>Ga0206131_10001407_pt1 | contig 31118 bp, 23 predicted proteins | sample Helgoland_Spring_FD_148636 | JGI IMG/M metagenome (GOLD analysis project Ga0206131, IMG submission 148636) | Pelagic subsurface seawater microbial communities from Kabeltonne, Helgoland, North Sea - Helgoland_Spring_Bloom_20160517_1 | ecosystem: Environmental > Aquatic > Marine > Epipelagic ...
CTTTGATAAGATTATGGATAAGATGCAACCTGAGTATCCTGATGAAACTCCTGTAAATCCATTTGATTTCTGGAGTGGTGCTGACTTCCAACTTAAGATACGCAATGTTGCGGGATATCGTAACTACGACAAGTCTGAGTTTAAGTCACCGTCACCTCTATTAGAAGGTGATGAAACTAAACTAGAAGCAACCTATAATACTATGCATGACATGAGTGAGTTTACTGACCCATCATCATATAAGTCTTATAATGATTTGAAAGCACGACTTGAAGTTGTGTTAGGTCAAGCAACTGGTTCTGGTTCTACTATGAAGAATGAATCATTACAACAAACTGCTGAGACTGTAGGGTCTAAGTCAGTTGAACCTCAAGTGATTCCATCTGCGCCTCAACCGAAGGTAGCGATGGCATCTGAGGGAGATGATGATACGTTATCCTACTTCGCGAAACTCGCGGCAGAGGATTAAGACTAAGGGGAGACTTTCGGGTCTCCCTTTTTTTACCCTAGTCCGTATGCGCTACCCGCATATCCACCACCATTTGTAGCACTTACTCCACCGCTACCACCATAATAATTATTATTAGTAACGTTATTATTATTGATGGTACTTCCTCCAGTGTTAGTAGAAGCATCAACGAAAGCATTATTACCAGAACCTGCACCCTGCCCTTGGTTATTTAAATTTTGACCAGTGGTTTGGTTTTGTCTTCTTAGTCTTTCTTTGTCTTCTTTATCCTTAATTTTTGCTAATCTTCGTTTTTCTTTTTCTGCTGCTTTTTCTGCTTTTCTGTCTTCACGTTTTTTCTTATTCATTTCTCGCAGTGCTTCACGTTCTGCTTTTATTCCTTCAGCATCTTTTCCACCTAGTGCTCTTATTTTAGCATCTGTCATTGCTGCTTGAGCACCACTTGCCGCCATCGATTTGTTGAACCCGTCTTTAAATGCTTGTTGCGGAGTTTTACCTCCAGGCAATATTGCACCTAGTGCACTTAAACCACCAAAAAGTAATGCTTTAGGAAACTTAATTATATTTCCAATCATTTTATCGAGTTTTAGTCCTAGAATTGCTACACCCTTAACAAACCCATTTTTGAAAGCATCCTTTATGTTCATAATAAAGGTTCCCATAGTATCCATAATTTTATCGAAAAAGTTGTTTATCATATCAGTAAAACTAAACTTATCTAGGAAATCAGATATGAAACCTAATCCTATTTTTCTGAATATAAAAGAAATCCCATTCTTGATAAGGTCTCCAAAAAATCCAATAAACCCTACCAAAATGCCCCTAATAAACCCTGTACTCGCACCAAATATTCCCATCAAAAGACCTTCATCTTTAAACGCGAAGAACCCCTTGAAGGAACCTATTACTCCATCTAGTATTGTAAGGATTTGCCCTAAGACAGGAACACCTCTGAGCATCTTACCAAAAAATTTAAAGAACTTCATTAACAATCCTGGTTTCGGAATTTTTTTCGGAACAGCACTTTTTATCCCATCTAGAAATTGTCTTCCTCTAACAATACCTTTTGTTAATGGACCCGCATTTTTAAATGCTTTCATTTGATTAACGTTGGTTACAGCAGTGCTTACTTTTTTTCCTTTACCAAAACCTAATTGTGCTAATGGACCTTTTACAATTTTGGTATTTTTAGCAGTCATCTTTGCAGTTCTGTTAAAACTTTTCTGAATAGCATCAGCATTTTTATTAGCACTTTTTAGTGCATCACCAATTCCCTTAAAAGGTTTTAGCGCCAAACCCTTCAGACTTGCGCCCATTGTTTTAAAAGTATTTTTCGCACCTTTTGTAAAGTTCTTAAAGGAATCCATAATTCCACCGAAACCTAATGCTCTTCCTAATTTACCTAAAGGTTTGAATATAGTAAATTTGAGGATTTTAAACTGACCCTTAAAATATTTTACGAATGAATTCTTTAATGCTTTACCAATTGTCTTTATATTAGCAAAAGCAAAGATACCACCTAAAAATGCCCCGAATCTAAAGAAAATACTTTTTTTACCTAGGAAACCTTTTTCTTCTTCCTTTTTTTCCTCTTTCTTTTTCTCTACATTTGTACTACCAATTTTTTTAATAGCATCAGATAACTCTCTTGCCCTTTCTTGTTCAATTCCTTCTTTTGATTTTAATCTTTCAAAATAATCACTGAACAAAGAATTAGTTTTGACTGTTTCATCTTTTACTCTGTCAACAGCATCTACAGTTTGTATTCCTGTTAAATGTGTAGCAAGAAGGTGCTCTTGGTTCAAGCGACTCGTTGCTTTGTTTTGCTCCAAAAGTCTTTGAGTAACCATTTGCATATTTTGTTGAGTATTGTTTTCTGGTATTTCTGCCATTTTTATTTACCTATGAATTATTCTTTCGGTTTTCTTCTTCTTCTTTTTCAAGATGTTCTTTTAGTAATAACAAATATACTTCTCTTTCCCAAGGCATCATATTATCTAATTCAGTTAAACTATATTTATGATGTTGCATCAACGCGAAATTAGTTTGGTAATGATTCACTAAACTATCATGTGAGAGGCATACTAAAAAAAATCAGAAAGACCCTCCAATGTTAATTTGTTTTTATGATCACATTTTATACAGTTCCAATCAATTTCTTTCGTAAGTCTAGGAGAGTTTTCTAAGTATTCACCTACATTCGCAAACTGTTTACTTGTCATTGAATCTATAAATGCTTTTACTTCATCACGTGTCCATTCTGTTATTCTTTCGTCTGGCGTATTAACAGATAGGATACACTCCTCAACCATAGTCATTCCATATTCTGTTTCGCTTATTCCTTCTTTAAAGTTTTTTAAGAAAGCAGTATAAGAAGGATGTTTGAGTTCCATAGATATGTCGTCTGTAAGATTAATGATATTACTTATTTCTTTTTTTGCAGTAACTTCTGCGGTAGATATATCTATTGTAATTGCAGTTTCTGCCCCACAATCCTCTACTGAACATTTAGCATTTATTTCTGTAGTTTCACCTACTGACTTTGCACGTATTCTAGCAAATAGAAATTCTACATCATATGTTGTTAACATATTAGGATTGATATGTTCATTAACACAAGCAATAACAGTATCAACCATTGCTCTCATAGCAGTCTTTTCATCATTACTTTCAAATGCCTGTAATAAAACTTTTTCTTCTTTTACAAGATAAGGTCTATATGTAATTTTCTTTTTTGAAGAAGGTATTTCTGCTTCGTGCTTAATTGTATCATTTAAAATTGGTAGTGCCATAATATTATTTATTCTCCGTGTTTATAATATAAGTTATTTATAGTAAAATTAAAACAGTCCTCGTGCAAACTGTATTGCACCGCCAACTAATGCTTCTCCTAGTTGACTTGTTTTAACGTTTTGTCTGTTCGATTCCCAGTTAGTGTAAGATAATATAACTGAAACTTTTAATAAATTCGTATCTGCACTTAATGATATTTCTGTCAAAGATGTGGGATAGGCATCTAGTAACTTACATTCATATATAACATCATCAGGTGTTATTGCGTCTAAGTCAAACTCTCCTTGCGCAAAATCTAGTGGACCGAGTCTAGGAAGTCTGCCTCTTATGCTTGAAGGTATCTTACCTGCATCAAACAGTTTCTTTTTAGCAATAGGGAAGGCAACACCTTTTCTAAGTTGTTGTATAACAACATCATCAGTATATTCGTTATGATAACCTATGTTTTTTGATTGTTGATTTATGACAAGGTCTTGCCAAGTTTCAAAATAATGTTTTGCCCCAAAATCATTTAGAAGATGGAATTGAAGTGTCACATCTCCAGATGTGTAACCATACCCAATCTTTCTTATTTCAAATCCTGAACGTTTTTCTGCTGTTAATATTTGTCTGTTTGGAAGAGAGCAATCTGTACAAAGTATTTCCATCTTTCTTCCGCTTGGTCCACCAAACCGAGTTAGGTCAGGCAACTTGACCTTGAACATATTGCCCATTGCCATACCACCGCCAGATGCTACTTCCGAAAGAAAATCGTCTATTCTTATTGCCATTTATTTACCCACTTAACATTGCTCTTGAATCTTTATACGCAGTGAGAGGATTAGGTATCTTCTCAAATTGTGCTATTGGAAGGAAAGTTGCGATTTCCCACTCTGGCGCAGGAACTCTGGCAAACTGACTTTTTACATGCGCAGTAAGATAGTGTTTAAAACAAGGTTTAAAATATCTCATACTACTCATGCTTTTTAGTCTATCGTATGTGATACTAAATTTAGCATTAGGAGATTTCTTACTTGTCGCAACTTCCATTAATGAGTCTAACATCTTCGCCCTTAGTATAGGAGGAAGGTAGTGAAGATTTAATCCATAAAAACCTTTTTCTGCTGGTCCAACTACAACAACCAAAGGAAACCTATCATAATAAGGTAACGTGTCTTTAGTCTTTGGGTCATAGAAAAACATCTGCATAGAACCAACGATTTCTTCTCCGCCTCTTTCGAGAGGGTCTTCCTTCATTAACTCTTTACGATTAATTCCACGTAAATCTCTTGCGCGTTGACGAAACCACTTACGCGATTCATCAGTACGAGGGTTTACTCCCGCTCGGAATGCCTCTCTTGATAGGGTATCGAATATCTTACTCATACGTCTATTTATACTATTTTTTACGACGTTTGAAAGGTTTTATTGGTTTTAATGGTTTAGTTGACTTGGGTATAATAGACTTCAGGGGTTCGTTCTTCTCAGTCCATATCACAAACTCCCAACCCCTGTCCTTGGCATATTCTTCTGCTGCTTCCCACTTATTCACGTTCTTAATATAAGTCAAACTTTCAGTAAGATATCTTTTTGTTCTGCGTCCACCTGTGGGGGGTCTAGTCTGCCCATCAGGTTTTATCTCTACAAGGAATGTCTTACCCTGTTTAGTCTTAAGTTTTAAATCCATAAAGTATCGGTGGTACTTCCTATCTACTTCATATAGATATGGTATAACAACTTCTTCGGAAGACCACTTGATAATGTTGGGGTTGTCGTCACACCATTTGAAGGCATGTCTTTCCCAGAGAGAACGATAGATAACCTTAGTTGGGTCGCCTTCATACTTAGATGGATTTTTTACTGAATATCTTCCTTTATATGCCATAAAAACCTTATAAATAGACTTGAAACATAAACTATTTAGTAAAGTAATAAAGATGGCGCTGAAGAAAAAATTACCAGAATATAATTCCAAGGGAACTCCTGACAATAACTTTCGTTATCCCGAAGACCTACAATCAAGAAGTCAGAAAAGTTATATTCATATAGAAACTTACAAAGAAGACCCTCTTACACTTGGTTCGTTATTTAGAAATAATATCCCTAGTGAAGTTAAAAAAGATTTAGAAGAAGGAAGAGGGATTGGTAGAGCGATAATCGACGGGATTGCAAATGCTGCAGAAAATGCTACAAATCAAGGCGCAGAGGGAGCGAGAACAGAAGGGATTGCTTCACAGGCAATTGATAGTTTTCGTTCTGTAGCAGCAGCAGTTGAGAATGCAGACTTTGAAGAAAAAACGTTACAAACATCTGGAGAAAGAGCATTATTATATCTCCCTTTATCCGTCGTATTTCCAGATGGTGTTAGTTATGAAAACGCAGACTTAGGTAATGTAGGTGCGCTTGCAGAAAAAGCATTAGGTTCAGGAAGCAGTGTTGCTGGTGCGGTAATGGATATAGTAAAGGGTGGAGCAAAAACTTTAGTTGATGCTATGAAAGGTGATCAACGGGGAGGAGCAGTAGGTTCACTTATAACTCAGATGGCACTAAAGAAATTGCCTAGCGATTTCGCTGACGCAGGTGCACTTCAAACTGCTCAAACATCACTCAGTAGGGTTACAACAAACCCTAATGCCCGTGTACTTTTCAAGGGTGTTTCTTTCAGAGAATTTACTTTTCAATTTAAACTTATTGCCTCTTCTAAGTATGAAGCAGAACAGATTGAAGGAATGATAAAATGGTTGCGAATAAATATGTATCCAGATACTATACCTCTTTTAGGTGTTTCTATGGGATATCAATTTCCTCCTAGGTTTATGATTAAAATGATGCATAGAGATGATACAGAATCAACCTCAAGAGAAATATTTAATAAAATAAAACCAGCATATTTAAAGTCTGTAAACACTACATATAACTCTACTCAACAGTCTTTTCATATTCATAATGACGGAAGTAAACCGAAACCATTTGAAGTTGATTTAACTTTATCTTTCCAAGAATCAAGACAGTTAGAACAAAAAGATATAAGAGAGGGTTACTAGTATGTCAACATCATATTTTAATAACTTTGATAATGTCGCATATAGATTTGGAGACAACGAATTTCCTGTGTCTTTTAATAAATTATCACAATATGTTGCTCTACTAGATGATACTCTCGATAATGCTGCGTTCTATAACTTGTACACTATTATAGCAGGAGAAAGAGCAGATACTTTATCTTATAAACTTTATGGTACAACAGACCATTATTGGGTATTCTTTTTATTGAATGAACATCTTCGTGAGTCGGGTTGGCCAGTTCCTTCTTATGATTTACTTACAGAAATAAAACATCGTTATCCCTATAGAACAGTAACAACTACTGAAGATATTTCTACTCATAATGGTTCGTTCGAGAGATTTCCTGTTGGTCAAGTTGTGACAAGTCAAAATGCTTTACAAGGAACTATCATACGCAAGATACCAGAACTCGGTCAACTTATTATTGATACAGGAACAACCCCAAATACTCAGGGTTATGTTGTTGGTCAAGATATATCTTATGATGACCCTGACGATAACCTTCAATCCGCAGTAATAATTAGGGAGTCTGAGCAATATAATTCAGTACATCATTACGAAGATGCAGATGGAGTAACCCAAGATTTTACACTAGGTTCATATCCACAACCATTCGATACTGTACCTGCTGCTTGGACTCCTGTCACATATCGTGATAGAATTGAAACTAAAAATGAACAACTAAAAGAAATAATTATTGTTAAACCAAGTCAAATACAAAGCATAGTAAGTGAATTTAAGAAACTAATGAATCAAAGATTATAAGTTAACATAATGACTAAGCAAAATCAAAATAATCCTAAACCTCAATTCGTTGTTAAACGCGCAATCATTAGTGCTGACAGATTGAATAAAGAGATTGATATAACTCAAAACCTAGCAGAACTGAATATATTTGAGTCTCTAAATACTCCTTACCTCACAGGTAAGTGTGCGATATCAGATGATCAAGGTCTTTTTGATGCGTTAGAGTTTCAAGGAACAGAAATTCTTGAGTTAGAAATTGGTGCTTCTGATACAGATAATACTACTGCGGTTTTGAATAAAAGATTTTATATGATTGGTATTGAAAAACAAACGAAAGCAAACCAATCTGCAAGTGCTTCTGTTTTCGTTTTTGACCTAATTGATGAACATGGGTTCCTTGGTAGAATACAAAAGATTAGTAAATCATATACAGGCAGTCTTGAAAAAATTGTAAAAAGTATACTTCAAAACGAACTTGGTAGAAGAGTTGATATTGGATATACAGGAGCAAAAACATCATCTGACGAATTAAGTGCTCAACAAGATATTACTTGTATCATTCCAAACTTAACAGCAATAGATGCGATTAAATGGTTGACAAGTAGAATAACAACACCTTTAGGTTCTCCTTACTTTGTTTATGCTACTCTTGTTATTCCAGATTTAAGAGGTGATGTAGTAAACAATATATCAACAGGTGATGATGAAGATAGAAGAACAGGTTCAATAGTAAGACTTGGTAATTTAGATACTATGTTAGTGCAACCTGCGTTTAACAAAATACCTTATAAATTTTCTCCTTCTACAGTGGGGTCTGGTGCCGAGGCAGAACCAGAAATACAGACATATACCATTAAAAACATAGACATAGGTAGTTCGTCTAATACACTATCATTATTAGAACAAGGAGCAGTAGCAAGTAGTTATTCTAATACAAACTTGAGTACAGGAGAAATATCTAAAACAAGACATCTACTGAGTTCTCAACTTTTAAACTTAGACCAAAGTAAAATTATTCAAAGAGATGGTGGTCTCGTTCAAAATATATTTGATACTGAGTTAAGAATAAACGATGTTCAGATTGATGATTATACTCCAAAAGAATTTCATACAGTTACTTCTACAGGGACTTATGGTTCACTTAAAAGTTATCATGACGAAACAGATGAAAGTAAGTTTAAATTAAAAATGCAGTCTCGTGCTTTATTTTCTGCTCTACATAAAAACCCTCTTAAAGTAGTTGTTGAGGGTGCGTCATTACTTACTACAGGAATATCGGTTGGAGATATTATTGACCTAGCAATACTAGGTGATGATATAGAAGCAGCAGCGGCAGGGGAAAGTCCTCTATCTCCAAGATATTCTGGTAATCATCTTATATATAATTTAAGACACGTTTTTACTGATACTACGCATAACTGTGTATTAGATGTTGTTAAGTTAGAGTCAAGAAGAAAGGTTAGATAGAATGAGACCTATTCCTTCAGAATATTATGGAGACGAAAGTCGTTGGTTTATTGCTACTGTTGTTAATTCAACACCACCTGCAGGATATGAGGGTAGAGTAAAAATAAGAATACACGGTTTACATTCTGCAACAACACAAGATATTCCTGAGTATGCATTACCTTGGGCGCAATGTGTTGTTCCTACAACAGAAGGTGGTGTATCAGGTATAGGTAAGATGCCAAAGATACTACCGAGCGCATTAGTGTTTGGTTTCTTTATGGACGGTAAAAGTTCACAAACTCCTATAGTGCTAGGTTCTCTTCCTAAAATAGAAAGTCCTTCAGAAATACAAGAACAAACACTTGCTCTTACAACAAATAAAAATGTAATTCTTGCAAGTAAGATAAAGAATTTATTTAATACATTCTCCTTAGCAAAAATTACATCAGGAAGTAGTGGTGCACCAAATGGACAAAATGCTGTTAAGAAAGCAAAAGACGCTCGCTCTGAATATTGTTTACAGTTCTTTCTTAACTTAGGATATACATTTCCTCAGGCAATAGGTATCACAGAAAACTTTAAACAACTTGGTATGATTTCAGGGTTTAGGGGTAGTGATGGGGAATCAGGTTTATTTGGTTTAGCAGAATGGGGTGAAGTAAGATTAAGTAACCTCAAAGCATTTTCTAATACTTGGAAAAACTTTGACACTCAATTAGAGTTTGTTGAGTATGAACTAAACACCTCATTCAGGTCAGCAAAAATTCGTTTAGTTTTAACAGATAAATATAAAGGTAAAAAAGGTTCTTACTTAACCTTTGCTAAATATTACTTAAAGAAAGATTTTGTAACTTTAAGTAAATTAACAGACCAACAGACTGGGGTTTATAAACAATGAGTAAACTTGACACAATCAATGCAGACCTAAACAAACTAAGGGCAAATTTTGTAACACCAGAACCAGTAGTTATAGTAAACTCATTTTCAGAACAAGCAGATGTTCCCTTAGTTTATAGTGAAGCAGACCCACAATTATTAGAATTTGAAGGGGGAAGTTCAGATGTTAGTATAAAAACTCAAACCTATAATTTATCAACTCTTAAAAGTAAAGATAAAAAAATTATTGCAGCAGTTGAAAAATATAATCTTGCTAATACTTCTATTCTCGGTAAGGGTAAAAAGGTTGATGGGTTAGAGTTTAATGATGGGCAAATTGTAGCGAGAGGTAATACCGAACAGTCTAATGGTTTGATTCAGTTAAAAGGAACAGCAGGATTAGAAGGTGAAGGCATAGCACAATCACCTATAAAGGCGATAGGTACGTCTATTCCTATTGCGGTAACTTCTATGCAAGACCAATTAAGTTCTGAGATAAATGCGGACAGAGAAGCAATCGGAGATTTTTTAGACTCGCTACCTCCTATACTAGGTGCACCTGCAGGTGGATTTCTTAGTACAGCATTTAAAATTATAGGTGCAGGAGGATTTGCTGGAAGGTTTGCTGGTTTTACTGGTGGAGGTCAACCACCTAACTTTTTAGAAAGACAAATTGATAGAGTAGAACAGGTTGTTAACAACGTTGTTGAATTCGGAGAAGATGTTGCTGGTAGAATTGCTACAGCAGCAGGAACAGTTTTTGAAACGATAGGAGCAACTGGCGTTGGTCAGATTTTTGGAACTATCGTTAAAAAAGGAAAAGAGTTTTATGCTGAGTTCGGTAAAAAACTTGATGATGTAATACGTGCTGGTGGTGAAGCACTGGGTCCACTAGGCGATGCTATAGAAGAAGGAGTTGAATTTTTATTTCCTAATTTAAAAAACCCAGCAGATGCCTTAGATAGTGAGGTAGTAAGAGATGCTGAGGGAAATATTACATCTATTAGCATTTCGCTAGAAACAACAGATACATCAGGAGTTATAGACGTTACCAGGATAGGTGAGGTAACTTTAAATCCGGGAGATGTTGGTTTTACGGAAGCAGTTAATGCCATAGGAACTGACGGAAAATTAAATGTTAGTCAATTTATGGAAACGGTTGCAACTCAAGGTGCAGTTACAGTTAATTTAGACGCAGGACTCACAAATTTTACCCCCTTTACCCGTTCCCCCTTTACCCTTACCCCTAATGAATTATATAACTCTATAGAAAATGTCCTTGGTTTCGATTTATCTGCAACAGGAGAGTTTGGGACTTTTTTAAGTGGAAGTACATTCTCGCGTCTTGGTGGGTATGAGTTAATAGATTCAGGAATTGCTAGTATAAAAAACTTTATAAACAACCCATTAGCACAAACTAATGATTTCAATAGATATTTTGATTTACTAAGGGGTGGTGCGTCAGGAATAGTAGAAATGACTGCTGGTAACAGCGCGGTAAGTGCTTCTATACAAAGAGGTGCTTTTGATTGGGGTGCTATAGTAGCAAACGTTGCTGAAGCAGGGTCAGATTCAGACCCAGAAGCAGTTAAGGCAGCGATAAGAGCAAACGGTATAGCAAATGGTGCTACCGAAGAAGAAATAGTAGAAGCACAACAACAGTATGATAATGCCTTGGCGATTGCCGATAATTTACGAAGTCCGACCATAGGAGGTTTACTCGCAGATGATGAATCAGTATCTGCTTTTGACGAAGAGTTTGAATTGCGTATCGCGAAAAAGTTTAGTTATGTTTCTTCATTAGAAGAACTTGAACTAGAGTTTGCCACTAAACTTGAGGGCAGAGGAGGACAAACACTAACAGGAATAAAGGAAGGTGTGAGTAGTATTGTTATTCACGCAACAGATACTTTTAGTAATAAGAATATTGGCGCAGAAGAAATAGATTCTATACAAAGAAAATTAGGTGCTGCTAATAATGAAATAGGATACCATTATGTTATAAGACGTGACGGTAGATTACAAAGAGGAAGAGATTTAAAAAAGGAAGGTGATCATTGTTCTGTAGGTAACTATGATCAAACATCTATTGGTGTTGTCATGGTAGGTGGTATTAATAGTCCATCGACAGAACAAATTTTTCAAAGGTCAAGTTCTTCATTTACAAGAGCGCAATACGATACTCTAGAAATGTTAATTGATACTTTTTATAATCATGTTCCAGGAGGAGAAATATTCGGTCATAATGATTTAGACCCAGAAGAACTCGACCCATACTTTGATGTACAAGAATATGTGGTCTCTTTATTTGGTAAAGTTAATCAAACATTCTCGGTTGCTCCAGAAACAGAAATAACTCCTCCGTTTATTCCAGACCCTACTCTCGTATCAATTGAAGATATAACTACAGCAGATTTCGAAGGTAAATTTAAACCTGTCTATGCTTTACAAGGTACTACAAATGAATATGTTAATCCAGATTTACTTGTTGCGCAAATACCTAGAAGATTAGAAATTATGTGTGATAAAATGGGAAGGAAATTAATTATAACGAGTGGTTTCCGTACTGAGGCACAAGGAGATGCTATAGGTAGTAGTAAGTCAAGTTTACATAGAGTTGGTGCTGCGGTAGATATATCAAGAGATGGTATGTCTAACTCTCAACTACAAAATCTTATTGAGATTGGTATTTCTGTAGGGTTCAAAGGTATCGGAGTTTATAATGGACACCTACATATGGATGTAGGGAGAAGAGGTGCTGGTAAAAGATGTTGGGGACCAAATGGTTCAAGGACAGGTCTTGCTGGTTCTCAGTTTGCTTGGGCACGTTCAGTATTAAATGCTTACAATTATAATACAGGTTAATTTGAAATGACAACTAAAAAAGATAACATTGGACTCAGAGTAAAAAGCGAAAAACTCGGAATAGGTCAAGAATTAACTGTAGGTGTTCCTGATAACGGAATGCAAAATGCTTCAGGAGATTACCCTAAAAGAGAATATAATTTTGGGTCATCCATAAATCAAGCAGCACTTGGTACTAAAATAAACAAACTCTATACGGGTGGTGGGGATGCTAACATCCCTTTAAATATACCAGAGCAATTACCATCACAATATCCTTTTAGTCAAGTAGACGAAACCCCTAGTGGGCATGTTATTGAGATGGACGACACTCCGGGTGGCGAAAGAGTTCTTATCAAACATCGTAAAGGTTCAGGTGTAGAGTTAAGGGCAGACGGAAGTGTTGTTATATCTGCCTTAAATAATAAAGTTGAAGTTACAGGAGGTGACCAGACTGTTATTATAGAGGGTAATGGTAATCTTGTATACAACGGAAACCTTAATCTTAAAGTAAGTGGTGATTATAACGTAGATGTCGGAGGAAATTATAATGTAACTGCTGGCGGTAATACTTCTATGAAAACTAAACGAGACCACTTCCAAGAAGTCACGGGTGATACTGAATTAAAATATCTACAGACAAGAACTGAAAAAATACAAGGTAGTAATACTTCAGTAAGACTTAATGGGGATATACTTTCTGTTAAGGGTAAAAGAGATGTAATGGTAGAAGGAGACTTAGACTTGAGTGCTAAGACAGGATTACTTCTATCAGGTAATAGTAGGGTTGACATAGCAGGTAATAATATATATGGGCATGCCATAAACCAACTTAAATTAGTAGGTGCAGGTGGAGGAATGATTGGTGGACCATTTATGAGATTTACGGGTCAAACCTACTCTGGCGCAAAAGACGCAGATGATGCAGACGATTTTGAAACCGCAATATTCCACGGAACCTTTAAAGGTACTGCGGATAAGGCACTACATTCTCAGAAGGCAAACACTTCGGTTAGTGCTTTGATAGCAACTTATTCTACTCGGTCAGACCATGCTGTTGCAGCAACAGCACTTGGAGGACCACCTCCTGGTCCAGCATTAGTAATACAAACAGCAGCGAATGCGGTAACAGGAATTTTAGCAGTTTCCGATATGTTATCATCTTTCCCTCAAGAAACAGAAGGAGGACATATTACTGTAGAGGCACCTGATATTGCTGCTGTAATCCGAGGTGATAATGTAGAGACTACTTCTACACCATTAAATCTTATAGGTAAACCTAAACAGTTTGTTAAGGTAGATGCTGGAGACCATGTAAGAAAAGATTTCAAGGGAAGAGAACACTATAGAAATGGTTCTTTCGCAGTCTTTAGAAGTGCCCCAAATATCTCAGAGATACGTTCCGCATTCAGAAACCCCGCAAACAGAAACGCAGGGAAAGGTAAACCAAGTGAGGTCGCAACACTACTTGTTGCTGAAGGTAAGTTAAACTCAGGTTTCATAAACCCTATACCTCCAGGAAATTTATCAGGAAGAACTGTAGAACAAGGAAAGAGTAATTCTAAATATGGTTATACTCCTATAGGTAACTCGATTGAAAATAAAGGAAAGAAGTTTAGAAAATGATAGTAACACCGAGTTTAATATATAACCCCGAAGCACAACAGGTAATCACTTCTTATACTAAGTTAGCGAGAGGGATAACTATTGCTAAGTTTCTTGGGGCAAGAGGAGATAAAACTTCTTTTCGTCACGTTAAGTTTGAAGACCAAAGGAGAGAGATTGCTCGTAATCTAACCTTACATGCACGCGCGATGGATTTAATTAACGGAAACACATATAGGTTTAATGACGTTCGACTTATTGTAAGCGAAGGACTTTATAACAGACTTCCTAATGATTCAGGGAGTAGTATAATGGCAGCAAAGGCATTTGGTCGATTAGTCTATTATCAAGTCATAGGAACTAATGGTAAAATAGATTTTGAGAAAACTTTTGATGTAGCAGAATTTTGGAATGATCACCTTAAGTTTGATGAGATGTACTTAGATTATGATGACTATAATGCTGACGGAAGTCTTACTGCTCAGATAGGGATTCTTATGCCAGCAGTTCCTGAAGACTTTGATGTACCAGATAAAGAGTTTGGTCGTAAAATCTTTACAGTTTTCAACAACGAAGTGTTCCAGAAAAAAGAATTAGTTGAAATATTACCAAAAGAACCAGAAGAAACCGCAACAACACCAGATAATAGTTAGAAATAAGTAAAAAACCTTAACAAAAACATATAAATAAACGTATGACAAGAAGAGCATTTGCACAAGAAGACGCAGACTTAGGAACCAATTCAGTTTCTGTAAGTAGAACACGCAGGTATAAGGATATAGACCTTACACTTGCTGTTAAAACTACAACAGGAGATGTATTCAAAAAACTTGATGCGGCAGCAGTAAAGCAATCTATAAAAAATCTTATTATGACAAACCAACTTGAGAAACCTTTTAGACCAAACTATGGTGCTGATATAAGGAGTAGTTTATTTGAGTTGGCAGACTATGGCGACGACACTATTATAAAAGATAAAATTGTAACTAACATAAGAAGGTTTGAACCAAGAGCAGAAATAGTTGATGTTATCGTAAATTCAGTAGAGGGATATAAAAATACTATTGATGTAACAATAACATTTGAAATAAAAAGTACTTCAGAGGTGGTTCAGTTCACTACAAATCTCGCAAGGTTAAGATAACATGGCAACAACAATTAATTCAACAGCACTAGATTTTAATGCGATTAAAAATAGTCTTAAAGCATCACTAGAAAACTCCGGAGAGTTTAATAGTTATAACTTTCAAGCATCTGGATTATCAAGCATATTAGATGTACTTGCTTACAACACACATTATAATGCTTTGACCGCAAACTTCGCATTAAATGAATCATTCTTAAGCACTGCTCAACTTAGAAGTTCCGTTGTATCTCTTGCTGAAGGTATAGGGTATGTTCCTAATTCAAGAAACGCATCACAAGCAGCAGTAAACTTATCCTTAAATTTAACAGGTGTATCAGGTGCGCCAAGTAAAATAGATATAAGCGAAAACTTTAAATTTACTTCAACCGTTGATGACATAGTTTATAAGTTTCAAACAACAGATTCTATAACAGCAACTAATGATGGAGACGGTAACTTTTCTTTTACTGACCTTTCAGGAGAATCAAATATACTAATAAAAGAAGGTATAGAACGTTTCAAAACTTTTATTGCTCTACCAGCAATAAATAATACAACATATGTAATACCTGATAAAAATCTTGACATATCAAGTGTAATCGTAAGAGTGTATGATACACCATCTACAAGTGCGTTCACTACATTTTCTGATATAGTAAAGGCAAGTGTTATAAATGAAAACTCTACAATCTATATACTAAGAGAATCACCGAATGGTTTCTTTGAGTTATCATTTGGTAATGGTGTTACTCTCGGTAAAGCACCAATCGCAGGTGCTAAGATAGAAGTAGAATATCTTTCTACCGCAGGTGCTCTTGCGAATGGAGCAAAAGTATTTACTCCTAGTAATTCAATCACTCTGACTATAAATGGTTCAAACGTAAACTATCCTGTTACAGTTTCTACAGTTTCTTCTTCGGTAGGTGGTAACTCAAAAGAAAGTATAGAAAGTATCCGTACAAATGCACCTTTCCAGTATGCATCACAAAACAGAATGGTTACTGCATCGGATTACTCTGCATTGATACTCAAGAACTATTCATCATTCATATCAGACATACAATCCTTTGGTGGAGAAGATGCGCTCGAACCAGAATATGGCGTGGTATTTGTGTCTATTCTTTTCAATGGTGATGTTGTATCATCAGTACAACAAAGAATTAAAGACGAAATACTACAACTTTCAGATGAGTTGTCTGTTGCTTCTTTTAATGTTAAATTTGAAGACCCTATAAAAACCTTTATTGAAGTAACTACTTTCTTCCAGTTCAGTGAAAACCTTACAACATTATCAAGGAATCAAATACAAGGTGATGTTAACACTGCTATAGAATCCTACTTCGCGACCAATACAGGTAAGTTTGGACAATCTTTCCGTAGGTCAAATGTATTAACTCTTGTTGATGCTACTAGTAAATCTGTATTATCTTCAAGACAAAATATAAAAATGCAAAGACGTTTCACACCTACCCTCACTGTTTTAGAAAATCATAAACTTAGATATGCTGCTGGTATCGCTTCTACTGATGATGTTAACTATAGAGTTACTTCATCTTTATTTAAGTTTAATGGTAATTCTTGTTTTTTAAGAAATAAATTAAATACAAATCAACTTGAAGTATTTGATACTGTATCATCAACTGTTGTTGTAGATAATGTTGGAGATTATTCAGGAGACATTGTAAATATAGTAGGTCTTCAAGTAGATGATGTCGTTGGAGCAAATTCTTTTGTTAAAGTAAGTGTTGTTCCCGCAAACCAAAGTGCTATAGCACCTCTAAGAAATGATATTATAGAATTAGATGGAGATAAGTCTTTCACTAGGGTTGTAAATGTTGCTGACGGTGTTATCAACTAATGGCAAATAATAAGGATAACACTCTTACAGATTATAATAGAAGGGAACTCGTTTTCCCTCGTTATGAGGTAAAGGAAATTCTACCAGAGTTTTTCCGTGAAGAGTATCCTAAGTTAATTACATTACTTGAAGAATATTATGAGTTTGAAAATTCATCTGACTCACCTTCTAGACTAGTAGACGAATTATTTATCAGTAGAGATATAACACAGACTGATTTAAGTCTCCTTTCTTTTATTGAAGACGAGTTATTATTGGGTCAGTCTTTCTTTGAAGGTTTCCAAGACAAACGTGCAGCATCAAAATACTCTAATACATTATTCAGGTCAAAAGGAACGAAGTATTCTATACAACAATTCTTTAGAACATTCTTTGGTGTAGACCCTGATGTCGTATATACAAAAAATAATGTATTTAATGTAGGTGATCATATAGGTTCTGAAAGTCAAAAGTTTATTACTAATAATAAATTGTATCAGAAACACGCGATACTTATAAAGATTGGTATCGGAGAAAGTACTTGGAGAGACGCATATAAATTATTCGTTCATCCTGCCGGAACTTTTTTGGGTTCAGAAATACAAATAGTAAGTTCGGTATTAGATTCTATAATAGCACCTGATGTAACAATAGAACCGCCACCACCATTCGCGGTTCACAGTCAGGCATCTTTCGCGACATTCGCATCCATTGACAACACCTCTCTTGTAAACGATGTTGGTACAGACTCAGACGGAATACTCAGTAGGATAAGACCAGAGATTGTAAGTATGTCGTTTGACGGAACGAGTGGTGTAACTCTAAAACAAATACAAGACCAATATGGGAATTTACGAGAGGCACAGATTGCATCATCACCAACCTTTGATGATTCAAGTATTGACCTTTCAAATGAATTCACTTTCGAGACATTAGACCAAGATAGACACGTATTTTATAGTTCAGATTCCGACCAATATTTATTAAATCTTGGTCATTTGAGTTAAAAAAGTATATAAATAGAATAAAGAATTAGGATATTATAAATGGCAAAGCAAACGTTAAATAAGGGAAGTTCTGCGAACGACGGCACAGGTGATACACTCCGTGCGGGTGCGCAAAAGATTAATGAGAACTTCACGGAACTCTACGATTTATTAGGAGCAACATCTGGTACTTTTTCATCAGGTGTTTCATTTGACTCAGACACAAATGGTATTCAGTTCACTGGTAATACTAATCAGACATTTCTTGTTCCTACAGACCCAACTGCAGATAGAACGATTACTCTTCCAGACCTTACAGGCACAGTATCTCTTATTACTGCGACAGAAACTCTTACAAATAAAACTTTGACAACGCCACAAATAAATGATACTAGTTCAGACCATCAGTATGTCGTTGCAGTATCAGAACTTGCGGCAGATAGAAATGTAACATTACCTTTACTTGCGGGCGATGATGAGTTTACATTTAATGCTCACACACAAACACTTACTAATAAGACACTTACAACACCTACTATTACTTCACCTGCTATCACTACTCCTAAGATTACAACAAGTATAAATGATGCTAACAACGCAGAAGTTATAGAAGTTCCTGCCACAGCAAATGCAGTAAACCATTTTAAAATAACTAATTCCGCATCAAGTAGTAATCCTGTTTTAGAAGCAACAGGTGATGATACTAACGTTGGTTTTAGTTTAGGAGCGAAGGGAACAGGAGTAATTACGATTACTCCACCAGTCGTAGTAAGTAATAGTATTTCTTTTGCGTCACAATCATTAACAGGTGCAGGTGCTATAAGTCTTAATACAACAACAGTATTATTAAACAGCAATTCTGATTTTACAGCAACTCTTGCTGATGGTACGGTTATAGGACAAACTAAAATATTAACAAACAAAAATTCAGGAACAGTAACAGTCACTCCAACAAGTTTTCAACCAGGAAATAATCTTGTACTACAGCAACACGAAGGTGCTATGATAGTATGGGACGGAGATGAGTGGGCATTAATATCAACATATGGTGGGGCAGTAACTTAAAATGGCAATAATAACAGATAAATTTAAAAGAGAGAATATCCAACTAATATTGGATAACTTCGATAGTAGTGCTAATAACTACTTTATTGGCATTGGTAGGTCAGAAGATTGGAATGCAACAGATACTGCACCTACCGTATTAAATAGTGATGTAGAGTCAAGAAGGTTTAGAAATTCTCTTCAATCTGTAATGAGAGTTGCGGATGCGACTTTTATTGTTCCTCGTCACAACTGGACTTCGAACACAGTATACTCACCGTATAATGATGCTCAAGTAGGATATCCTACACAAACATATTATGTAATGAACGATAACAATCAAGTTTATATTTGCGTTCAACAAGCAAGAAATAACAATGGTACTGCGAAAGTTTCAACAGTACAACCCTCTGGCAATACTGATGGAATAACATTTAGAACAAGCGATGATTATGCTTGGAAATTTTTATATTCTATATCTGCGTTAGATGCAAGTAAATTTATGGCAGCAAACTTTCTTCCCGTAAAACTACAAGGTGCAACTGATGGTAATTCACAAGCAGCAGATATAGAACAACTCGCAGTACAAAATGCTGCAGTTAGAGGTCAGATAGTAGGGTATGTTCTTGACTCAGGTGGAGCAGGATATAGTACTACACCAACATTAACAGTTGTAGGAGACGGTAGTGGGGCACACGTTAAAGCAACTTTGACTGCTGATGCTGTAACTCTTGTTGAAATTGATGATAGTGCTGGTTCTGCTGATAAACCTGCTTTCCCATTAGGAAAAAATTACATAAACGCGACAGTAACATCTACGGGTGGAACACCATCAAAACCAGCAAAGATAAGACCTATTTTTTCTTCTGAAGGTGGTTTGGGTAATGACCCAAGACAAGACCTAAAGGCAAGCGGAGTAATGTTTGCTGTAAAACCAACAGGTGCTCAAGGTAGCGGAGACTTTATTATAGGAAACGATTTCCGTCAAGTTGGACTTATTAAAAATCCAAGGGTTGGTGCAGATAGTGATGGGGGAGTTGCGGTTCTATTAGACAGTAGTGAATCTACTGCTATAGCATTGAGAAAGATGACGTTTACAGGAACCCCAGCAGCGGATGATGCTTTTACTGTTGATAAGACTATAGTAAGTGATGGTTCAGGAGGATTTAAAGCAGTAGTTGATAAAGTTGACGGTGCTAGTTTATTTTTTCATCAAAATGATACTACAGGTTATGGAACCTTTGGTGCTGGCGAAACTATTACAGAAACAGATGGTGATGGAGAGGCGACAACTCATGGTTCAACCTTTTTAACTGCAGGTGAAATTCATTCATCTACTGGAGAAGTACTATATATAGATAATAGAGCAGCAGTAACTCGTTCTGCAGACCAAACTGAAGACATTAAAATAGTAATACAAATTTAGGATAAAAAAGCAATGCCAACTACATTTACATCGAATGTCTTTTCATCAACTTATAAAGATGACTTTGACAGTAGTGACAATTTTCACCGAATACTTTTCAATAGTGGTCGTGCGTTACAAGCGCGTGAACTCACTCAGATGCAAACAATCATTCAGGAAGAGGTTGAACGTTTTGGTAGAAATATATTTACAGAGGGTGCGGCAGTAAATCCAGGTGGACCATCTATAAATAATTCTTACCCTTTCGTAAAATTAGAAACTACTCCAACAGATGGACCAGCATTAGTAGGTACAGAACTTACTGGCGCGGTTTCAACAGTGAAGGCACGTGTATTAGAATATGTTGCTCCTGTTGGTAATGACCCTGCAACAATTTATGTTCAATATACAAATACTTCTGGCGGTACTAATGGTGCAAGCGCAGTTACTTTTAATGCTGGTGAATCTTTAGGAGCAGCAGCAGGTTCGGTTCAAACTGACAATACAGTTGATGACCCTGCAGTAGGGTTTGGTTGTAAAATACATAATGACGCAGGAGATTTTTTTGTAAGAGGTCACTTCGTAAGAGCAAACTCTCAAGGATTAATTATTTCTAAGTATTCTAAGAGTCCTACAACAACAGTAGGGTTTAAAGTATTAGAAGATATTATAACAGTTACTGATGATAATTCCTTATATGATAATCAAGGAACAACTCCAAACATCACTTCACCCGGAGCAGATAGATATCGTATTAGATTAGAACTTACTACTCAGACACTTGTTGACGCATTAATTGCGGGTGGAACACCAACAAACTTCATGTACTATTGTCGTGTATTAGATGGTCTGATTGTTGATCAAGTAAGAGGAACAGATAATTATAGTAAGATAAATGACTTGCTTGCAACAAGAACGAAAGAAGAGTCAGGTAACTACATAGCAAAAAGGTTTACGACAGACCTATCAGAAAATGTAGCAAAAACTAAGTCATTAATTACGGTGTCTCCAGGACTTGCTTATGTAAACGGTTATCGTGCAGAAAACGAATTTGCTACAGTACTTGAACTTGATAAAGCAAGAGATTTATCTGTAGCAGCGGCAGAGGATGCTGGTGTTGGGTATGGGCAATATTTTATATGTGAAGTTTTAAAAGGCACGCTTGATGTTAATACTTTTGATACTATAAGTTTAAGAAGTGCTATTACTTTTGGTGGTTCTACAGTAGGAACAGCAAGAGTTAGATATGTAGAACCTTCAGGAACTCAGTTTAAGGTATACTTATTTGATATCAAAATGAATACTGGACAACAGTTGCGTAACATCAAATCTTTTGGTACAAGTACAGCAAATTACGCAGACCCTCTTTTAGAACTTGGTAAAGCAATCATAAAAGAATCAAATAAAACTAATCTTATTTTCCCATTAGACCATACAAGACCTAAAACAATATCTTTACCAAATTATAAAGTACAGAGAATAATAACAGGACAAACTTCTGCGGCAGACGGTTCACTTACTGTAACAGGTGTATTAAACTCAAGTCCTGCTACAGGAGAGTCCTTTACAGATACGTCAGAAATAATTGTTGTGCGTAACGATTCAAATGGTTCTGTTTTATCAGGTTATACTGTAACAGGTGCAGGAAGTACAACACTAACCTTTGCTTCTTTACCGTCAAGTCAAGCAGTAACAATATATGCAAAAGTAAATAAAACTGCTCCAATTACAAGAAGTAAAAGACTGAGTACTGATTTAGTTATAGCACGTGCTGTAGAATCAGATGGTTCTGCTTCTGACGTTACAGGAATTGCTTATGTTAATATTGGCGCAACAGATATACATTCTGTAAGTAAAATACTACAAACAGATTCAAATGGTGCAGATTTATCAAGTTTATTTACTCTCGATGATGGACAACGTTCAAGTCATTATGGTCTTGGTAGACTCGTTCTTAATGGTGGTGCTACTCCCCCAACAGGAAATGTTTATGTAAAATATAAACACTTTATTCACGGAGAAAATGGAGACTTTTTCTCTGTTAACTCTTATGGTTCAACTCCCTCGGACTATAGAAATATACCAGACTATAAAGTAAATGAAAGAACAATATTAAATTTACGCGACGTTCTTGACTTCCGTTCCGCGGTTGATAAAGACGGAGAATTTGATGGGGACTCTGCTTCTATAAGTGAGATGCCTAAGAATGGTGATACAGTAACCTTTACGGCACAATACCATCTAAGAAGGTCAGATAAAATTTTCATTAATACTCAGGGTGTAGTAGAAGCGAAACAAGGTACTTCTGGTTTTACTTCCCCAGTGCCAGACCATCCTGCAGGAACACTAGGTCTATTTGAAGTAGAACATAACCCATTTGGTTTAACAGCAAAAGATGTTGTAGTAAGACCTATTGAGGCGAAACGATTTACCATGAAAGATATAGGTAGATTAGAAAAACGTGTTAACAAACTAGAGGAAGTTACTTCATTATCATTATTAGAACTAGATACTTCATCCTTACTCGTTTTAGACTCAGATGGAAGACCTCGTAGTAAGTCAGGTTTCTTTGTAGATAACTTTAATGACCGCTCATTTACTGATGTACAAAATCCAGAGTATCGTGCTGCGATTGACCCAACACTTGGTATACTTCAACCACAAACGATTGAAGATAATGTCATCCTTAGATACGACTCAGATAAATCATCTAATACTATATTAAAAGGTGATACTGTATTTATCAAACATACTCATACTCCTGCTATAGAACAACTTAAAGTAACAGGTTTTGAAAATGTAAATCCCTTCGCGGTTCTAACAGGTATAGGTAACTTACAGTTATCTCCTGCTTCAGACGAATGGATTGATACCATAACATTACCTGATAAAGTTATTGAGGAAACTGCTGTAGAAGAGGTCGGAGACCCATTACTACTGAGTGTAAGTTATCCTTTATATTACACGAATAATATGTCAATCCCGATAGGAGGATTTACAGGAAACATGACAGGTACTCCATATTATCATCAAGGATATTGTGGTGCTGCGATTTATAACCAGACAGGGAATATATTATCAGAAACTCCTGGAGATGATCAATTCGTAAAAGACCCTGATAGTCCAACAGGTTACTCTCCACGTATTCAATATGGTTCATATGTAATTAATGAAATAACAGATACTGTTGAACTTTCTAGGATTTCTATACCGTTCATAAGACCAAGAATAGTAAGATTTAAAGCAGAAGGTCTAAGACCTGTAACAAGGTTTTGGCCATTCTTCGACGGAGTATCAGTTGATGCTTATGTTAATCAAGCAGATGGGGCATATAAAAATATGTCATCAGATGCTGACTATCAGAATCTTTCTTCTGAAAAACTATCATATGCTGAAGTTCATCCTTTAGGGAATACACAATTAGTATCAGATGCTAACGGAAAAATAGAAGGTTCTTTCTTTATACCTAATAGCGATACATTAAGATTTTCTACAGGAACACGTGAGTTTAAATTACTTGATATAAGTTCTAATAACGATGAGAATGCAACAAGTCGTGCTGCTCGTAATTACACTGCTTCAGGTATACTTCGTGAAGAACAAAATACTGTTGTCAGTACAAGGGTAGAACAAGTAAGACCAGTTATATGGACAGACTTAGAGCAGGTTGATAGAAGAGACCCTCTAGCACAAACTTTCCTCGTAACAGAAGATTATGGTATGTTTGCTACTAAGATAGATTTATTTATAAAATCAAAAGACTTAGCGATTCCTATCGAAGTACAGATACGACCCGTAGTAAATGGTGTTCCTTCTTCTTCAAATATTATTGCGAATGCTATTAAGTTCGTAAATCCAGGAGCAATTACTTTACCTGCATCACAAACTACTGCTGATGTTCTCGCTGAACCAACTACATTCGAGTTTGATGAACCTATCTTTTTACAACCTGATACAGAATATGCTATAGTTGTTCTTGCGGAATCAAAAGATTACGAAGTGTATGTAGCAGAAACACAGCAATTCGAACTTGGTTCAACCGAGAAAAAGATTAATAAACAACCTTCTTTAGGTTCACTCTTTAAGTCTCAGAATGGTTCTACATGGGAACCAGACCAAACGAAAGACTTAATGTTTAGAATATATAAAGCAGTGTTTGATGTAGCAGACGGTTATGCCGTATTCGAAAATGGTGCTGTTCAAAGACAATCATTATTAGAAAATCCTTTATATATGGCAAGCAGTGATGCAACAGTTACTGTGCTCGTTCCTAATCATAGTTTATTAGTAGGAGATAGTATTGATATCAGAGGACTAGATTCAGATGTAAGTACACTTTATAATGGTATTCCCTCTGCAAGGATAATGGGTTCAAGAACTATTACTGCGGTAGATGGATTCGGGTTTACTTTTGAAGCGGATAGTGCCGCTACCTCCTCAGGTAGATTTGGTGGAGCAAGAGGGGCATTAACTGTTGATAAACAAATAGGTATGGATGGAGTAATACCGTACTTTACAAGTTTACTTCCTCAAACTACAGATTTGAAATATAATTACCAGTTTACTACAGGTAAGTCATTAGCAGGTGCTGAAACTCCATATCAAAAATCTGCTACATATTCTACAGATATAAGGTTAGGACAAGAAAACTTCTTCCCTACACCTAGACTTATCGCGTCACCCGTAGCAGAAGCAAACACTAGTAACTTCGCAGCAGGAACTAAGTCTGTAACTTTTAAAGTTGATATGACAACTAAACATGCTAACGTATCTCCTCTCATAGATGCTCAACGAACATCACTTATAACATTTCGTAATATGATTGATGAGCAAGTTGCAAGTAGTGCTGTAGCAGGAGAAAGTAATGTACCATTAGGGTATGTCGCAGAAACTAATGCGTTTGGTGGTTCGTCACTATCTAAACATATGACCTCAGTACAAACTCTTGAAGAGTCTTCTGTTGGTTTAAAAATTATTCTTGGCGCACTTAGACCTAAAAACTCTCATGTTGATTTATACTATAGGACAGGTACAGATGGAGCGAATATATTTGATAATGATTGGATATTAATATCTCCAGAAACAGATGTTGCTCCTGACGGAAGAAGGTTCCGTGAGTATAGATATCTCGTGGGCGGTGTAAAAGGTGAACTTGATGCCTTTACACAATATCAATTAAAGATTGTGATGCGTGGAACTAACTCTTCTCGTGTACCTAAAATTAAAGATTTACGTTCTATTGCTATGGCGGTATAATGAATAATAATTTAGTAAGGTGTGAAAACGGTACAGGACTTGCTCGTGATAAAAGAACAGGAGCAATCGTGAATATAAATACTAGTGAGATTAATGCAGCGCGTGAAAGAAAGAAAAATAGAATAAATAAGGAAATGGAGTTCGAACAACTCAAGACAGATGTCTCTGAGATGAAACAACTCTTAAACACAATAATAGAGAAACTATAATGGCAGAGTACGCAACAACACCACAACTTGTTATAACAGATACCTTCACAACTTTGGTGACAGACTTCAATACAGTTTCTTCTGGTTTAGGAGCGACTGGGGATTTAACTACAAATGTAAAGACTACTATAGTTGGGGCAATAAATGAATTAGAAGTTGGAATAAGAGGAACCTCAAATAACTTAGTTGCAACAGACCTAACTACAACCGCAAACGATTTGGTTGGAGCAATCAATGAAATAGAAGGTGTCTTCGACGCATCTGCAGTTGGTATTAGTGCGGGTTCAGATGCATTCGATATAACAACTACTCATGCTAGTGGTATATCTCTTGCCGCACCGATAACTTCTTTAACAGGACATATGTCTGTAGTCGATAATAAAGAGATACGAGTTGGTACAGGCGATGACTTAATAGTTTTACACAACGCCACTAACTCAATAATCAAGGGCGACTCAATATATATAAAAGCGAAATCTGCTGACGAGAATATGGCGTCTTTCACTTATAATGGTGCAGTAAATTTATATCACGATAATGTTTCAAGAATTGCTACAACTGCTACAGGAGTTTCAGTTCCACAAGACTTAGAACTCGGTGCTTCTTCAGTGATCAAAAGCGGAGGTAATGCCGCAATAACCTTTGCTAATGCTAATGTCACTATGGGCGGAAACATAAGTATAGCAGGTACTGTGGACGGTAGAGATGTTTCTACAGACGGTACTAAGTTAGATGGTATTGAAGATAATGCTACTGCTGATCAAACTGACGCAGAAATCAGAGCAGCAGTAGAAGCAGCAACCAACTCTAATGTATTTACAGACGCAGACCATTCTAAACTTAATGGTATCGAAGCAAGTGCGGACGTAACGGATACTGCTAATGTAACTGCTGCTGGTGCCTTGATGGACTCCGAACTTACTGACCTCGCAGGAGTTAAAGGTGTTACAATATCTACCTTGCAACCTAAACCAACCGAAGGTGCTTTTGTAGACGGAGACAAAACTAAGTTAGATGCAATAGAAGCATCTGCTACTGCTGATCAAACTGCCTCAGAAATACTAACAGCAATTAAGACTGTTGATGGTGCGGGTACAGGATTAGATGCAGACTTGTTAGATGGACAACATGGTTCATATTATGCTACGGCAGCGTCTGTAGGTACACTCAGTAGTTTAGATAATGCTATTACTAACGATTCTAATTTAGTTGCCGCAATTAATGAATTACAAGGCGACATAACTCAAATCAACACCAATGGCGCATCAGCAAACAATACCATAATAGGTACACTTTCTCAAATGCTTACGAGTGAAGATTCAGATGTTGTAGGTGCAATTAATGAACTCCATACAGAAACTCTCGCTAATACTACTAAGTTAAGTGGTATTGCGAATAATGCAGATGTAACTCTGAGCAAAATATCAGCAGGAACTAATATAAATATTTCAGGAAGTGGAGTAATTAGTTCTACAGATACTAATACAGAATATTCAACTGCTACCTCTGATACATTAGGTCTTGTTAAAATTGGATATTCTGAAAATGGTCAAAATTATCCTGTTGAATTATCAAGCGGTAAGATGTTTGTTAATGTCCCTTGGAATTCAGATACAAACACTCAAAACACATACTCAACTTCAGTCGTATCTTCAAGTGGTATCAAATTAAGATTAACAGGAGCAGGACATGATGGAGCAACAACAGATGATGTAAAATTTGTAGGTGCTGGTTCATCAACTGTTTCAAGAACAGATGAAAGTACAATAACAATAACATCAACAGATACTAATACACAATTATCAACCGAACAAGTACAAGATATAGTTGGTGGAATGTTGGGTGGTACTGAAACTGGAATTACAGTAACTTATCAAGACACTACTGGCGATATTAATTTCGTGGTTGATGGTGTTGCTACCGATAATAACTTTACAACTGCCCTAAAAAATAAGTTAGATGCGATAGAAGCAGGTGCGACTGCTGATCAAACTGCAGCACAAATACTAACCGCAATTAAAACTGTTGATGGTTCTGGTTCAGGATTAGACGCTGACTTACTCGACGGTAATAGTAGTGCACACTATGCTACGGCAGCGTCTGTTCCTTTAGTGTTTAATGCTGCAGGAACACAGTTGAACTAGGATTAGTTAATGCCTAAGATACCATTAAAACATAAATCTGATAATGATGTTCAGGAGATAACAACTGCTGAACACAACTACCTTGCATATCTTGCGGGGTTAGAGTTAGAAACTGCTTCAGGAACTTATAGTGAATCAGTGCTTGGTTCTCTTGGTAAAACAAATCAGACAAACGATTTAAGTATCGGGACATTCACTAATACACGTCGTGATGGTGATGTGGGTGAACATGGTTCTAGTGCTCTTAATATCACAACAACAAATACAATTGTATATCAACAAGATGCTACATATAGTGAACCCTCTAATTTCCGTCATCCTTTATATCAACACGAAGTAAGTAGTCGAATAAGACTACAGGAGTTTAATGATGCTGACCAATTAGAACTTGGCGAAACTCTTGCGGGTATTATATATGCAAACGATTATCCTGGCACATTTAAGATAGAAACATCAATACCGAGCGGTGGTTATACTCTTGCGGTTTCAAACTTCTTACAAGATACCAGAGCAGATGGTACAACAAATTACAATTTATACCAAAGAACAACTCTTCCTTCTGAGGATATCCCTACCGAGATTGATTTGATGGCAGTTGCAAGAGGAACTTCTTCACCCTTTAACGCAAAGACAGGAACTTACAAGGGTCTTATACTAATGTCAGATGCTCATAGAAGAGAGACCGTAAAGGCATGTCTTGACAGATATCTTTCTACAATAACAAGTAGTGTTAAACCTATTGGTTCATATCTAATCAGAACTTCTGCTCCAACCGAGACAGGTACTTGGGTTGAAAAGGGAACTATCTTAGATAAAAGAAATGAAATAGCAGAAGAAACTGTCGGTAGTTCAACTACGACAACATATAATGCTGATAGTCAAACTCATTGGGAAAGAAATGCGACAGGACTTGGTGGAGGAATTACGGTTAAAATAAGTGGTTCTACTGTGGCAACTGCTGGAGCATCCAATGTAAATGATACAACTATAGTTGTGGGTAATACGACATACACTAGGATAGGTAGTGTTGTTTCCAGTCCTTCTCCAGGAATAACTAGGTATTCTTTCACTGAATCGGTAGGAAGTTCATCTCAAGAAGATGTAATTCAGAGTTCTACAGAAACTATAACAACATATACATTATATGTAAGAACCGCATAACAACATATATATACACGTGTAGTGTAAAAAATATATGTATATCCAACCCTCCCTAAAGAGTACTTTAAGTATACTATAATTTCGTATAAAAGTCAAGCATAAAATATATTTTTATTTGCCCCAATATAGGGTTTAAAAAACATATAAATAGATGTAACGATTAAGTAAAACGGAATTAGAAAATGGCACTAGTATCACACGAAGATATTGTAATAAACCAAGGCACAGATGTAGCGATAGAAATCCACCTCGTTCACGACAGTGGTAGTGTTTATGACTTAACAAACAAAACAGTAACCTCAAAAATGAAGAGAAGATATGCTGACTCCGCAGGAGACCCTGCTACAGTATCTTTCAACTCAGTTATTGCGACACCTCCTACAGATGGTGTTGTAACATTATCCTTAACTAACACAGTTACAGATGCTCTTGAAACAAGAGGTCGTTATGTGTATGATGTAGAACTTTCTTATACAGATAGTGATAGTAATACAATCATAGAAAGAATACTTCAAGGAGAAGTAGAAGTTTCACCCTCAGTAACAAGATAGATTAAATATGCCTTCAGTTATATACCGAGACCCAAAGATTAAAATAAATGCTGTTGTTTATAAGGACACCACAGTTAGAGTAAAGAAACTCAAAGTAGGAACTCCAGTAAGAAGAGTTACTGCAGGTTCTTTTGATATTAGTAACTTGGGTGGTGTTGACCCCGCAGGAAAAACTTCTGGTTCTATACTCGCATATCAGGCACTAGGGGGTAAGTGGAAAACCACAAACTTTGCGACAGGTAATAACATTTCTATTGCTTTCGATAGTGCCGCAAACACATTTACCTTTGGTACGAATGCCGCATTAACGAATGTAACTTCACTTGATTCAGCAACTACGAGTACAGTACGCGGTGTATTGTCTGCAAGCGGTGACTTAGCATATAACTCATCAACAGGTCAGTTCTCTATAGATGTCGAGAATGTATATACAAAGGCAAACTTTGATAGTGACCTTGGACTTGCGAATACAGGTCAACTCCCCGAAGGAAGTAATCTATATTATACTGACGCAAGGTCAAGAGGTTCTATATCCGTAACAGATGCAGGAGGAGATGGTTCTCTTGCTTACAATAATAGTACAGGTGTAGTAACATATACTGGACCAAGTGCAAGTGAAGCACGCGCACATGTTTCTGCTGTTGATGCAGGGGGCGATGGGTCATTTACATACAACTCTGGGACAGGGGCATTTACTTATACTGGACCAAGTGCCGCAGAAGTTCGCGCACATATAAGTGCTAACAAAGGACTATCGATAAGTAGTGGTGAGTTGAATATTGACTCTGCTAATGTAAAGGGTATGTTCTCAGGGGGAACAGGAGTAACTTATAACAACGGAGTAATATCAATAGGACAACCTGTTGCGACCACTTCGGATGTTACATTTAATGATGTTATTATATCAGGTGACCTTACTGTATCAGGAACACAAACTACTGTTAATACCGAAACATTATTACTCGCAGATAATGTGATTGTTGTTAACTCAAATGCTACAGGTAGTCCATCCGAGAATGGTGGTATAGAAGTTGAACGCGGAGACGCAACTAATAAGACTTTGATATGGAATGAGACTGACGATAAGTGGACAGTAGGTTCAGAGACATTTGTGGCAGGAACCTTTGAAGGTAATGTTACAGGTAACGTAACAGGTAATGTTACAGGTCAAACTTCAGATATATCTAATCATGATACCGACGATTTAACGGAAGGTTCAACTAATCAATATCATACTACTGCTCGTGCAAGGGGTGCGGTAAGTGCAAGTGGAGATTTATCTTACAACTCATCTACAGGTGTATTCTCTATTGATGTTGAAGACGCATATACTAAGGTAAACTTCGATAGTGACTTGAGTGCCGCAAACACAGGACAACTTCCAGAGGGAAGTAATCTTTATCATACTACTGCTCGCGCAAGAAGTGCTGTATCCGTAACAGATGCAGGAGGTGATGGTTCACTTTCATATAATACTAATACAGGTGTCATTACATATACAGGTGCAAGTGCGGCAGAGGTTCGTGCGCATCTTACGGCAAACAAAGGTTTATCCGTAACAGATGGCGAGT
>Ga0206131_10001413_pt1 | contig 30970 bp, 25 predicted proteins | sample Helgoland_Spring_FD_148636 | JGI IMG/M metagenome (GOLD analysis project Ga0206131, IMG submission 148636) | Pelagic subsurface seawater microbial communities from Kabeltonne, Helgoland, North Sea - Helgoland_Spring_Bloom_20160517_1 | ecosystem: Environmental > Aquatic > Marine > Epipelagic ...
TGCTTTGAGGTCACGGACCTCTCGACTTATGAAAGCCTCTTCGCTCAGCGCGAAGGGGCTTTTTTCATGCTGACCGCATTACATTCGTGGCATGAAAAGTTTGCATGATTGGGGCCTACTTGTCCTTCGCATTGGAACAGCAGGTCTGCTGATTCCACACGGTTGGGGAAAACTCAACAAACTAATTACCGGGCTGAATTCGGCTGATGGAGTCCAGTTCTACAACTTTATGGGCATAGGCGAAACGCCATCCCTGATGCTCACTGTGCTCGGCGAATTCATCGCTCCTATCTTGATTTTGATCGGATTCAAAACCCGCTGGGCGGCTGTTCCAGCAGCCATTACAATGGGTGTAGCGGGGTTTATGGTACATTGGGGCGAAGGCCTTTCTGAAATGGAACACGCCCTGCTCTTTTTCTTCCCGCTGGTTGCAATTTTACTATTGGGTCCGGGGCGTTGGAGCTTGGACCGCCGCTAAACCCGTGATTTTATTGCGTTTTGATGACGCGGACAGGAGGCACAGTGCGGCCTCCTTGCGGAGCGATTTCTGACAATTTCAACAGGTAGATTCCCGATGGTAAATCGCCTAAAAACCACTGAAAAGGAGTGGAAGTGGCAGGTTTGAATGCGACCGTTTTTCCATTTAAATCCATGAGTGAAATGTCCCATAAACCGCTTGGGATTGGCGCTTCAACGACAAGGGTTTGAAGGAACGGATTGGGGTAAACATGCGGGAGGGTGGAGTCGGTAATCTCCATAACGGAAACATAGGTCCACTCAGCGCTCATGAGGGTTGGACACGCCCAAAAATCACTCACTTCTACAGTGTAAATCCCGGCGCCGGGGTTGATCAAAATGCTGTCGGTTGCTCCTTCGATATTCAAGCCGTTTTCCAGCCAAGAGTAGGTGGTATATGACTGATTTAGAACAAGGGTTCCCTCGGAATCTTGACTGATCAACACGGAGTCCAGTGGCCAACATACCAAAAGGGAGTCGCTCTCCAGAGAACAACCAAACGCATCGGCACTCACAACCTGATACTGTCCGCTTTCCGAAGGGAAGAAGAGGGCGTTCTCGTCGCCATACAGGGTATCCGTTGACAGGCCGTTCTCACTCCAAACATAAAACGGTCCGTCGCCACTTGTTTCAAGGTATAACGGCAGGTCGTTTTGGGTGAGCAATTCCAAGGGAAGCGTGGCATTAGGAAGGCAAAAAAGGATGGAGTCACTCACGGCACTGCATCCAAAGGGTGAGGTTCCTTCAACCGTATACCATCCACTGGAATCGGGCGCGTAGTTCATGTCAACTCCAGAAGCAACGGGAGCCCCTTGTGTCCTCCACGTGTACAAGCTCAGCGTGGAATCGGAACAACTCACTGTGCTTTCATCGCTGAGAAAGACAGCGACTTCAGGAGTCCCATATACCTGAATCACCAAGGTGTCGGTAACATTGACCAATTCATTGGAACCGATGTTGGCGATGGCATTGCTCGGTCCAGCACTCAAAGGAATGGCTCCTGCGCTAGAGGGGGAGAAGGAGGTAGACCCGAGGTTGTCGTCGCCGTCTAGTAAATCTTCATCATAGAACGCGATGGTATAGGGCGGATTGCTCATGATGATGCTCAAGCCGCTCCACGTATTCGAGTTGGAGTCGTTCGCTGTACTGGATGTATACACGTTAGTGCCGTTTGCGTCGGTGAGAACGAAATAGGGGTCAGGAGCTGTAAAAAAATCATCCCATCCACCCCCGCCCGTGGAGTTGAGAATGAGCTGTTCCAAAACCAACTCTGAAATGATGGTCTGCAAGGAAACGGTATAGGACCCTGTCTCAGAAAACAGGACGCTGTCGACTGTGGCGGCGGACCCTGTTTCTCCATTGCCAAAGTCCCAGGCATAGGAGGTGGTTTGAATACCTGAGCCGCTCAAAGCTGCCGAAAAGTCTACCCAAAGGGAGTCGCACCCTGCAGCAGCAGAGTACGCAAAGGTGGATGTTCCTCCTGCTCCCGGATTGATGATCAGGGTGTACGAAAAACTCTCATTGACCACTTGTTCGATGCCAAAGGCAGACGCGACGGCGGAAACGCTAATGATCATTTCAAAGACGCCGGGAAGTAAGGGCTCTCCGCAAACAGTCGCACAGCCACTGGTCTGGCCGCTCGACGGGAAATACGTGCCATCGGGATCGTCCAATTCCACTTGGAGCCCCAAGGGAGTGCCTGTGATGGAGGTTACGGTGATGGAAAGGAGCGACGCTGTTACACCTGAGCCGGGATCCACGATGTCTTCGGGAAGAAAAAACGTAAGGGTCTCTTCATACCACTCTCCAGTGGATCCTTCGGCTAACGTCGCCGGGCATATGGTAGGAAACCCATCTGTTGAAGTGCACGCTGGATCAGCCACACATTCTGCACATTGCGCCAGAGCGTCAATCGGAGTTAGGAGCAGCACTGAAAAAAAGGCAGTTGCGACCCATGCTATTTGTTTCGTCTTCACCACCCAAAGATGGTAAAAATGAATTTGAGACGGAATGTGCTGTTGAAGTGTACATTGCGTGCATGAAACGATTCTTCACACCCTTGTTTACGGTTGCTTTCATCACGATAATTTCGACGACCACCTTGAGCCAAATCACGCCGATCAGTGATGTTCAAGGGGAAAGCGACGTATCTCCCTTTCAAGGGGAGGAAGTCACGATTTCAGGGAAAGTCACCGAATATTTTGGGGATACGTTTTACCTGCAAGATGATTACGGTGCTTGGAACGGAATTTTCATCAACGGCGAAGGAATCGAGATTCCAGCCAATCCTCCGTATTGGAGTGGCGCCCGTCAACCTGAGGTGGGCGATGTCCTGACCGTGTTAGGCACCGTTGCTGAAGTGGATGGCAATACCGAACTGGTGGACGTTTCTCTGGTGGAGTTTGTTGACTTTTGGAACGCCACCCCATTGGGTGTGTGGTTAACCGCCGATGCGTTTCAAGACGAGCAATATGAAGGAACCCGGGTGCGCATTGATGCGGCCACCATCCTTACCGCCCCAGACGCCGAGGGTTTCTGGACAGTCACCGATGGCACGGCCGAACTCGTCTGCTGGGGCGTCGATACCAGTGATGCTGGAAACAACGAAGATCCGGATGGTCCAACTCCAGGCGACATGTATCAAATCTACGGGGCGCTGCACGAGTTGCCGGGCGGACATGTTCTGCATGTGGGTGACATTGATGTGTTGGCCTTAAGTGTGGAAGCACTGGAGGAAGTTAGGGTTCATGTTTACCCGAATCCAGCGTCGAACTCAGTTGCGTGGAGCTTTCCCGATAGCGAGCCGCGCCAAATCCGGCTTTCGGATGCTCAAGGCCGCGTTGTATTTGAAACAGTGGCACAATCGTCCTTCTTTGAATTGGATGTGTCTACCTTTCGGCGTGGATCGTATTCATGGGCGCTCATAAACACTTTGGAGCGCACCACTGCTTCGGGCCAGCTGATTCTAAACTGAACGAGCTCAACCACCATTTCACTCATCTAATCAGAACTTCTATGAAATTGTCTTCTACTTTCGTTGGTCTTTTTGCAGCGCTCAACTTGATGGCGCTGACCGCTTGCCAGGATAACATTCTGGAATGTGAGGATAAAGCGACCATTTGGATTGTCAATGAAACGGTTTGTACTCCGGACATCGAAATAAATGGAGACCTGATCATCGCAGACTTGGCCGCTTTTGATTCCATCAGCTATTCAGCGAATGAAGGGACGTATGATATTGAGGCTAAAATGGCTTTCATTTCAGCGTGTGAAGACCTTTCCGAGTCTTTGGTGACCGAATGCGGTCAGATGTACCGCGTCGTCATCTTGTAACCGGATAATGGAGCTTTTTGAGCGTGAATTCGACGCTTAATCTGGGTGATTTAGGCCAATTTTGACGCGAATGAGGGCCTGAGAGGAGCAATTGAGAGTCCTCGGAAAGCGACGCTTTCAACACCCAATTGTTCAAAACTATGGAGTGTTTTACGTTCTGTAACCCTAGTGTTTTCAAGGGTTATGGTGTTTTACGTCGGGACGTTTCTGTAGATATGAACAATGGGTGAAAACGAATTGGTCTATGAAAAACAGCAGTTTACTTTCAAAATCGGGCTGTTTGTGGTAAATTTGATTCCTTAACCAAGGCTCAATTTGAGTCGGAATTATCATTTGCTATGAAAGGACTGCTTGCCACCCCACTACGTTCATTATTGAATGTTTTGCATGTCTTTGTATTTGTTGGATTCTTGGGCTCGGCGTTTGCGATGCCTCCCACAGTTTACACACCAACAGGTTGCACGGCTGGTGTCATTTATAATTATTCAGCGGTAACGTGGAGTGGTGGTGGAACACCAAGCTCTACAGATGCAGTTTCATTCGTCAATTGCTATGTGCGGTTTGATTCTGACATTACTTTAGCTTCATTTACCGTTGCCGGAGGCTCCAGAGTCTATGGTGGTTCGGCGACTGTTACGATCACTGACATTGTTCAGTATTCAGACGGAATATGGTATCCAGAAACAGGGAAAATCATTTTAGACAGCACCGTTGCGGATAGTGGAGTGGACGCGACGGTTCAAGGAACACAGCAAATCACATTTTATGATGTCGCCATTCCTTCAGGCTCATCAGTAGATTTTGGCCCGGGTGAGCTTGGGGTATCCACTGGTAGTACAATCACGAACAGTTTAGAATTAAACGGTGGAGCAGTCGTTGTTAACGCGCCGATATATGCATCGGGCTCGACACTCATTTACAATTTTGATTTTCTCGCGGTCCCTTCAGTAGTTGGAGCGGAATGGGCGCACACCTTAACAACAGCGGTCAAGGGTGTTCCTCATCACGTTACCGTAACAGGAAGCTCTTCAATTGGGTTTGGCTCTTCAGCCAACGATTATACGTGCCTCGGGAACCTCACGATCAGTGGTGATGCGGTGAGCGACACGTATGGAACACTGGACATTGAAAATATGACGGGTGATCTGAATGTGACAGGTGATGTGGTTGTCGGCAGCTCAAGCTATGTCGGTCAATTGATCATGCCATCTGTATCAGGCAAGGGTTCTCTAGTGGTTGGTAATGACCTTCTTGTTGGTGTCAATGGTGTTTTCACGAATTCCAAAGGAAATATTGAGGTTACGCGGAATTTCACGTATGATGCGGCAAATGCGACACCAGCTCTTAGCACGTTGACCCTAAATGGGTCAACTCAGCAAGTGATGGATGGAAATGCCTCTCCTTCGACCTTCACGATTGATAATTTAATTGTAAATAATTCCATCTCAAACACAAATCAAAACGATGCGGATGTCGACTTGCAGCTGCCCATTGAAATTTCACCAGGGGGATCATTCGATCCAATTGATGGCTCCGTTGAGTTGACAGCTTTGATGACAATGAAGTCTGATGCAACGGGAACGGCCCGTATCGCAACTCTCCGCGATGATGGGGTGTCAGATGTTAATGGAGACATTAAGTTTGAGCGTTTCATCCCGCAGTTTTCAACCACATCAGCTTCGAACTGGAGTGGGAACTCTTGGTTGGCCATAGGAAACTATGTGACGGGAGCGACTTTGTCAGATTGGACGAGTTCATACAACAGTGGTTCTGGATTGTATGTAACGGAATATGATGAGACACATGCTGAAGCCCAGACTGACGTTAACAATGGGGCAAATGCCTGGACGTTCTTGTCTTCTGGAACAGATGTCTTGGAAAGCACGGGTTTGGGTTATTATGCGTTCACGTTTGGCTCAACAGGAGACCAAACCCTTTCGGCTACAGGAGGGTATAATACTTCGAATCAATCAGAGACCTTAACTTATTCGAATGGAGCGAATGAGGGAGGCGGATGGCACTTGTTGGCGAACCCTTTCCCAAGCCCTATCGACGGAGCTACGTTTATTTCTGACAATGCTCTGGTAGATGGCTACTACGTGTTAGACAACAACAACTCGAAGTATGTCAATTCGTCAGAAGTATTAGCGTCTGGAACGATTGATGTTGGACAATCGTTTTGGGTATTGATTCCATCCGCGGGTACAGTGGACTTCAACACGACACAAATTTCGGCGACGAGCGGGACTTTTGTCCGCGAAGATGATATTGCCTTGCAAGGCACGGTAGGTCTTCGCATCAGTCAAGAAGATGGTCGTTCTGGTCAGACGTATGTGCGCATGCATGAAGAAGGATTACCTGAATACCAATTTGGATTGGACGTTTATTACAGGCCAGCAACGGATGCTTCAAATCCAGAAGTTTGGTCGGTTGCTGATGGTGACTTTGAACTGTTGTTCAATGCGATGGGTGACATCGAATCGACAACTGTCGTGCCATTGAATGTGCGGAGCGGTTCAGAAGGCACTGTGACCCTAGAATGGGATTCGTCTTTCCCAATGCCAGAAGGTGTTTGTGCCTTGATTGAAGATTTGGAAACCGGAAACGTTGAGGCTTTAGGAGGTGCTCCGATGGTCATAGAATTGGAAGCGAATACCGTGTATGCGGATCGTTTTCAATTGACTTTCATGAACACACCGGTGTTTGAATCTTCTGTTTCCCATTGCGGTGGTGGAGTGATTCATTTCAATGGTGACGAGTCTGAATTGTGGAACATCAATTGGTCGACTGTTTCAGGTGATTTAGACGGAACAGGATGTGCTTCAGGGCTTGAATCAGGTGATTACGTGCTTGAGGCTATCAACGACTTCACGCAATGTCAAGTGCACTCAACTATGAGTATCCCAGAAGTTTGCCTCGGTGACTTCAACCTAAACGGTGGACGTGATATTACAGACTTGCTCATACTATTGGTTGGTTTACAGCCAACTAATGAGCTTGCGGCAAATGAATTTTTAGCTACGGATTGTGACTGTGACGGGGCCATGACAACTTCGGATTTGTTGTTATTCCTCCCGTACTTTGGAACGGGTTGTAATTGATCAATCTCCTGCTGGATTAAAGAATGAAAATGATGAAGCAATTTGCTCAAATAGTGTTGGTTCTTGCAATCGTGTTTGCAGGCCCGTCGGTGCTCTCGGCTCAGTGTTCAGGGTTGGGAGGTTACGTAGAAAGCGGTAACGAGATTCCTTGTTCAGAAGGTGGCCCATGTTGTACAGTATACAATGCGTGCAATGCCCCATGCAATAACTATGATAATGACTTCCCTCTTACTGGTGGCTGCGATATGGCTTGTACACCCATCGACAGCGGCGTTCTGTTCATCCTCATTGGAGGGGGCTTGTTCGGTGCGTTCATGCTCAACCGCCGGAGAGAGCTTGAATTGGTGACCGAAGAGGTGAAGAGCTAACGCTTTCAAGACTCTACAATGAAAAAAGGACCTCAATTGGGGTCCTTTTTTGTGTCCCATAGTTTAGAAAACGATGAAGCGTGGTCCTACAAGCAAAACACAGCGAACCTGTTGGGACGTCCTAATAAGAGTGAAGAAGGCACTCGCAGGGTTCGGTTAGGTATGACTGCATACGTCTCTCCGAAGGAATCAGAAGTAAACGTAGCTCTGTTCAACCTGACATAGGAAGAGGTGAAACGAGGCGTCAGAAGTTGTTATGACGTGAAGGCGAGGCGAGTCTGGCTCTAGCGCAGTACCGCTGAAGACGTTGGTCACATGCAAAGGAAGGTGCGTCAAGCGGATTGGGCCGACAAGGCCCTCATCACCGCGTTCATCTTTAACACTCCTCCCCAAAGAGCGCAAGGAATAGCAGGATGTCAGCGACGGTGACAGAGCCGTCCCCGTTGATGTCTGCTGCAGTGCAGTTCTCGGTACAGCCAAAGTCACCGAGTAGGATCAACAAGTCCGCCACCTCAACGGTGCCGTTGTTGTTGATGTCTTCAGCGCATCCCAGGGCATTGCCATCGCAGTCAAAATCGGCCAGGGGGTATGTGCAGTCGCCTGCATCCGTGGCGTCTGCGTTGTAGTTACACGCCAAAGCATCTTGACAGCCTGAGATTTCATCGGCGTCGCAAACCCCATCGTTGTCGTCGTCACCATCGACTACAGATCCGGTGCCGTCAGTGGCGCCGGAGCACGTGTCGCAACCGGCAGCGAATAGGCAGGAGTCGTCATCGACGGCTGCACTCGCGTTGTAATTGCATGCAGTTGAATTGGAACATCCTTCAATTGGTTCGACGGACTCGATGCAAAACTCAGTCGTGACTATTGAGTTGAAATCTGCGCCTGACGCAAACACGGTGCCGTCTGATCCCGCGAGGGAGTAACTCCCCGTACCATAGGCACAGCATAGCCCATCTCCTGCGGAATCGAGTACAATAAGTGAGTAGCATCCTTCAATGAGACAAACGGAACTCGTATACGTTGTGCTAGTGGAACTGTAAGGTCCTCCAGACAGCATGACTGTTCCCGTTGCGTCTTGGATGTTCCAGGTTGTTTCGTTCGGGTAATCATCGGTTAAAATTGTCATCGTGACATTCGTTCCGTTCCCACTGCACGACCCATCATCCTCCGTAGCATCGGCGTCGTAGTTGCACGCTTCCGCATCGGTACAGCCTTGGCAACTAAAGTCACAGCTACCATCGTCCTCCGTCGCAGCGCTATCGTAATTGCAGGCAGTGGCATCTGTGCAGCCACATCCTATCGTACAGGCGGGAGCACAGCCGTCAGAAGTAGCCAAGCTGGCTCGGAAGCCCCCTGGTGCAAACAAGGCTTGCATGCGCGTCTTCTGACCCGAAGTGAACAGGTTCATGCACGCGTCGTCCGAATAGTCCATGTAATTCTGCACCATGTCCGTGCTGCTGCAGCTCTGATGACCTGTGGCACAACCAAAGTTGGCAGCATCGGAATTGGGCGTATCCGATACTTGATCGTCTTGATTGCAGTTGCCATCTCCCCAAATGTGGTACAGGTTGAGCCAGTGCCCCACCTCATGCGTGGCGGTGCGTCCCAAGTTGAAGGGCGCTGTCGCGGTTCCCATATCTCCCACATAGCGGTAATCACAGACGACCCCGTCGGTCGCTGCTGACCCGCCAGGAAATTGAGCATATCCGAGAATACCACCTCCGACATTGCACACCCAGAAGTTCAGATAGGACCCCGCAGGCCACGCATCGGATCCACCTGAACTTGAGAACTTCACATTGTCTGATGTTCCGAAGGACGATACCGTTGTAGAAACACGGAGGATTCCATCGGTAGGGTTGCCTTGCGGGTCATTGGTAGCTAAACAAAATTCCACCTCTGAATCAGCGGCTTGAGACCAAGTATTGTCAGCATCGCTGTTGAGGCGACGGAAGTCATCATTCAGGATTTGCAACTGCGACATGATCTGCGCGTCACTGATGTTTTGGGTGCCGTTGGCATAAACCACGTGGAAAACCACGGGAATGGTCACGACCGTATTGGCTTGATTTGACCGTTGTTCAACGGGTTGAGACTCCCAACGCTGGGTCTGTTGCTCAATGCGCGTGCGCATTTCCGAGAACTTTGCCCCACCCATCATCTCGACATACTTGTCATGCGATGCACACGTGCGTTGCGCAGGAACGGCGTTGGACTGACTTGCAGTCTGTGCAACCCCCTGAGCGTTACCAAACGACACAACCAGACAAAGGGCGAAGAGTAAAGTGGGAATACGCATCATGAAAGCAATTTGATTTACTTCCAAGATATCAAAAAAGACGATGCAACTCGCTCGAAAAGAGCGGTTAAGCGCCCTTTCCCTGAGGAATTACGCCATTTGCTGCTTTCGTCCCAAGTGCCACAGCATCTTCGTGTGAAGCGCAAGGGCTCCCGCGAATGTGGTGGATGAACGGTAAGGAAGGCCAAACTCTTCTGCAGTTTTCTTCACGATGGGCGCCAATGCGCTGAAGTGAATGTGCGAAATCTGGGGGAATAGGTGGTGTTCAATTTGGTGGTTGAGGCCGCCGCACATCCACGTGAATACCTTGGAGCCGGTTCCAAAATTAGCTGTGGTCTTCAATTGATGCGACAACGGATCGTCCTCCATCTTCGCTCCGGCTTCAGCTTCAATGAATTGAAGCTCTTCAAGCACGTGAGCTGGTTGGAAGATGGATGCGAGAATCAGTCCTGTGACCGCATGCATGACCACATATCCGAGCAACACCTGACCAATCGACAAACCGCTGAATACCGCCGGAATGACTAGGATGTAGGTGAAGTACAAAATTTTCGTGACGACCAACTCACCGAAGAGTCTGCCGAAAGTGGTCCCAGAGGATTTAATGAGGTCTTTGCTTTTGTAGCGATAAAGCGCAATCCAATCTTTCGCGGTCATCCAGAACAACGTCATAATGCAATAGAAGAACCAAGCATAGATGAATTGCAGTTTGTGGATCTTCTTTAGAGGGCGGTCTGGCGTAAAACGTAAAATACCTGGTGTATCAATGTCTTCATCCAAACCACTGATGTTGGTGAAGGAGTGGTGCAATACATTGTGTTGGATGCGCCACAAAGGGGCGCTACCGCCGACGAGGTCTAAAACGCGACCCACAACGTTGTTGACCTTTTTGCTTTGGCTATACGACCCATGATTGGCATCGTGCATCACGTTCAGCCCAATTCCAGCCAATCCAAAACCCATCGCGATCTCGGCAATCCAAAACCACATACCACCTCCAATGCTCCCAAAAGAAAACAAGGCCCAAGGGACGAAGAAGAGCGCAATCATACCAATGCTCTTGATGTGCAAACGCCAATCTCCTTTGCGTGAGCGTCCAGATTCTTCAAAATAAGCATCCACTCGTGCTTTTAGAGTCTTGCTAAAAGCGGAGGCATCACGGTTAAATCGTACGACAGGAATTTGCATGAAATGGAGTTTTTCGAAAGACGAATGTACGATGCTTTTCAATAGTAGATTGGCCGGGAAGGGAACTGAGAAGTTTTTGTATCTTTGCCGTCCGCCAGATGTACCGAACGAAGGTTCAGAAGGCAGCAATGAGGGCATTTAGCTCAGTTGGTTAGAGCGCTACATTGACATTGTAGAGGTCACAGATTCGAATTCTGTATTGCCCACACCCTCAAAACCCCCGCCACGTCCAAAGCATTGGATGCAGTGGGGGTTTTTGTTGGTCAAAATGTTGAGTGCGTCGGCCTTTGTGAATCAAGGATAAAGTGTATTTTACACACCATAATTGAATTGCTATGACGGGAACTTTTGCCTTTGCGGACTACGCGGTATTTATAATTTATGCCCTCCTCATTCTGGGTGTCGGACTGTGGGTTTCCCGCAACAAGGACGGAAAAGAAAAGAGCGCAGAGGATTATTTCTTGGCGAGCAAATCACTTCCGTGGTGGGCGATTGGAGCGTCGTTGATTGCCGCGAATATTTCAGCAGAGCAGTTCATCGGCATGTCGGGTTCGGGATTTACACTGGGGTTGGCCATTGCTTCGTATGAATGGATGGCGGCTTTGACCTTGATCATCGTCGGAAAGTACTTCTTGCCCATTTTCATTGAGAAAGGCCTGTATACGATTCCAGAGTTCGTGGAGCAACGGTATTCCACCAACCTCAAGACCATCCTGGCGGTATTTTGGATTGCCTTGTATGTCTTTGTGAACCTCGCCTCGGTCCTGTATTTGGGTTCTTTGGCGCTCGAGACAATCATGGGTGTGCCGATGGTCTATGGCGTGATGGGATTGGCCTTGTTTGCGGTGGCATACTCCCTTTATGGGGGCCTATCAGCGGTGTCGTGGACGGATGTCATTCAAGTGGTTTTCCTGATTATCGGGGGAATGGTCACGACTTATTTGGCACTCAACACGGTTTCTGGAGGCGAGGGTATGTGGGCTGGACTTTCGGCCATCATGGATGCCGCTCCAGACAAGTTTGCCATGATTCTGGACAAATCGAATCCGGAATATGACAACCTCCCTGGCATCGGTGTACTGGTTGGTGGCATGTGGGTAGCAAACCTGTATTACTGGGGTTTCAACCAGTACATCATTCAACGGACGTTGGCAGCCAAGTCGTTGAAAGAAGCGCAAAACGGAATTTTGTTTGCCGCAATTCTCAAAATATTCCTTCCCTTGATTGTCGTTATCCCAGGCATTGCGGCCTACGTGATGATCAACGACCCGGCCATCATGGCGGGTCTGGGCGAAGCGGGACAACTCAACATGCCGACGTCTGAACAAGCAGACAAGGCCTATCCGTGGCTGTTGCAATTTCTCCCCACTGGATTCAAAGGGCTGGCCTTTGCGGCCTTGGCGGCGGCCATCGTCTCTTCATTGGCGTCCATGCTTAACTCGACGGCGACCATTTTCACCATGGACATCTACAAGCAGTACATCAACCCCAATGCAGACGACCGGGCTACGGTGCGCATGGGTCGGATTAGTGCGGTGGTCGCCTTGGCCATTGCCTGTGTGATGGCACCGCTATTGGGAGGAATTGACCAGGCGTTCCAATTCATTCAGGAATACACCGGAGTTGTGAGCCCTGGGATCTTGGCGGTGTTCATTCTGGGATTGTTCTGGAAGAAAACAACCAATCAAGGGGCCATTACCGGAGCGTTGGTATCCATTCCGATTGCGATGTATTTCAAGATCGCTCCCAAAGGCTGGTCAGAGAGCGCCCTGTTTGTTGACCTGCCTTTCTTGCACCAAATGGGTTACACGACGTTGTTGACGATGCTGGTCATTGCCATCGTGAGTTGGTCGCAAAACAGAGGCGCTGATGATGAAAAGGGCATCGCCATTTCCCAGGAAACGTTCAAGACGGGGAGCATTTACAACGTAGGTGCCTTCGCTGTGATGATCGTGCTGGTGGCGTTGTATGGACTGTTCTGGAGCTAATAGAGCAGGTTACTGCGGCTTGACGACATGATGAGACCAACGATTGCCGTTGGAATTGACCACGGATACGATCCAATTCCCAGCAGACGGGACAGTGATGAAAATCTCACTTTGCCTGCTGCAAGGGCCTTGTGACACCTGTCGGCCTTGACCATCCCAAAGGGTCCAATCCCCTGTAGACCACGATTCCGGAAGATTCAAGAGAACGCCGGTTGCGGTGGTCTTGCAGACGGGTAGCGGCAAGGCGTGAGGTTCACGCACGTCTGAAGGAATTTCTATGCCGCCTTTGAGGTACTTGACCGTCCCATCACTGCTGTTTTGCCAAACCAGATGGAGGGTTGGCATGTCGTCTGTTCCGGTAAACGCCAATTGAGGGCGGCGGTGTTGTCCAGACCACTCCCCAGTGAGGTTGACGGCGATATCCGTTAACGTTGTGCCATTGCTCACGGCCAATTGGACATCATACCCGCCTGAATTTTGTTCCCAGGCCAATGCGATGATCGGGTCGCCATTGGGGGGGCTCCACAAATCCATGGTGGGATTGTTTTGCGTCGCATTCTCAAACTGGTTGACAGTAACGGGCACGGTGCCAAGGAGAGCGCCTGCTCCGTTGTTGGTATCCAAATCCATCGAGCTGACATAGACGCGGCTTTGGCCGGTAACGCCTCCGCCATTCATGAACGCAGCACGCCATGATCCGTCGGGAAACGGTCCGCAAACCGTCGGTCCAGAAGCGGGACAACTGTTGATGACCCAATCGATTGGATCCATATCGACCGCCGTGTCCCAAGTGACGCCATCGTCGGAACCGAGAAGCCAGAAATCCCGCACATTGTTGTTGTTGTTCCGCACCAAATCGTAATACCGACCATTGCCCCAAAAAGGAAGTGATGGGCAGCATTCGCAGACCGCGTCGCCGTCTACGGCTTCACTGGCATTGACTGCAGGCAACCAGGATGTGCCTCCATCATTGGATTTTAAGATGCCTTCATAGACCGAGCTGGTTCCAACCTTTACACCGGCAAAGGGGTTGCCGTCTGGATCCATCCCAACGCAAGGCATGAAGTGATCCGTGGTTGCTTCAGGCACCATGGAAACCGGGGCTTCCCAAGTGACACCGCCATCATGAGAGGATACCGAACGCGCACCGGTGTCCCAATCACCACTGAGCATGTAGGTCAAGGTAATGTCGTCTCCAAACGCTGCTATTTGCGGCCCTTCGGAGTCAGACATGAAGATGTTTTCTTCGGGATCAATTGCGGTGGGTTCGGTGAAGGCTTGGCTTGTGTTATCCCACTTGCACACATACAAATGGCCACTACCTCCAAAGCAAAGTACTAACTCATCGGAACTGTTGGTGACCAACCCAATGGACTTGTTGCCGAAATCGCTTGACGCTACATCCATTGGTTCCCCAACTGGAAAAAAGCTAAGAGACCCTTGCGCCATGAGTGTTGGCGATGGGAGCGAAACCATGGCAGTGACCAAAGCGAAAGCGAACAACAATCCGGAGGGAAGTTTATTTGAAATCATTCTAAATACCATAAATGGGTGAGGTGTTGCCAAGGTACATCGGCTTAATTTTACGCTCATGTTGGGAAAACGCCTTTCTGAAATGAAGCCCTTTGAAAAAGGAATCATCGATCGCATCGAATGCGAGGATGGAGCCATGGCTTTGATCGAAATGGGGTGCTGTCCTGGAGAAGAAGTAGAAGTCGCTCACGTGGCTCCACGTCGCGGACCCATGGCCATTGTGTCGGGTGGTCGGAAGGTGGCATTGCGACGATCAGCGGCGGCTTTGCTTTGGGTTCGACCAGTGCTGATTGCAAGTGAATCCGTGCTTTCCAAGGAGCACGTCTGGGCCTAACGTCAACTTCCGTAGGCTCCCCGTCATGCGGGTTTTACAGACTCATTACTTGGTACACCAGTAAGGCCAAGCCATACGCCAAGAGTGTGAATCCTATGGCTTGTCCTAAAGCCCAAGGCCAGCTGTTCAATTCCTTGCGTACGATGACAACGGTGCTCATGCATTGCATCGCGAACATATAGAAAACCAAGAGCGACGCTGCAGAGGCTGGATTCAGTAAAGGTTTTCCTGTCGTTGGGTGAACTTCTGTTCCCAAGCGTCGTTGCAACGAACGGATGCTGCCTTCCTCGAGCTGCTCGCCTGGAAACAGGGTGGACATGGTTCCGACAAAGACTTCCCGCGCTGCAAAAGAGCTCAGGATGGCGATGCCAATGCGACCATCGTATCCCAACGGTCTGACCGCCGGCTCAATAAAATGACCGAGTTGTCCCAGCCAAGAGGCCTCCATGAGGGCCGCCTCACCTTCAGAGATCGCTTCAGGAGAGATGGCATCGGCATGGGCTGCTTTGGCTTCATCCATGGCTCCTGATGGCCCTACTTTTCCCAATACCCAGAGAACGAGCGAGACGGCGAGAATGACTTTTCCTGCACTCCGAATAAAGTCCCAGCCTTTCGACACCATTTCCTGAACCACCTCCAAGAGCTTCGGCCAGCGATAGGCAGGCCACTCCATGGTGAAGGACCCCTCTTGCCGCTTGGGTAAACTCCGGTGCAGCAACCAAGCCAAGCCAAGAGCCGAAAAGGAACTGACGGCGTACAGTCCAAATAAGAAGATGCCTTGTTGATTGAATAAGCCGCCAATCACTTGCTTGTCTGGAACGAGAAACCCAATGAGAAAGGCATAAACAGGGAGTCGTGCACTGCACGTCATCAGTGGCGTAATCAAAATGGTGAGCAAACGCTCCCGTTTTCCGGAGATAGCACGTGCCGCCATCACTGCAGGGACCGCACATGCCAAACCTCCAACGAGGGGTACAATGGAGCGACCATTCAATCCAATGCGCTGTAAAAATTGATCCCCTAAAAACCCTACGCGCGCCATGTATCCCGTGGCCTCCATGGCACTGATGAGCCCGAATAAAACCATGATTTGTGGCACGAAGATGACGATGCCGCCCAATCCATTGAGCAAGCCGTCTAGAAGCAGACTCCTCCACCACGTGGCAGGCATCATCTCCATAGCGGTGCGATGGACCCAACTGAACCCTGCGTCCACCACATCCATGGGGTACGCAGACCATGCATAGACCGCCTGGAACAGGGCGAAGAAAACTCCCGCCAAGATGACATGTCCCCAAAAAGGATGGGTGAAAACCCGATCCATCGAAGTCGTCCGCATGCTGGAATCTTTCCAATCGGACGGAGTTTCATTCGCGTCTTTTGACCAGCGTGCGGTCCATTGCCGGATGCGTTCCATTCGCCAACCTGTTTCTTCCAATTGAAGCGCTGCGCGGGACGTTGGAATTTCATCATGGGCCAGGGAAAGAGCGGCTTTCTGAGGAGCCGTTAACCATCTTGGAATGCTTTGTAAGCGCAGATACCAAGAAAGACGTTGACGCGATTCTCCGGGGAAGGCCCCTTCCAAAATTTCAAAGGCTCCCGTCCAATTCGCAGGCGTCAAACGCGGCTCCTCCAAGGTGCTTTCGCGCAACGCACTGTTCATCAAAGATTTTTTCAAATCAGCCGTAGAATCCTCGACCGCATTGATGGTGACGACATCAATGCCTGTGAGCTTGATCCAATCAGGAACATCGATTGGTGTATCATCCGTTCGGTTGATGACAATCGCCGCCTTGAACTGTAGTTCCAAGACCTGCAGTACCAGAAACAAACTGCTCCGCAATTGCGCACTATCGATAACAAGCCAAATGGCATCGGGACGTGTAGCCGGATTCGGATCAAAGAGGATGCATTGGGTCACCCGCTCATCCTCTGATTGCGCATAGAGGCTATAGGTACCCGGTAGATCGACGAGGGTCAAATGTGCATCTCCACGGATTGTGCCTTCGAGCGCATCAACGGTAATGCCGGGCATGTTGCCGACTTTACCTCGCGCATTTGTCAACCGGTTAAAAACGGTTGTTTTGCCACAATTTGGATTGCCGATCAGCGCAATTTTCACGAGACGAAATTCGCGGTTGACCTGCCGGGATACAATCCCATGAACAAGGGACTTTTCACTTCGGTAGGCGTCAGTTTTTCACCAACCATGAGGTGGGATTTTGCGGTGTTTGTTTCGCACCTTGAATCGCCCAGACCTCGAAATGCAATGCAGACCGGCTGGCCGAAGCCTTCACTTGACCGATACGCTCACCCCCCTCGATTCGATCTCCTTTTTTCAGAGCAACCTGCTCCAAATTGCTGTAAACCGTGCGGAACGCACCGTGCGATAAAATCAGGGTTTGACCAGCGCCGGGAATGGTGAACAAACTGCTTACCGTTCCGCTGAAAACCGCCACGACTGAACTACCGGCATCCGTTGTAATGTCGATTCCATTGTTGTCAATGGTAATCCCCGGTATTGTGGGATGCGGCTGCCGTCCGAATTTACCCGTGACAATACCGCGTAGAACCGGCCACCGCAAAGCGTTTTTATTTCGCTCGAATTCTGCAGACACCATTTTTCCTTCGGGGGTCAAGGCAAACTCTCCCTTTGATGAGGCGCGTTCAGCGGCTAACTCCTCTTCGATGATTCTCCGAATGGCTCCATTGAGTCGCTCTTGTTCCGCTTGGGCTTTTTTGACTTGTTTGCGCAATCGGGACTCTTCACCGCGCAAGCTTGAAACCAGATTAGCGCGCTCTGCGCGGTCATTTTTGAGTCGATCGCGTTCCGTTTCAATGTCCGCTAAGACATCCTCCAACGATACACGCTCTGCTTCAAGTGAGCGTTGATTGGAGTGCAGTTTGTTTTGAGCCAACTCGATTTCCAGTACATGCTCTTTCCGCAGCGTGGTATACGATTGAAGCAATTGGAAACGCAATGAAGCTTGTGCGAAGTCAGCGGCGGAAAAGAGATAAAGCCACGGATTTTGTGATAGTGAGATCCTGTAGGCACTTCGAATCATCCGTGAATACTCGTCTTTCATCGCTCCGATGTGTCCTTGGAGTGCTCTGATCTCGCCATCGGTACTCCGCATAGAGCGCTCTGTAGCTCGAATTTCAGATTGGTGATGTCGGACCAGTTTCTCCCGCAGTGCCACCCGCTTTTCAATCAATCGCAGGGAGCCAACGGCATCATTCCGGTTGGAAGAAGCGTCTTTGAGCAAACGCTCGGTTGTCGCAATTTGAGCGTTGATGGCATCACGCTGTCGTTGCAAGCTGGCCTTGTCTTGGGGCCAAGCGATGAGTGCACTGCCACAGAGGGTCAGGAGCAGAAAGAAGGATTTAAAATCCGGAACGACGCTCATAGTTGTCCGGAATTTCAAAAGGAAAATCATAGGCCCTTCCAAAGCGAATACGCATAATTTCCCACTCCATAATCAGTCCGCCTTCTGGCGTTGTCACGGTCAAACGGGTTTCTTGAGGCCAGCGACCTTCTTCGCGGTCAGTGAATTCACTGCGTTCTATGGTCATGGATCGTTGGTAGTACAAGTCGTCAAAGCGATCTTGTAGCGGGTCAAAAGTCAACCCATCGAACCAATGCCGCTTCACCAATAAGTCGCCGTCGTCCGTGCGGTTTCGAACCCGTTCGTAGCGACGATCGGTCGCTTGTATGCCCAAAGAATCTTGAGGAGATAGCGCATTCTTGTCGACCCCAACCAATCGTTTGATTCGGCCATTGTATTTGCTGATGAGGGCATAGGAAAAGCCATCAATGCGGCTGTTGAATTTGTCCAATTCGGGGTCGATTGCCATGGGACGGCCGGTCAGGATATCCTGGATATCTGCGAAGGACAGTTCGGTGTCTGCCCATTCGCTGAGGGAGACATAATTGCCGGCATAATGAAAGCGATTTCCGGGGATCTTACTGAGCAGGCGAACGGAATCGGGCTCCAACAAAATCCGCGCGACTTCTACACCCAATGCCGGTGAAATACTGATCCAAATGGCACTGTCCTTCGCCATGCGAATGGAAGCTTTGAAGGAATCCACGCCATTGGCCGTTTCCACGGATGCGTCAATTTTCATTCCCAACCATTCCCATGGAATTTGATTGGCTTCGAATCCTTCGAGCACTTGGTTCGGGTTGATATTGCGCAGTGGTTTGCCTCGAGCAAGTCGCTGTTCGTTGGAGCAACTCGTCGAAAAGACGAGGATGCACACAAACAGAGCAAGGGAGTGGAGGCGGCTGAGCATCAGGATCCTTCTTCAATTTTACGTTTCAACGACTCAGAGTTTCCTCCGCGTTCCAAAGCCGTATTCCAAGAATTCAGAGCGCCTTCATGGTCTCCCATAGCCGAGCGGATATCTCCATCGTGTTCCCAAAACGTCCCATCGTTGCCGTTGGCTAAGAAAAGGGCCTGGGTGATGTAGTCCAAAGCTTCGGGGTAGCGCTCCATTTGGTACAATACCCATGCATGTGTATCCAAAAAATTGGCTTCATCCGGTGCGAGCTCGATGGCCATGCTACTGCACGCAAAGGCGCGGTCTAAATGGCGCTTGTTTTGTGCCAAACGGTAGGCATGGTTGTTCAAGAAGGTTGGGTTGGTCGGGACTTTGGACAAGCTCCTTTCGTAGGCCGCTTCTGCCGGCTCAACGTCGCCTTGCATGTGGAGAACGTCTCCAAGCAATCCCGCCAACTGCCCTTCAATCAATGGAGCATCCAACACAACACCCAACCCTCCGTTGAAATAGCCAATGGCTTCTTCAAGCTCACCCTTTACCATGGACCCGATTCCTGCCAGGAGATAAAATTCGGCCTCCAAGGGAAACCGATCCATGGCTTCTTGAGCGTGCTGTATCATGGCCTCATATTCGTCCAGTTCAGCATCCAACGCGATGAGGTTGGTCCAAGCGGAAGGGATATGTGGTATGGCCACAACAGCCTTCTCCATGTGCTCTTTTGCCAATGCGGGTTGGCCAAGCATTTGCGCCAAATCTGACGCGAGCATGCGGATATTGCCATCCTCCCCGTGGAGTTCAACGGCACGATTCATCAAGTTTACCAACGGTTCTAAAAGCGCAGGATTATAGGAAGCGAGCTGCAGGTACTGCACCAAGATGTCGTGCTTTTCTTCAACCAAAACATCTTCGGAATCAAAGGCAATCCACAGCGATTGCTGTGCCTTTTCGAGTTCGTTCCGGCTAGTCCAGAGTTCGGCAAGCTCCAATTGAACCAATCCATTTCTTGGGTCGAGGCGTTGCAGCTGGAGTAAAACATCCAACGCAGCAGCTTCTTGTTCCGTTGCCAAAAGCATTTGAGCCCATTGAAGCTTGAAATCAAACTGATTGGGGTGTGCAATGACGGCCGTCTCTAAGGTTCGATAGATGCCCAAATAATCTTGGCCTAACTCCATCAAATAGAGTTTCTGTAGCAGAACGTCGGGGTCGTTGGGGACGGCTTTTTCATAGGCTTTGCAAAGCGCAAGCGCAGCGTCTATCCCTCCTGCGTCAGCGAGCCGAAGCGTCCATTCCATGGTCCATTCAAAATCACCGGGACGCCGTTCCAAGATCCAAAGCAAATCGGCATTGACATCGTCATAACGGTCTAAACGCATGTTGGTTTGCGCTCGAAATTCCCTGTACCACCGGTTTTCAGAATCGAGTTTGTTTGCGGCGTCGAAGTGCATGAGAGCCGCGTTCCAACGTTCAAACTCCAAGTCGATTTTTCCCAAGTCGAAATGCAAGGAGCTTTCGTTGGGCTCCTGTTCTAAACACTCCATAAAGCCGGCATAAGCAGATTCAGGATCTCCTTTGGCCAAATGATTTTGGGCTTCGAAATACGACCGCTGAAACGCTTCTGAGTAGACCGGAAGTTGAGACAATTCGCTCGGTCCTTTGCACCCAAAGATTGCAGCCGTCAATAGAATGAGGCTGATGCGAGTGTAGGTGCAGAAGGAGCGAGAGTAGAACATGTTTCTAATCAATAACGTTGTAATCGCCAACGCTGATATCTTGAGAGCGACCGAGCAGCTTCGCGTGATTGCCCACCATCGACCCGGAGAGCACTTTGTTTTCAATCGTCGAGTCGTTTTGGATCAACGTGTTTTGAATCCGGCTGTCAGCTACGGTGGTCCCTTCACCGATGCTAACATGCGGTCCGATGACGCTTCTTTCGATGCGGACATGCTCTCCAATGAAGCAAGGAGGGAGGATAACGCTTTCCGAGATGTTGGCTGAAGCAGGAATGCTTACCTGGTCAGCCGTCAGCGTCAAGATCCGCTGATTCGTCTCGACGGTTGCGACTTTGTTTCCGCAGTCCATCCATTCCGTCACGCGGCCGGGTTCGAACTTGAGTCCCGACTGGGTCATGTTGCGCAACGCATCCGGCAATTGGTATTCTCCTCCTTTGATGATGTTGTGATCGATCAATTTCTGCAATTCTGTTTGAAGGCGCTCGCCGTCTTTGAAAGCATAGATTCCAATCATGGCCAAATCACTGACAAATTCACTCGGCTTCTCGACGTAATCTTCAATAGCGCCTTGGGCATCCGTGACAACGACTCCGAAAGCACTGGGGTCGTCGACCTGCTTGACAAATAAAACCCCATCGGCATCGGGATTAATGGTGAAGTCTGCTCGAAAAAGGGTGTCTGCAAAAGCGACGACAACCGGGCCCTTGAGGCAGGCCTTTCCACACAAGATGGCATGCGCCGTGCCGAGCGGTTCTTCTTGATGGCAAATGTGGCCTTTGGCGCCCAATCGCTCGGCCATGGCCAGCAATTGCGCTTCGGTTTCGGCTCCGAAATCACCAATGACAAACGCAATTTCCTCTACCGGTTCCGCACTCATTGCAACGATATCCTCGACCAAGCGCTCCACGATGGGCTTGCCTCCGACGGGAAGTAACGGCTTGGGAACGGTCAAGGTGTGTGGTCGTAGCCGGCTCCCTCTGCCAGCCATGGGGACAATGATATTCATCTTTTGATTCTAAACGTATGTTATGCTGTACCCGTACTCCCAAAACCGCCCTCACCTCTTTGGGTATCGGGCAACGTATCCGCTTCTGTCCAAACAACGCGCTCGTACCGGGCCAAAACCAATTGGGCAATGCGTTCTCCATTTTCAATGGTGAATGGCTTGCTGCCGTGGTTGATCAATAAAACACCGATGCCGCCACGGTAGTCCGCATCAATGGTTCCCGGAGCATTCAACACGGTGACCCCATGCTTGAACGCCAAACCACTCCGAGGCCGCACTTGCAATTCAGTTCCTTCAGGCAAGGCGACAAAGAGGCCTGTTGGGATCAATTGATATGCTCCCGGTTCGAGAACGACGGGTTCGGAGAGGTGCGCCCGAACGTCGAGCCCTGCACTCAGTGCAGTCGCATATTCTGGAAGGGCGTTGCCGCTTTCGTTGCGAATGATGACAGAAGATTGATTGCTCATTTTCCTGTGAAATCGGGTTTTCTTTTGGTGATAAAAGCTTGCGTTCCTTCCCGGAAATCTTCCGTGTCAAAGGAGGCGCCAAAGCACTCAATTTCTGCTTCGAAGCCATTGACACCGTCTTCATATCCCGCCAAAACCGCTTGAATGGCCGTGTCGACGGCTGTGGGTGAGTTCTTCAAAATGCGGCTGGCCATTTTTTCAGCAGCGGCCAAAAGTTCGGTTGCAGGAACCACTTGATTGACCAAGCCGCAGAGCAATGCTTCTTCGGCTCCAACCATGCGGGCTGTCAGGATCATCTCCATGGCCTTTCCCTTTCCGACGATTTGTGGCAAACGTTGTGTTCCGCCGTAACCGGGAATCACGCCCAATGAAACTTCCGGTAAGCCCATGCGGGCGCTATCGGAGGCAATGCGCATGTGACAGGCCAAAGCCAACTCCAATCCACCGCCGAGAGCGAATCCATTGATTGCCGCGATGATGGGTTTTCCGCTGCGCTCGATCCGATTGAACAACAATTCCTGGCCGTAATCAGCCAAATGCCGTCCTTTTTCAGCGTCGAAGTCTGCGAATTCTTTGATGTCTGCACCAGCCACAAAAGCCTTGTCTCCGCTGCCCGTTAAGATGATGACCCCTACTTCAGCATCGGATTGTGCGGTTTGTATGGCGTCGGCCAATTGACGAATCACCTCCGCGTTCAATGCGTTGAGGGATTCTGGACGCTGAATGGTCAACGTGCAGATGCGGGCTTTTTTATCTTGAAGAATCAGCGAATGCGTCATGGGATGAAGGCGAGGGGTTCAAAGGGCAAATTACGAAATGAGGGGGTCCGTCAGGCGTTGTTTTCAAGAGCTTCCAACGAACGTTTTCCCGCACGACTTGAAAGCAGCTCTTGGGTATACGGATGTTGCGGATTATTCATGATTTCTGACGTGTCTCCAGTTTCAACCAATTGCCCATGTTGCATCACCAACAGGCGATTGCAAAAGGACTGTACGACTCCGAGGTCGTGGGATATAAAAAGAAAAGTCAATTGACGTTCGTCTCCGATGGTGGCGAGTAAATCCAAAATAGCACGTTGTATTTGAACGTCCAAGGCCGCAACACTTTCATCCAAGACTAAAAATTCTGGCTCCATAGCGAGCGCTCGCGCGATGACGATGCGCTGTCGCTGGCCGCCGCTAAAACTTTGTGGATAGCGCTTGGCGTCTGCTTCGCTCAATCCGACTTCTTCAAGCAAAGCAATGGCTCGTTTCTTTGCGGTCAAACGATTTTCTCCTAAGTGCATCAGCACCTCTTCCAATGCACTTCCGATGCGCATGTGGGGATTCAAGGCGCTATACGGATCTTGAAAGACCAATTGAGCCAAACGTCGCGTTCGCTTCATGGATTTTCGATCGTCCGCCAAAACGGGTTGACCATCCAGCATGATAGATCCTTCAGAAGCAGCAGTAAGGCCTAAGATCAAACGGCCTAAGGTCGATTTCCCACTTCCACTTTCTCCGACCAAACCAACCCGTTCCCCACGGTATATCGTGGCATTGACTTGTCGAACGGCCGAAAAGGCATCGGTCACTTGACCGAAGAGGTTGCGGCTGACAGGAAATGACTTGGAGACCCCTTGCACTTCGATGTATGCCTTTTGTCCGGGTGCTTTGAAAATCCGCTGAGGCCTGGTTTGTGCGTCTAGGAGCGCCGATGTGTATGGATGCTCGGGGTGAAGGAAGACTTTCCAGATTGGGCCTTGTTCTACGATGCCCCCGTCTTTCAGAACCAAAACAGTATCAGCGATGTCGCGAACAACATCGAGGTCATGCGTAATGAAGAGAATGGCCAAGCCACGTTGGACTTGGATTTTTTTGAGTAGCGCAAGGATGGATTGTTGCACGGTGACATCCAAGGCCGTGGTGGGTTCATCGGCGATGAGCACTTCTGGTTCTGCGGCCAGTGCGATAGCCAACATGATGCGCTGCTTTTGCCCTCCGCTCAATTCGTGGGGGTACTTATTGAATGTGAGGGCTGGATCGGGCAATTCCACCTCTTCAAACAAATGTTCGACGCGGATACGAGACTCGCTTTTGGAGCGTTCTTGATGCGACATCAGGACTTCAGTAACCTGCAGCCCCACCCGCATCGACGGATTCAATGAGGACATGGGGTCTTGGAAAACCATGCTCAAGCCTTGACCTAAAGGGGCTTGGATCACGCCGTTTGGAGCAATCCAACACTGTCCAGAAGGGAGGTGTGTTACCGTCCCGTCGACCACTTCGCCTCCTTTGGGCAACAGTCCCATGATGGCTGAAGATGTGATGCTTTTTCCAGATCCACTCTCACCAAGTAAAGCCGTCGTGGTTCCTTTAAACAAGTCAAATGTTACCCCCCGAGTGACGGGTTCAGCTCCGTTGAATGCAACGGAGAGGTTCCGAATTTGCAGGAGGGGGGTTTCAGTCAACGATTTTCCCATCAGAGGGTTCCTCGTGTTTCTTGCTCGCGTTCAATGGCTTCGAAGAGTGCTTTGAAATTCCCTTTTCCGAAGGATTTGGCTCCTTTTCGCTGGATGATTTCAAAAAACATCGTCGGACGATCCACGACAGGTTTGGTGAAAATCTGAAGCAAATAGCCTTCATCATCACGATCGATGAGGATGCCGAGTTCACGCAAAGGCGCCAGGTCCTCGTCTATGCTTCCAACGCGATCCAAGACGGTGTCATAATAGGAACTCGGGACTTTGAGGAATTCGATTCCTCGATCTCTCAAGGCCGTGACGGTTTCTATGATGTTGGATGTAGCGACGGCGATATGCTGCACGCCCGCACCCTGGTAGAAATCGATGTACTCTTCAATCTGAGATTTTTTCCGACCTTCTGCAGGCTCATTGATAGGGAATTTGATCCGGCCATTGCCATTGGACATCACCTTGGACATCAGGGCGGTGTATTCCGTTGAGATGTCCTTGTCATCAAAGGAGATCAATTGAGCAAAGCCCATGACCCGCGCGTAAAATTCGGTCCAGGTATCCATTTCACCCCAACCAACATTTCCCACCATGTGGTCGACAAATTGCAACCCGAGAGGTTCACTGACTTGCACAGGATTCCAAGCTTGGTAACCCGGCATGAAAATGCCTTCATAGTTTCTACGCTCGACAAAGGTGTGCACGGTATCACCGTATGTTTTGATGCCGCTCAGGACCATCTGGCCATTGTTGTCGGATCGTTCCGTGGGCTCAAGTACACTTTCCGCTCCTCGTGAAGTGGTTTCATTCCAGCTTTTCGTGGCATCGTCGACCCAAAGCGCGATGACCTTCACACCATCCCCATGCCGATTGATGTGATCGTTGATCGGGCCATCAGCCACCAAAGGCGAAGTCAGTACCAAGGTGATTTTATCTTGGCGAAGCACGTAGGATACGCGATCGCGCACGCCGGTCTCTAAACCACAAAAAGCGAGCGGCTGAAACCCCCAGGCGGCCATGTAGTAATACGCGCTTTGTTTCGCGTTTCCACAATACAATTCGATGTGGTCGGTGCCGAGCAAGGGTAAGAAATCGTCCGCTTCTGCAACGACTTTTTTCAATTCAGGAGAGGTGTTACTCATGGGTTAGTCTTCGGGGTTCATTCCAGGCTCAAGCCAAGAACTGTGGTAGTCCGGGTGTTCAATGGCCAAGGCTTGCGCAGTGACTTGCAATGGTCTGAACGTATCAACCATGACAGCCAATTCTTCTGTTTTGGTTTTTCCAATGCTGCCTTCATACGTCCCGGGATGTGGACCATGTGGTATGCCTGCGGGATGCAAGGAAATGTATCCACGATCGATGCCGGTACGGCTCATGAAGTCGCCTTCTACGTAGTACAAAACTTCGTCAGAATCGATGTTCGAATGGTTGTATGGCGCCGGAATGGATTGGGGATGATAATCATACATGCGGGGGACAAAACTGCAAATAACAAACGCATCCGTTTCGAATGTCTGATGCACGGGAGGCGGTTGGTGTACGCGACCAGTGATGGGCTCAAAATCGTGAATGGATAAGGCGTACGGGAAGTGATACCCGTCCCATCCGACAACATCAAAGGGATGCGACGCATAGACGTAGTCGTGCAGCTGACCTTGTTTCTTGATCCGAATGGTGAATGATCCGAGGGCGTCGTGTGTCTCCAACTTCGAAGGCGGACGTAGGTCACGCTCGCAATATGGACTGTGTTCCAACAGTTGCCCGAAGTGGTTGCGGTAACGCTTCGGAGAATAGACAGGATGTGCTGATTCGGTTATAAACAAGCGGTTTGCGCTTGAATCAAAAGCGAACCGGTGGATGATTCCCCGCGGAATGACCAAATAATCTCCCGCACTGAAGGGGATTTGACCCAACATCGTGTGCAGTGTTCCAGCACCCTCATGAACAAAAACCACTTCATCACCATCGGAATTCTTGTAGAAGGCGTCTTCCGCCATGCTTTTGGATGGTGCAGAAAGTAAAATAGTGACGTCGCTATTGAAGAGCACGGGAACGCGGCTTTTCAAATAGTCCTCGTTTGGCTTCACCTGAAACCCCTCGAGCTTTCGACTCAAAAGATTGTTCTCAACGGCAGCTTGGGGTCGCACATCGATGGATTGACCGACGCGTTTGACCATGGTTGGTCGATGCAAGTGATAGAGCAACGAACTCATCCCGACAAACCCGATGGTTCCGAATAACTGCTCGTAATGCAGCGTGCCGTCTTCCTTGCGAAACTGGGTGTGTCGCTTTGGGGGGATCTTTCCGAGTTGATGGTAGAAGGGCATGGCAGTGGTTTTGCAAGACCTAAAAACCCACATGGGTTCCTAGCGCGTTGCGCTAAGTTAGGAAGGTGGGAGTCCTTTTGAAAAGGGAGCCCCTCAATTTCAAAACAAAACGCATATTGAGCATTGTCACCCCGAGGAAACCCGCCACATGCGGACGTATCCCGGGAGCTTTCCATTGTCATCGATGCGCCATTGTAAGGAGAGTTTCGCACCAGTCTCCAAAGGACTTCCTGGAATTAGCCGATTTTTCCGAATCAAGGATGCCATTTTGACGCCACACCGTTGGGAGACCTCCCAGAGTGTTTCCCCTTCTTGCGTTTCAATCCACAATTCAATTCCGCGGGTTCGCTTCGGTTGCAAATAGATGACTTCCCCCACTTTCGGTGAATAGGACGTTTCACCACGCTTTTGTTCAATCTCATTGTACCGGTACAATTGCCACGGCATCAAATCCAATTCAAGTGCCAGGTTATCGTAACGGTCTCCGGATTGCGCAATGATGAATTGAATGTGGTTTTCACTCAATTGCAAAGCCCGATCACCTCGTCTGGCATCCGATGGCTTCGGAGTCAAGCGCTTTTCATTTTCAGAGGCATCAGTCAGATTGTCTGAGAATGCCGTGCGTTCTGCGATGAGCGCCAGCCCCTCCTGGTCGAAAGCGACCAAATCATTCTGCTCAATGAGTTCAATCAGGAGGCGATCGTATTTGGGATTGGTGGCATAACCGCATTTCTTGAGCCCCTTAGCCCACCCCTTGTAATCGGTGATATCCAGCTCAAACAATCCTGCGTAGCGGGTCTTTTTGAGAAATGCACTGTGGTCTTCAAAACTTTGAGAAGCATCGTCATACGCGCGAAAGCACTCCCCTTTGCGGTCGTCATCGTGCTTGACTGTAGCACCTTTCCAATCGCTATGACACTTGATGCCAAAATGATTGTTGGAGCGCGCGGCCAGCTGACTCTTCCCGTCGCCGCTTTCTAAAATACCTTGTGCCAAGGTGATGCTCGCTGGAATGCCATGAATGGCCATTTGATAGACGGCCTCGTCTTTCCATTGCTCCAAGTAGGCAGCGCGATTGCCTTCTCTACCCTGTTGTGCGGAAAGGGAAAAGGAGCAGCCCAGAATCATCCAAATCACCATCCACCCCAAAAGCAGGGGGAATAGCATGGACTTGCAATGCTGAGGGATATCAATGTGATGGAGGGAATACACCGGCGTTGAGGATGGCATCAAAATTAGGGAGGTCCTTAGGAGGTCCAATAGGGTTGGTCAGAGACTATTCACCAAATTGGTGTGAACAGCTTTTGCATCAAGGATTCAAGGCTTCTCCTTCTATCGAGCGAATGATATTCCCTTGATCATTTTTGAAGGTCCAGGTCCCTGAAGGGGCTCCTTCGTCATTGTAGCCTCCCTCGATGAAGAGTTGACCATTGGGATGCCAGGTGCGGTACAGCCCAACCTGGATGTCCTGGTCGTAGTGATGTTCCGACCACGGAAATCCATCTTCATAAAAGGCGCTCCAGGTTCCTGTTTTTTGTCCTGCGTCATAGAACCCTGTTTTCTCTACGGTCCCGTTTTGATAGAATGTACGGACGGCTGTGCTGTCGCCATGCGCGAGTGTTACTTCCCGTTTTGCTGATCCATCGGGCCATACCGAGGTGATGACCTGTTCAGGTTGCTGGGCGCAATGGATGAAAGCGGGCAACATCAAAACGAGCAGTGGAAATCGCATCATGGTAGACTATTTTTTTCGTTCGATGGTATAGTCCACCAGTCCAATCAGGGCTTCTTTGGTCGTGCTGTTTGGCACATCGTTCAAAAGATCAACCGCTTGGTTTCGCAATGCAGTCATCTGTTGATGGGCATACGCCATGCCCGGACCCTCTACAATGGCACGCATGACTTCAGCGACTGCTTCAGGTTTGTCGTGGTGACGCTTGACCAAGGTGATGAGCCGTCGCCGTTCCTTCGCAGTTGCATTGTTCAATGTGTGAATCAAGGGCAGGGTCATTTTGCGCTCCCGGATGTCCCCACCGGTTGGTTTCCCGGTACGTTCACCCTCTCCCAAATCGAGGAGGTCGTCCTTGATTTGAAAGGCCAACCCGACGAGCTCTCCAAAGGACCGCATGCGTTCGACCGTCTCAGAATCAGCTTCAGCAGACGCGGTTCCACAAGCGCAACAGGCAGCAATCAACGACGCTGTTTTCCTTCGAATGATATCGAAATAAACGGCTTCGGTGATGTCCAAGCGTCGGGCTTTTTCAAGTTGGAGCAATTCACCTTCACTCATTTGGCGAACAGCTTCAGAGGTGATTTTGAGCAAATCAAACGCCTCTTGATCTACGGCCATGAGCAAGCCGCGAGATAGTAAATAGTCCCCTACGAGTACAGCGACCTTCTTTTTCCAAAGGGCTTGAATGGAGAAAAACCCGCGGCGCATGGGACTTTCGTCGACGACGTCATCGTGCACCAAAGTGGCCGTGTGAAGCAGTTCAATCAACGACGCAGCAACATGTGCTCTTTCATTGAGTGGCTGATTGTCGGCTTGTTCGCTTTGAAGTCGAGCGCACAAGAAGACAAACAATGGCCGCATCTGCTTCCCCTTCCGCCGGATGATATACCGCAGAACAGTATCCAATAAGGCGACGTCCGTCCGCATGGCCGATTTGAAATGAACGGCGAAAGTGGCCATGTCATTGGAGACGGGGGACTGGATTTGCTTGAGCGTCATCATAGAGAAAGCAAAGGTACGTTCGACTGCCACTCGGCCGGGCGCCCTATCTTTGCCAAAAATCCCTCCAATGATTCAATCCATGACAGGATACGGCAAATCAACTGCGACTCTGGGTTCGCGGCGGTATGTTGCTGAGGTGCGATCTCTGAACGGAAAACAATTGGACCTGAACATTCGGATGCCACAGGCATTTCGTGAGAAAGAAATGGACTTAAGGAAGTCCTTGGCTTCATCCATTGTTCGTGGGAAGAGTGATCTAACGCTTTTTTACGAGTCTGATTCCGCAGACCAGCGAGAATTGAATGGCCCATTGATTCGGCATTACTTGGACCAGTTGGAGGCGATATCGGATGAACGGGGATTCGAAAAAGACGGAAAAATGCTCGCTACGGCGATGCGCATGCCGGATACCATTCAGCAATCCAAAGAAGAATTTGAAGAGTCGGAATGGACGGCTTTGGCTGAATTGATTGCCTCAGCAACAGCGCAATTCATCGCCTACCGCAATCACGAAGGAGCTTCCATGGAGGTGGATTTTCGCCAGCGGGTTGAGCGCATTTTAGCTTTGGAGTCGGATCTAGACCCCTTGTTGACTGCGCGGATTGAAAGAGTTCGTAGTCGGATTCAATCGAATTTTGATGAGATCAAAGACCGGGGACGATTGGATGAAAATCGATTTGAGCAGGAGGTGCTTTTTTACATTGAAAAGATGGATGTTTCGGAAGAGCGCGTGCGCTTGAAAGCACACTGCCAGTACTTCTTGGATATGCTTGATACGGATGTGGGTCAAGGGAAGAAATTGGGATTTATTGCCCAAGAGATGGGGCGTGAAATCAACACGTTAGGCAGCAAAGCCAATGACGCGGAGATTCAACGTTTCGTTGTTCAGATGAAAGATGAACTGGAGAAGATAAAGGAGCAGGTGCTCAATGTGCTTTAAAATGAATGGCAAGGCCGTCATATTCTCCGCCCCTTCAGGCTCAGGTAAAACCACGATTGTGCGGCATTTACTTGGAAATACCAACTTGCCTTTGGGTTTTTCAATTAGCGCGACAACGCGTCCGTCTCGGGGGAAAGAGGTGCACGGCAAAGACTATTTCTTTTTGGAATTGCCTGCCTTTAAAGCGTGCATTTCAAAGGATGAATTGGTCGAATGGGAGGAGGTATATGAGGGTGTTTTTTACGGCACGTTAAAAGCGGAATTGGAGCGGTTGTGGTCAAAAGGAAAAACAGTAGTGTTCGACGTCGATGTCGTTGGAGGTTTAAAGTTGCGTGAAGCATTGGGCGATCGAGCATTGTCTGTATTT
>Ga0206131_10001420_pt1 | contig 30905 bp, 36 predicted proteins | sample Helgoland_Spring_FD_148636 | JGI IMG/M metagenome (GOLD analysis project Ga0206131, IMG submission 148636) | Pelagic subsurface seawater microbial communities from Kabeltonne, Helgoland, North Sea - Helgoland_Spring_Bloom_20160517_1 | ecosystem: Environmental > Aquatic > Marine > Epipelagic ...
GCGCATACTAGGCTTGTGGGCCGGCATCTTTGCAAGCCATGATCTAGGTGGTGGACCTTTCCGTATGGCCCAACGGATGACAGCCATTGCGCCTGTGAACAGCAATCGCCGTATATCGCGCTGTCCCATTTTTGAGGTTCGACCCAGGATTTGTCGCCAACCGGTCGACTTCTGCCTTGGTACAAGACCGCACCGGACTGCAAATTCACGCCCATTTGAAAATTTCTCCATTGGCGGCGCAAAGGCCTGAATGGTCGTGGCGCAGATAGGCCCGACTCCGGGGACCGTCATAAGCCGTGATGTTGCTTCATCCGTTTTTGCTTGGCCTTTGATCTCGTGATCCAGCGCACCAATCCTTTCGTCAAAAAGAGCGATCTGATCAATGTATGCTTGGCAAAGGCCTAAGATTTCTGTCGGCAGGTCCGCCGCAACTTCATCAAAACTGGTTATCATACGTCTGAACTGAACCATCCCTTAAGCGACGACGCTACCGTATTTTGCCAAATGACCCCACAACGCATTTACCAACTGAGAGCGTTGGCGGACAAATAAATCTCGTGTTCGAAAGACCATGCCCTGCGACTGTTGTTCTGTGCTTTTGACCGAGACGTAGCGCATCGTTGGACGCAATGCAGCGCCAGCAATCGCCTCTGCGTCATTTGCATCGGTCTTTTGGCGCTTCACAAACGGGGTGACGTAAACAGGTGGGATAAGCCGCGCCTCAAGGCCAAGCTTGCCAATCTCACGCCCCCAATAATGGGATGTAGCGCAGCCTCCATCGCAACAACGCACCTTGGAGGCTCACTCAGGAACGCGGTAAGCTGAGGGCGCGACAATTTCTTGCGCAACACGCCAGAACCATCAGCGGCAGCCCCGTGCAGTTGGAAGCTCCGTTTTGCTAAATCAATTCCGACGATGCTTACATTGTCCATGGCTGCTCTTCGTTTGTATGACACTTTAAACCTCTGCCATTCTGGCACATTGCGATGCCGCCGGGTGGGGCATCCACCCCATCATTGATGTATTCGAAGATCGCGCCCTCGGCCTGACGGCATGTTTCCCAACGGTTACGCCAGATCAGCTCGGCCTTGATGGATTTGAAGCACGTTTCCACCATGGCATTATCATGACATTTGCCTTTGCCGCTAATCGAGACCCTGAAGCCATGCTTGGATACCTGCTTTTGATAGTCGCCTGAACAATATTGCAATCCGCGGTCAGTATGATGAATGCAGCCCTCGGGTGGTTGCCTTAGTGCCACAGCCATGTTTAACGCGCGGATCGCCAAATCCCGCTTAATGCGGTTGCTGACACCAGGTCATCGTGTTGATGGAGTTGTCGCGGTTTATTTCCGGTCTCTTTCGAGCAATATTTGCTACGAAGGAGATAGAGAATGGCAAAGAGGTACGCAGACGCGTTCCGGCTTGACGCGGTTCGCATGGCGACGAGCAGTGGCTTACCGCGGCCCCAGCTTTCGTCAGATTTGGGTGTGGGTCTTTCGACGCTGAACACGTGGGTTCAACAGCACCAACATGATGATCTGATGTCGGGGCTGCATGAGGATGTCGACCAAGACAACACCCGCCTTCGCGAAGAAATCAGGCTTCTGCGCGAGGAGAGGGAAGTGTTAAAAAAGGCGGCGATCCAGTGACCGTCAGGGCATTGCACAGCAATGTCCCAAGAGATTTCTTTGCGGGCCAAAGCCGATGAGGTTCGCCTTCATTGACGGCTGCAAAGAAGTTTGGCCCGTGGAACTTCTCTGCCGTATCAGGCAGGTCACGTCTCGTCGGTTCCGTGCTTGGCGGATACGTCCAATGCGCCAGCGACAACGCGATGATATGGTGCTTTGGGCCCATATTCATGAGCAGCATCGGCTTAGCTTGCAAAGCTATGGGCGGGCGTGGACGACTGAAGAACTGCAAGATCTGGGTCTGAACGTCGCTCACGGTCGTGTGGGCCGCCTGATGTGTGAGAACGGCATCAAAGTCATCAGATCGCAAAAATACAAGGGGAAGACAGACTGCAACCACACGGTCAACATCGTGCCCAACCTGCTGGGTCAAGACTTCTCAGCGACGGGCCCCAATCAGAAATGGGCAGGTGACATCAGCGACATCTGGACCAGTGAAGGCTGGTTATATTTAACCGTCATCCTTTCTGTGCTCACGGCGCGTAATCGGTTGGCCCCCTGTCGGGCATGCTGCGCAAACCCTGCCGGGCAGGGGTCAGCAACCGAATGAAGCGAGATCTCGCGATCCGGGCCTTGGACATGGCGGTCGCCCTGCGACAACCGCCGAAAGACTGCAGTCATCACACAGATCGTGGGTCGCAATATTGTTCAAACGAGTACCAAAAGCGCCTGAACAAGCACAGCTTCAAGGTCTCGATGAACGGCAAGGGCAATTGTTACGACAATGCCATGGCGGAGACGTTTTTCAAATCCATCAAGGCTGAGCTGATACGGTGGAACCATTGGGAAACACGCCGTCAGGCTGAGGACGCGATATTCCAGTATATTAATGGTTTTTATAAACCGCGTCGGCGCCACTCATCGTTGGGTGGCAAAAGCCCCTTGGCATTCGAACGGAAGGCCGCATAGATGAGCTGAGAGACTGGGACGTAAGCGTGACAAGATCAATGCAGCCAAGGAGCGCTATCGCCTACGGTGATTTTGCCAAGGAGGTAATACGCTGGTTTTACGGATGTTTGGTAGGCCCGGCAGGACTTGAACCCGCAACCAAAGCGTTATGAGCGCTCTGCTCTAACCAGTTGAGCTACAGGCCCATCCGACCCCTTAGCTAGCAGACCCATTCGGCGCGTCAAGCCTTTCAGATTGCTTAAATGGCGACAATCGTCTAGGCGGTCCAGCAAGGTATAAGAGGACATGCCCATGACAAATAGCAAGGACGGCTTGACCTATGCGGACGCCGGAGTTGATATCGACGCTGGCAACGCTTTGGTAGAACAGATCAAACCCGCAGCCAAGCGCACCACGCGGCCCGGTGTTATAGCTGGTCTGGGTGGTTTTGGCGCGCTGTTCGACCTGAAAGCTGCAGGTTTCGCCGACCCGATTCTGGTGGCGGCAACCGACGGTGTCGGAACCAAATTGCGGATTGCGATCGACACCGGCGTAGTGGACACGATTGGCATCGATCTTGTGGCGATGTGCGTGAATGATTTGGTGTGCCAAGGAGCGGAACCGCTGTTTTTTCTGGATTATTTTGCAACGGGTCGGCTTGAAACTGATCAGGCGGTGCGGATCATTCAAGGCATCGCCACGGGCTGCGAGCGGTCCGGTTGCGCGTTGATCGGTGGAGAGACCGCTGAGATGCCGGGCATGTATCAAGCCGGTGATTTTGATTTAGCTGGATTTGCTGTCGGCGCGATGGAGCGCGGCTGCGCCCTGCCGGGCAATGTTGCCGAAGGCGATGTATTGCTGGGCTTGGCCAGCGATGGTGTGCATTCCAACGGTTATTCTTTGGTGCGCAAGTTGGTCGAGGTGTCAGGTCTTGATTGGGCCGATGACTGTCCATTTGACACTGGGACATTGGGTGCGGCTTTACTGGTCCCGACGCGGTTGTATGTCAAGCCTGCGTTGTCGGCGATCGGTATGGGGGGGGTGACTGCTCTGGCTCATATCACTGGCGGTGGCTTGACAGAAAATATTCCACGGGTCCTGCCAGAAGGTATGGGTATAAAGATTGATCTTAACAGCTGGGATCTGCCGCCAGTGTTTCAATGGCTGGCCGCGACAGGCGGTATGCAAACCAGTGAACTGCTGAAAACCTTCAATTGCGGCATTGGCATGGTGTTGGTGGTGTCATCTGATCGTGCGGCCGCTTTGTCCCGTCACTTGTCTGCGGAGGGCGAGACAGTGTCTGTTCTGGGCTATGTTACCGCGGATCCAAACGTTATCTATGAGGGCAGCTTGTTATGACCAAGCGAATTGCCATCCTGATCTCAGGTGGCGGTTCCAATATGGCGCAATTGATTGACAGCTTGACAGATGATCATCCGGGGCGTGCTGTCTTGGTGGTGTCAAATGTCCCGGGGGCAGGCGGCTTACAAAAGGCCGAGGCGCGCGGTGTGCCAACTGCAACCGTGGATCACCGGTTCTTTGCTGGTGATCGTGTTGCGTTTGAGGCTGCGCTGTCGAAGGTCTTGACCCCGCATCAGCCTGATATGCTTTGTCAGGCTGGATTTATGCGCATTTTAACGCCTGGATTTGTTACTCCATGGGCGGGGCGGATGCTGAATATACATCCATCGCTGTTGCCAAAGTATAAAGGTTTGAACACCCATGTGCGGGCGCTGAACGCTGGCGATCGCTTTGCAGGGTGTTCTGTTCATTACGTCACCCCCGAGCTGGACGGGGGGCAGGTGATCGGGCAGGCCGTTGTTCCAATCCTTAAGGGGGACGACGAAAAAAGTTTGGCAGCACGGGTACTTATCAAAGAACATTGCCTTTACCCGTTGGTTCTGAGGCGGGTTTTGGAGGGGAATAGCGCACCCGTTTATCTGAGCTGACTTTGGTCGCTTTTCATCTGTCTTTATTTGCACTACAAAGGATAGGGTGAAACTACCAGCCGTAAAAGAAGCCTCCAATTCAATGAAAATACTCTCAACCACATCTGAACTGGCTGCATTCTGCGCCGAGGCTCAAAACCACCCCTATATTACGATCGATACAGAGTTTCTTCGCGAGCGCACATATTATTCTAAGCTGTGCCTGCTGCAACTGGCCATGCCGGGTAAAGACGATGATACGGCTGTACTGGTTGATCCTCTGTCTGACGGCTTATCGCTTGAGCCGCTTTATGAGCTGTTTCGCGATACTTCGGTGGTTAAAGTGTTTCATGCAGCGCGTCAGGATCTTGAAATATTCTTTGTTGATGCGGGGGTTTTTCCCGACCCATTGTTTGATACGCAGGTGGCTGCGATGGTCTGTGGGTTTGGCGAACAAGTTGGGTATGAAACTCTAGTGCGCAGAATTGCCAAAAAGACGTTGGATAAATCGTCCCGCTTCACTGATTGGTCACGGCGTCCGTTGACCGACGAGCAAAAAATTTATGCTTTGGCCGATGTGACGCATTTGCGCGTTATCTATGAGCACCTGGCTGGAATGCTGGAAAAAACGGGCCGGACACGCTGGGTGCAGGAAGAGCTGCAAATTCTGACCAATCCGGCAACCTATATTACAGACCCTGACGAGGCTTGGGTGCGGGTGAAAACGCGTAATACGTCCCCAAAATTTCTTGCGATTGTTCGCGAGTTGGCAAAGTTTCGGGAGCAGTACGCGCAATCGCGTAACATCCCCAAAACCCGGGTTTACAAAGATGATGCGATTGTTGAGCTTTCATCGACCAAACCAAAGGATTTAAGTGATTTAAACAGGTCGCGGCTCTTGATGCGCGAGGCGCGCAAGGGCGATATTGCCCAAGGTATTTTAGCGGCCGTTCAACTGGGGCTGGACTGCCCGCAAGCGCTTTTGCCCGAACCTGATTTAGGACGCGAGAAACTGCACGTTAATCCAGCGCTGTCAGATTTACTGCGCGTGCTACTGAAAAGTAAAACATCTGATTCGGGGGTGGCCTCAAAACTGATTGCAAGCAGCGCTGATCTGGATGCGATTGCTGCTGGGCAGTATGATGTTGCGGCTATGACCGGTTGGCGACGGGAGGTTTTTGGCGAGGACGCGCTGCGGCTGTGCAAAGGTCAAATTGGGCTGGCTGCCGAAGGTTTCAATATCCGCATTATTGAGCTGTAAACGACGATTATCGCCGTTTTATTAGCGTGTTATTTGCACCACGCACGCGGATCACTCTAATCGCCTCTAGGTCTTGATCTGTCAGATATACTGCGACGCTCAGGGTTCTTGAGGCGGGGGATCCGCGCGCCGTATTGGTTGGTTGGATTATATCAAACCTATAGTCCCGCACAGCGGGATCTGCGCTGTCCAAAGGGATTAATTGGCCATTATAGAAACCGGTTTTTTGCGCCATGCCAGTCACCTGAACAAGCAGCCCACCCGGCACTTCATCCACCACCAAGGTTGAGAGTTTATCGATTGGCTGACCCAGATAAACAGCGTCTTTTTTCATCCGAAACATCGCGAGCTTTTTCTTGGGGATTAATGCGCCTTCGGCGTCATTCTTTTTTACTTCCTTTTTTGATCCCCCAAACCAGTTAAATGGATTCGCTTTCGAATCACGGGTTGATTCGCAGCCCGTTGTCAGCAGCGAGGTCGCAAGTAGGAGAAAAATAAAAGATTTCATGAAAGCCTCCGTTTAGCTGTTTACAACGGCTACCTCATTGCGCAAATGTTTGAAACCCTCAAGCTACTACTGGACGTTTTCAGTCTAACGACCTAGTTCACAGGGGACGGCAATGGGGTAAACACATGGCAAGCGCAGCCTTTGAAGACATCGTGGCGGACTTCGAGTTTCTTGAAGATTGGGAAGAGCGGTATCGCTATGTCATCGAACAGGGCAAGTCTTTGCCGACTTTTGATGACGCGCTCCGGGTGCCTTCGACTAAGGTCGAGGGCTGTGCCTCGCAGGTGTGGTTGTTTCCGAAAATTGACGCGGGCAAATTCTCGTTCGAAGGCGATAGCGATGCGATGATCGTCAGTGGCCTGATCGCGGTGTTGCAAGCTTTATACAACGGGCTGACGCTGAAAGAGGTCGCAGGCGTTGATGCGCTGTCAGAGTTGGCCCGCTTGGGGCTTAATGATCATTTGTCGGCACAGCGCTCTAATGGTGTGCGCGCAATGGTAGAGCGGATCCACATCGTGGCCGAAGCGCCGAACGCTCAAGCCGACTGATTGCGCAGGGCGACCTCAAGACCACCATAGCCAGCATAACGCCTTTCAAATGCAAGGCCCGTTCGTCTGGCGCAGTCTTTGGCTTTTTCGGTCAAGGCCGAATCATCGGTTTGCGCCTGATAGGTCAGTTTGGTGTCATGCTCAAAATAAATGTGGCGCAGTTCGGGGTGACGATCTCATCCCATAGGTTTCCAGAAAAATGTATCGAGTTGTCTGACCAGAAAATCTGTCAGGTAAAAGGTGGTTGTTTCATTTGCATACTCATCGCAAAAGCGGTCTTTGCCTTCGTAAAACGAATAACAATGTGGACCGGCAATCATCTTGACACCCATATCATCGCAGGTGGTCTGTAACCGGCCACCAGTGCCGCAATCGGCGTAAACAACAAAGATGTTTTGATGGCTGTTTCGGTGTTTTGTCACCCAAGCACATACGGTAATGGTAATTTTATCAGGCGAGTTGTGCAACAGTGCCGGCAGGCAGGTCAGGTCCATATGGGGCCAACCGTGACCCTTTGTAATGGCAAGGGTTTCACGTGCCAGTGCACCACAAGCAATCAACAAAACTCAGTCTGTATCGGCGACCTCGAGAGGCAGCTGTTGACCTGAACTTAAGGTGCGGCGACAGCACAAGAGCGGCTCGTTGTTCGGCCAACTGACTGCCTGCGTTAACGGCTCTTAGCACTGGTGCGGCGCGCAGACGGTTAGCTGGCGGCCATCAAATTATGCTTGCGCGCCATATATTCTTTTGCAGTGTCCACCGCAACGGCGGCATCGCGGCAATAGGCATCGGCGCCAATCGCTTTCCCAAACTCTTCATTAAGTGGCGCACCGCCCACAAGGACGACGTAATCATCCCGAATTCCTTTTTCAATCAATGTGTCTATCACGACTTTCATATAGGGCATTGTGGTGGTCAGCAGCGCAGACATGCCCAGAATATCGGGCTCTTCGGTGGCAATGGCCTCTAGATAATTTTCAACCGGATTGTTGATACCCAAATCAACCACCTCAAACCCGGCGCCTTCCATCATCATCGATACAAGATTTTTGCCAATGTCATGGATGTCGCCTTTGACAGTTCCGATAACCATCTTGCCCATGCGTGGTGCGCCAGTTTCCGCCAACAGCGGTTTTAGGATGCGCATGCCACCCTTCATCGCGTTTGCGGCTAGCAGAACTTCTGGCACAAACAAAATACCATCGCGAAAGTCTTTGCCGACAATTGTCATGCCGCCAACCAAGGCTTCGGTTAAAACCCGATAGGGCGCCCAGTCCCGCCCAAGCAAGATATTGACGCCTTCCTCGATCTCTTCCTTGAGGCCGTCATACAAGTCGTCAAACATCTGCTGTACGAGTTCTTCGTCGTCCAACTCTGACAGAATGATTTCGTCGTCTTGTTCCGACATGGCGGGTTCCTTGGCTGGGTGACCGCAAAATGCGGCCATTTATATTTCTTATCTGATCAATTTGCCCATTTCAGACTGTTCGGATTGCGACATAGATGGTTTCGCCACCGACGTATCGATGTAAAATTTGGTTTTAAGCCTGGTGTTAAGCCTGGTTTTGGGCCGGTATTACCGCCCGCTGAGGGCTTGGCTCTGTTGTGACGATTTTTGTCGTGCCTCAGGGTTGGTCTGATCTTGAAGTGGGCAGCCGCGATGCCGCCTATTGTTTGGCTTTTGTGGTCCGTCTGGTGCGGCGGCGCGGTGGTGGTGCGGCTGTGTTGCCAGTGCCGTCGCTGACCGATGAGAAGGGTCCAATTCTGGTGGAAATGTCATCAAGTTCGGGGGGAGGACCCTTCGGCCGTTCATCTAGCGCGGTGCGCATTTTTCTTAAATGCTCGGGCATGGTGCCACAGCAGCCACCGATAATTGTCGCGCCACAATCGCGCGCCATAACCGCATAATCGGCCATTAGTTCGGGTGTGCCATCGTAATGGATATGACCGTCGACATATTTTGGAATACCGGCATTGCCTTTTGCAATAATTGGCAAGGCTCTGCCTTGGCTGGCAAATCCCAAAACAGTGCGCAGTAAATCAGAGGCTCCGGTGCCGCAGTTGGCGCCAAAGCCAAGCGGTGGGTTGGGCAGCGCCTCAACCATCTCGACCATCGCCTCAGAGGTCATGCCCATCATGGTGCGACCTGCAGTGTCAAAACTCATTGTGCCACACCAGTCGACCCCGGCAAGGGCAAAGCCTTCGGCGGCTGCACGAAATTCTTCCGGTGCGGAGATTGTTTCAAGCCATAAGACATCAGCGCCACCTTCTTTCAAGCCATCGGCCTGTTCGTGGAAAATCTCGACTGCGGCACTGTGGGTCAGTGGACCCAATGGGGCCATGATGTCGCCGGTTGGCCCGACCGATCCCGCAACCAAGACCGGCCGGCTGGCTTTATCGGCCACCTCCCGCCCCAGTTCGGCGGCGGTGCGCGACAGTTCTCGTGCGCGGTGTCCGGCATTATGCAGCTTTAAGCGTGCGCTGTTGCCACCGAAAGAATTTGTCAAAAACAGATCGCTGCCGGCATCAACGGCACCTTGATGCAACTTAAGAATGTTTTTTGGTTGGGTTTCGTTCCACAGCTCAGGGGCGTCCCCTGACATCAAGCCCATATTGAACAGATTGGTCCCGGTGGCCCCATCGGCCAGCAAATAGCCTTTTTGGGTCAGCAAGCGTGATAACGCATTGGTCATTGATCCCTGTCCTTTGCGGCCTCAAATCTGATCTCACCGCAGTGTCATGGAAGCAGACATGAATCAAACGCACAATTCTCATCAAGATTATGAATTTGCGTCCAATTGCAGTCTGTCATATCGCGCCACTGGGCATTGTAAGCGTGCCGTTGACACGTATGGGCCTTGTCTGGGTGTGCGCTGGCTGGCAAACTACAGAGCGGCGCTTGCAGCAACTCAACCCATATACTATGTGAATGCCACCGGCTGAGACTCGGCTCCCGGATATAGAAAGAAACATAATGGCGCGGCGCATCAAAATCTATGAAGGCAAAGCTAAAATTCTCTATGAAGGGCCAGAGCCCGGGACGATCGTGCAATATTTCAAGGATGATGCCACCGCATTTAATGCCGAGAAAATGGAAGTCATTGACGGTAAGGGTGTATTGAACAACCGTTTGTCAGAATTTTTTATGACTGGCCTCAATAATATCGGGGTCCCAACGCATTTTCTCAAACGGTTGAATATGCGCGAACAACTGGTTCGGGCCTGCGAAATTATTCCGCTGGAAATTATTGTACGCAATTATGCTGCTGGAACGATTTGTACACGCCTGGGGTTGGAAGAGGGTGCTGCCTTACCGCGCCCAATTGTCGAGTATTGCTATAAAGATGACGCCCTGGGGGACCCGCTGGTGTCCGAGGAGCATATTGCCGCTTTTGGCTGGGCGAGCCAACAGGATATGGACGACGTGCTCAGCCTTGCGTTGCGGGTCAATGATTTCATGTCAGGCGTGATGATGGCGGTTGGGATTCGGTTGGTCGATTTTAAAATCGAAATTGGCCGGGTTTATGACGGCGATTTTCAACGGCTTGTCGTTGCCGATGAAATCAGCCCAGATAGCTGTCGGTTATGGGATATCGAAACGGGCCGAAAGTTGGATAAAGATGTGTTTCGGCGTGATCTGGGCAATTTGACCGACGCGTATACCGAAGTTGCGCGCCGACTTGGCGTTATGCCGAAAAACTCTGCCCCGATGGGCAAGCCGACGCTGATTAACTAAAACCCCCGAGTGCCCCTGTGACCGTAAGGAGACGACATGAAAGCGCGCGTACATATTATGTTGAAAAACGGGGTTCTTGACCCTCAGGGCGAAGCGGTGCGCCATGCGCTTGGGACCTTGGGCTTTGAAGGCGTCGAAGGCGTGCGGCAAGGCAAGGTGATTGAGTTGGACTTGATCGAGACAGACCGCGCGGCGGCCGAAAAACGGGTTGGGGAGATGTGCGAAAAGCTGCTCGCCAACACGGTGATCGAAACCTACCACGTGGAGTTCATCTAATGCGCGCTGCAGTGATTGTGTTTCCCGGATCAAACTGTGATCGCGATCTTGCCGTAGCGTTCAAAGCTGCTGGCGCCGAGGTGACGATGGTCTGGCATAAGGACACGACGCTGCCTGATGGTATTGATATCGTTGGATTACCGGGGGGATTTTCGTTCGGGGATTATCTGCGCTGTGGGGCGATTGCGGCAAATTCCCCGATTTGTCGCTCGGTCATCGCCCATGCTGAGCGGGGCGGGTATGTGTTGGGCATCTGCAATGGATTTCAGATTTTGACCGAGACCGGGCTGTTGCCTGGAACTTTGTTGCGCAATGTGCAGCTGAAATTTATCAGCAAGACGATGGGTCTCCAGATTGGCAGCACTGATAGCGCCTTCACGGCGGATTACTGCGCCGATCAGATTTTGCAAATTCCGGTTGCCCATCACGATGGCAACTACACTGCAGATGCACAGGTGATGGCACGGTTGATAGGTGATGACCGAATTGCATTTACCTATGTGGATAACCCGAACGGCTCGGATGGTTCCGTGGCAGGAATTCTGTCACAAAACCGTCGTATTCTGGGGATGATGCCGCACCCCGAGCGCGCTTTTGATCCGCAGCATCACAGCGCTGATGGCCAGCGACTTTTCGCCAGTTTGATGTCGCAGATGGCGCCCGTATGACTTGAGAATTGCGCAAAACAGTCCTAGTGTAATGTATGGAAAAGGATCACCAACCAGTTCAAGAGACTGCTCTTACCGGGCAAATTAAATGGCGGATCAGGCTTGCTTTGGCGTTTCTTACGGTGTTGGCGATTGCGTCTATATGGGTGACCAACCGGGTTTTGATCAACCGCTTTACCGAAACATCGCGCAATCAAGCAGAATTGCGCCTTGCCCTCTACAGCGGTACCCTTCTTAGTGAATTGCGCCAAACTGCCATTGTTCCGCAGCTTTTGGCGCGCGACCCCGCGCTGATAGGTGCGTTGAATTCGAGTAATTTCTCACAGTCAACACAGCGCCTGATCTCGTTCGTGGATGAGATTGGTGCGGAAACGCTGACGCTGCTAGATGCGGAAGGCCGGGTGGTGGCGTCAACCGATCGCACCCGCCTTGGATCTCGGCATCAAGACACAGCCTTTTTCACCCAAGCCATGGGTGTGGATGCCACCATGTTCACCGTCTATAAAGACGAGGTTGGAGCCTATAATTTCATCTATTCTCGGCGGATAGAAAGCCAAGGAGTGACCATTGGCGTGATTTTTGTCGAGGCAGATCTGCAAAAATACGAAGATGCTTGGGCCGGAATTTCGGATGCTGTGATCGTCACTGACAACACCGGAGTGATTATTCTGTCAACCGAACCGCTCTGGCGGGGGCTCAGTGAAGGTGAGGCGCTGGCGCGCCAACCGCCCAGTGGCGCGATACAGCGCGCCATTCAGACGACAAGCAATTGGACTGCAGTGCCTGCGGATGCCTATCTGCGCGGTGAAGGCATGATGCGCGTAGAAAGCCGGGTGGCATTTCGCGGTTGGCGCATGGCCGGGTTTCAGACCTATGCCGGAGTGCGGGAACGGGTGAACGGGTTTTTGGCGCTGGAAGTAATGGGGTTTGCGGTTTTTCTGGCTTTTTGTTTTTATTATCTCAGCCGGCAGTCTGTAGATCGCATGCAGCGGTTTCAACAAGAATCGGCAGATCTTCGGCAGCTTAATTTACGCCTGCAGCGTGAGATTGCGGAACGAGAGCGGGTGCAGAAAACCCTTGAAGTGGCCGAGCAAACGATAGCGCAAAGTTCTAAATTGGCCGCTTTGGGGCAAATGTCAGCGGCGGTAAGCCACGAGCTGAACCAGCCACTGGCGGCGATGAAAACCTATTTAGCGGGGGCGCGTCTTTTGCTTGGGCGGAACCGCCCGGACGAGGCTTTAGTGTCGTTTCACCGCATTGATGACTTGCTTGAACGCATGGGGGCGATTACCCGGCAGTTGAAATCCTATGCGCGCAAGGGCGGGGATAGTCTTGGGCCTGTTGATTTGAACAGTGCGATTGGCGCGGTTCTGTCGATGATGGAACTGCAATTGAAACAAGAAGCGGTGGATATCATTCGGACAGCCCCGGAGACGCCGGTTTGGGTTTTGGGAGACAGGGTCCGGATTGAACAGGTCTTGGTCAATTTATTGCGCAATGCCATCGATGCCACGCAGGGCGTTGTGGACCCAGAGATCGAAATTCGATTGGTTGGTGGCGAAAATGCCAGCCTGACCGTGCGCGATAATGGCTATGGGGTTGATGATCTGGATGCATTGTTCGAGCCGTTTTACACCACCAAGCAGCCCGGTGAGGGTGTTGGTTTGGGCTTGGCGATCTCGTCGGGCATTGTCACAGATTTGGGCGGCCGGCTCTTGGTTCGCAACGTAAAAGACGGTGGAGCCTTGTTTGAAATGCAACTGCCGATTCTGACCGATCATATTGCCGCAGCGGAGTGATTAAAGATGTCTAAAATGATGAAGGTCGCAATTGTTGACGATGAAAAAGATATGCGTCTTTCCATCTCGCAGTGGTTGTCTCTATCGGGCTATGACACCGAAAGTTTTGCCAGTGCTGCAGAGGCGCTAAGCGTTGTTGGCCCCGATTATCCGGGTATTGTCATCACAGATATTCGCATGCCGGGTATGGATGGTCTGGGCTTGCTGAAAAAATTGATGAGCAGCGATAGCGCCTTGCCTGTGATGATGATTACCGGACACGGTGATGTGCCGATGGCAGTTGAGGCGATGCGTCTTGGGGCGTTTGATTTTCTGGAAAAGCCTTTTGATCCTGACAATATGACCGCGATCGTTCGCAAAGCAACTGTGGCACGACGGTTGACGCTTGATAATCGGGCATTGCGCCGTGAATTGTCGGATGGGGGGCAGCTGATGCAAAAACTGGCCGGAAACTCGCCAGCCATGCGGCAACTGCGAGAGGACATCTTGGATCTGGGGCAGGCTGATGGACATGTGTTGATAGATGGTGAAACCGGTACTGGAAAAACCCTTGCAGCCCACGCACTGCATGCCGCTGGCGCTCGGACTGGCAAAACATTTTCATTGATCTCCTGCAGCGCTGTCGAACAAGAGACGCTTATTGGGCGTCTGTTTGGTCCCATGCAGCCAGATGAGAGCCAGCTGCCCGCGGTTGAGGCCGCCAGAGGCGGGACTTTGGTGTTAGAAGATATTGAAACGCTTGGGCCGGCGGTTCAGGCCCGGCTGCTCGGTTTTTTGGATCAGCAGGGCAGCCCGCCCGAGACGCGGATCATTGCTGTCTGTAACAGCCAAGACCCTGCTCATATGCCGCAAGAGACATTGCGCAATGACTTGTTTTACCGATTGGCCGGACTGCGGATCACCGCTCCTCCACTGCGGGAACGTGGCGATGATATTCTTGCGTTATTCAGGCAGCTCAGCAGTCAGTTTTCTGAAGAATACGGCTGTGAGGCGCCCGAGTTGTCGGCACAGGACACAGCGCAAATTCTACAATCACCCTGGCCGGGGAATGTGCGACAATTGATCAATGTGGCAGAGCGCGCAATTTTACAATCGCGCCGCGGTGGCGGATCACTCTCGTCCTTGTTAATGGTGGATTCCGAACAGGTCCCGGCTGTTGTCACCACCGATGGTAAACCACTGAAAGAATACGTCGAAGCCTTTGAGCGCATGTTGATCGACAACACAATGCGCCGTCTGAAGGGCAGCATTCTGGCCGTGATGGAAGAATTGAGCTTGCCGCGCCGCACGTTGAACGAAAAAATGGCAAAATATGGATTGCAGCGGTCAGACTATCTCTAGCGTTGAGGCACTTTGCTGTGATCTTTTCAGCATACCAAAGAGATCGCGGGGGTCGTCTGGATCAGCCAGCAGATCGAGGAGTTGTGAAAATGGGGTGTCGTGCACCTGCGCGCGTACATAACACAGGGCACTGAAATCCTCGATTGCAAAACCCACACTATCGAACAGAGTAATTTGCTTTGCCTCAGTGCGCCCCGCACTTTTACCGGCGATGACCCGCCAGAGTTCTGTGACAGGATGTGTGGGCTCAAGTTGCTGAATTTCGCCCTCAATCCGCGTTTGAGGTGGGTATTCCACAAAAATATCTGATCTGAGCAAAACATTCCGGTGCAATTCTGTTTTGCCCGGACAATCGCCGCCAATGGCATTGATATGAACCCCGGCACCGATCATGTTATCTGTCACAATAGTGGCATATTGCTTGTCGGCCGTGCAAGTGGTGATGATTTGTGCGCCTTCAATGGCTTGCTCGGGGCTGGTGCACCGGATTACTTTTATCCCATGGCCAGCCAGATTTTTCGCTGCCTTTGTGGTTGCGGCGGCGTCAGTATCATACAGCCGCACAGATGTAACCCCACAGATAGCCTTCATTGCGATGGTTTGAAATTCCGACTGCGCCCCATTGCCGATCATAGCCATGGTTCCGGCAGCCTCTGGGGCCAGATATTTGGCTGCGACTGCCGACATTGCTGCTGTGCGTAGGGCCGTCAAAAGCGTCATTTCTGTCAAAAGAACGGGATAGCCAGTTTTGACATCGGCCAACAAGCCAAAAGCGGTGACGGTTTGCAATCCGCTGCGGGTGTTCTGGGGATGGCCGTTGACATATTTGAAACCGTAAGTGGTTTCATCTGCGGTGGGCATTAGCTCGATCACGCCTTCGGCCGAATGACTGGCAATGCGCGGTGTTTTGTCAAAGCTTTGCCACCGTTTGAAATCGTCTTCAATGGCGCTGGCCAACCCGGTGAGCATCTGTTCCAAGCCGATGTGATTGACCAGTTGCATCATATGATCGACTGAAATGAACGGAACCAATGCTTTTTCTGACGGCGGGGGCATGATGTATCCTTTATTGAAATGGTCGGGTTGGGCGATCAAAGACCCGCCGCCCGAAGGCAGAGGCGGCCAGATCGACCATAAGCAAAGCAGTTTTACCGCGTTCGTCTAAAAAAGGATTTAATTCCACCAGATCAAGCGACGTCATCAACCCACTGTCATGTAGCATCTCCATCACCAGATGGGCCTCGCGCACAGTTGCGCCGCCGGGCACCGTCGTGCCAACCGCTGGGGCGACTGACGGGTCAAGGAAATCTACATCAAGGGACACATGCAGCATACCGCCGGCGGCGGCCACGCGGGTCAAAAATTGTGAGAGTGGCTGTGCGATTCCGTGCTCGTCGATCTCGCGCATATCGTGGCGTGAGATCCGGCTTGAGGCCAAGGCGTCTAACTCGGGACGGTCAATCGAACGCAGGCCCAGCATACAGACATTTTCTTGCGGGATGGGCGTGTGCAGTTCTGGAAAGCCCGGAAAGCCGTCTCGGCCGGTGAGGTAGGCCAGAGGCGTGCCGTGTAGATTGCCCGAGGTCGATGTCTCCAAAGTATGAAAGTCGCTGTGTGCATCAAGCCATAGCACAAATTGCGGCCGCCCCTGTGCTGTGGCATAGCGAGTCACCCCCGAGATCGAGCCCAGAGACAGGGCGTGGTCGCCACCGAGAAAAATAGGAACTGCGTCAGTGATCGCGCTATGTGCAGTTTTGGCTAGGTTTTTGGTCCAACCGATCGTTTCTTCCAACTGATACGCACTGAGCGTGGTTTGAACTTTTGCCACTGGCGCTGCCGTGATGTTGCCCAGATCACTGACCGTGTGCCCAAGCTCATGCAGGGCCCGCGCCAGTCCGGCGGTGCGGTAAGCGTCCGGGCCCATTAAACAGCCGGCCCGTTTTTTGCCGCTGTCGACGGGAGCGCCGACCAAAATACAGTGCTGTTGCCTCATCATACCCTTGGTCCGTTGTTTATCACGGCGTAGCTTTGATGTAAAAATAGTTTGTAAAAAAGCCGTTAAAGTGATCTAATTGAAAGCAAATTAGACGTAGTGAATGCCAAAAGGTTCGAAATGGATAAAAAAGATCATGGTCTGATATCGGCTCTGCGCGAAAATGCCCGGGCGTCGCTTTCTGATTTAGCGCATCGGCTGGGTGTGTCGCGTACCACGGTGCGCAGTCGCATTGAGCGCTTGCAGCAACGCGGTGATATTCTGGGTTTTACGGTGGTTTTGAAAGATGACGCAATCCACGATCCGGTGCGCGGCATTATGATGATTGGTATTGAGGGCCGTGGCACGGACCGTATTGTGCGTCAGCTGACCGGCTTGCCAGAACTGCGCGCGGTGCATTCGACCAATGGGCGCTGGGATGTTATCGCCGAGATTGGCACAAACTCTCTGGAAGATTTTGACAGTACTCTGGCTCAAATCCGACGCATGGACGGGGTGACATCAAGCGAAACCAGCCTATTGTTGTCGACGCGCAAAGCCCGCTAGCGCTGGGTCCACAGCTTGCTGGCCCAGAACCAGATTACCATCAGGCCCAATGAAGCCACCGCGTTCCAACCGGCCATTGACAGCCCTAATAACTCCCAGGCTATGTCATCGCATCGCACCATAGGCGCGGCCATGATCTGTGCCAGTAACTCTTCGGTACTGAGCCCATCAATCGACTGCGAGGTGCAGCTTGTTGGCCCCTGCCAGACGCCACGTTCAACCCCGGCGTGGTACATTCCGATTGTGGCGGTTGCCAAGGCCGAAGCTGCCCCCAGCCAAAGTGCCAACGGGTGCTTCATAATAAAAAAGCCAAAGCCGCAAAGAATGGCTGTGACATGCGGATAGCGTTGCCAATAACACATCTTACACGGCGCCAAATCTGCCAGATATTGGAACCCCAAGGCACTCAGAAAAAGCGCTGCCGATCCCGCCATTGCCAGCATGACCAATCGCGACTGGTTCATAACATTTTCACCACAAAAAACCCTCCAATGAGCAGCACCATAAACAAGATCGACAGCAGTCCCAACCGTCTTTCAATAAAGCCGCGAATTGGCGCCCCGAACTTCCACAAAAGCCCCGCGACAATAAAAAACCGCAATCCGCGCGCCACTATTGACGTGGCGATGAAAGTGCCCAAATGCATACCAGTCCACCCAGACATAATGGTAACCACCTTATAGGGAAAGGGCGTTAGCCCGGCGCCTAGGACTGCCCAGAATCCAAGGTTGTTAAAGCGTTGGTTGAACTCCGCGATTGCATCACCTTTTCCCAAAGCTTGCAGGATTGGCTGGCCAAGTTGTTCGAACATCACCGCACCGATTGCATATCCAAGCATGCCACCGGCAACCGAGGCGACCATGGCAACTGAGGCAATTATCCACGCCCGTGACGGGGCTGCCAGAACCATGGGCAGGATCAAAACATCTGGTGGGATCGGAAAAACCGAGCTTTCGGCAAACGCTACCAGTGCCAGTACCCAAAGCGCTTTGGGGTGCTGTGACAAAGCCAGAAGACGAGTATAAAGACGGTCTAACATGCTTGTCTGTGTGACGAAAGCTGCCGCACACAGCAACCCTTGATCTGGTGCCTCGCGGATAATTTACCGCCTCCCATCCTCGCATGAGTGGGTTCGGAAAAAACTGCCCTAGGTACTGTGATGATATCAGGGAATCACACTTGCAAAATGGGTTTGCTTTGCTGTCTGCCTGCATTTTTTTTGGCCTGTGTGATGTGGGCAGGAATTTATTTTTTTGGAGTTAAAAAGGTGCATATCTCAAGGGCATTAACTTTTTATAATTCAAAACAATGACTTATATCATTAACTTTTTAAGCCCACAACTACTAACCTTTTAGTTGACAACCGGATCTCCATTGTTCAACTATGAACCTGTCGGCAAGGTCCGGCTCAAATCGATATAATGGGAGGAGATAAGATGCGTAAGTATCTGCTCTCCGCAGTAGCGGTATCTGCCGTCATTGCGGGGTCTACGACAGCTATTGCCGATGAAGCGGCAGCCCAAAAATGGGTTGACCAAGAATTTCAGCCATCAGTGCTGTCAAAATCGGAACAACTGTCAGAAATGAAGTGGTTTATCAACGCTTCTAAGCCTTTTGCGGGCATGGAGGTCAATGTACTGTCAGAGGGTATACCAACCCACTCGTACGAGTCTGAAGTTTTGACCAAAGCGTTTGAAGAGATTACCGGAATCAAGGTTAACCACCAGATTCTGGGCGAGGGTGAGGTCGTACAGGCCGTACAAACGCAAATGCAAACCGGCCGCAATCTGTATGACGCCTATGTCAACGACAGTGACTTGATCGGGACCCACTCGCGCTTGCAACTGGCGGTCAACCTGACAGATTTCATGGCGGGTTCTGGCGCAGATGTGACAAACCCGGGCCTTGATCTGGATGACTTTATGGGCACCCAGTTTACCACTGGCCCCGATGGCGATCTTTATCAGATGCCTGATCAGCAGTTTGCCAACCTGTATTGGTTCCGCAAAGACTGGTTTGACCGTACCGATCTGCAAGACGCTTTCAAGGCCAAATATGGTTATGATCTTGGCGTGCCTGTGAATTGGTCGGCCTATGAAGACATCGCGGAATTCTTCTCGAAGGATGTTAAAGAAATTGATGGGAACACCATCTATGGCCATATGGATTACGGCAAACGTGCGCCTGATCTTGGTTGGCGCATGACTGATGCGTGGCTATCAATGGCTGGTGCCGGATCAAAAGGCGAGCCGAACGGTATTCCAATCGATGAATGGGGTATTCGGATGGAAGCGGGAACCTGTAACCCTGTTGGCGCATCCGTCAGCCGCGGTGGGGCAGCCAACGGCCCAGCGGCGGTCTATGCGATCCGAAAATGGGATGAATGGCTGCGCAACTACGCCCCTCCCGGTGCGGCGAGCTATGATTTCTATCAATCTTTGCCGGCATTGGCCCAAGGCAATGTGGCTCAGCAAATTTTCTGGTACACCGCCTTTACCGCTGACATGGTGGCACCGCAGTCCGCGGGCAACAACACAGTTGACGCCGAAGGTACACCGCTCTGGCGGATGGCTCCAAGCCCGCATGGCCCGTATTGGGAAGAGGGACAGAAGGTTGGTTATCAGGATGTTGGTTCCTGGACAATCCTGAAGTCGACACCAGAAAAGCGCGCAAAAGCCGCGTGGCTCTATGCACAGTTCGTGGTCTCCAAGACGGTCGATGTGAAAAAGTCGCATGTGGGTCTGACCTTTATCCGCGACAGTTCCGTCAATCACTCCTCCTTTACGGAGCGGGCTGGCAAACTGGGTGGTCTGGTCGAGTTCTATCGTTCGCCTGACCGCGTGGCATGGTCGCCAACCGGGATCAACGTACCTGATTACCCAAAGCTGGCACAAATCTGGTGGCAGCAGATCGGTGATGTGAACTCGGGAGCATTTACCCCGCAAGAGGCAATGGATCGTCTCGCAGGTGAAATGGATATCACAATGGCACGTATGCAGGCCGCCGATGAGGCTGCCAATGTATATGGTGGTTGTGGCCCGCGCCTGAACGAAGAACGCGATGAAGCCTATTGGTTTGCCAATGGTGGTGCCAAGCCACTGCTGGCCAATGAAAAGCCACAGGGTCAAACAGTTAATTATGAAGCACTGGTTGCCCGTTGGGCGTCGCAATAACCGTTTGTAAATGGTTACCTTAGGTATGGTCAGGGCCCACTTTGGGCCCTGACTTTAAAAGACCGGGGCGCATGTAAGCGATAGGCGGTGCCAGAGACCCGTACCCATCACAGATCTGGTGTAGATACTGAAAAGAGAACTTATGACGCTTGAGCTGAGAAATATTTCCAAACAGGTGGGGGGGGTGTGCCATATCAAGCCCACGACCCTGCTATTAAAGCCTGGGCATTTCAACGTTCTGCTAGGTGAAACAGGGTCGGGGAAAACTTCTTTGATTAAATTGATGGCTGGTTTAGATCCGGTCGCCGGCGGTAAGATTTTGATGGACGGTGCCGATATTACGGCGTTGTCGACACAAAAGCGTAACATATCCCTCGTGCATCAGTTTTTTGTAAATTATCCGCATATGACGGTGTTTGATAACATTGCCTCACCGCTTAAACTCGCTGGAATATCTGGCTCCGAGTTGCAAGGGCGGGTGGAAGAGGCGGCTGACATCCTGCAGATCAGACCATTGCTGGCGCGGCGGCCACAAGAGCTGTCGGGCGGCCAGCAACAGCGCACAGCGCTTGCCCGCGCCATCGTAAAACAAAGCAAGGCGGTGTTTCTAGACGAACCCTTGGCCAATCTGGATTTTAAACTGCGTGAAGAACTGCGCGAGCAATTGCCGGTGTTGTTTGCTGGCCGTGGAGCGGTTGTGGTCTATGCCACTTCCGAGCCGGAAGAGGCGCTGCTGCTGGGCGGAGAGACGGCGCTGATTTCTGATGGGCGGGTGTCTCAGTTCGGCCCAACCAGCGAATTATATCACCGGCCCCATGATTTCACATCGGCAAATGTATTCTCTGATCCGCCAATCAATGCCGCTCAGATCACAAAAAATGGAACAACCGCGCATTTGAACCCTGAGACCAGTTGGGAATTGTCGGGGGACGCAGCAGCGCTGCGCGATGGGATCTATCAAGTCGCGGTCCGGCCCAATCATGTTGCGCCAGTGAAAACTCAAACAGCCTGTGTGCCGCTGACAGGCACTGTGTTGGTGACTGAACTCAGCGGGTCGGACAGCAGCGCGCATTTCTCAATAGGCAAAGACGTTTGGGTGTCATTGGCGCATGGCGTTCATAGTTACGAAATCGGCGCAGTACATCCCTTTTATCTTGACCCGACAAAGTGCTTTTACTTTGCTGCTGACGGTCAACGTGTGGCGTAAGTAGAGCATCAGATATGGCAAGAATAACCCTCTCTCAATTGCGGCACAGCTATCTGCCTAACCCGAAAGGGCCGGATGATTACGTGCTGAAGGACATTGATCTCGATTGGCATGATGGCGGTGCTTACGCGCTGCTTGGGCCGTCGGGTTGTGGTAAATCCACCCTGTTAAACATTATCTCGGGCTTGTTGGCGCCTTCTGAGGGCCGTATTTTATTTGACGGAAAAGATGTTACTGATTTGCCGCCAGAGCAGCGGAATATTGCCCAGGTATTTCAGTTTCCAGTCATTTACGACACCATGACCGTCTATAATAATCTGGCCTTTCCGCTGCGTAACCGCGGTGTTGATGAAGCGGTGGTCAAAGATCGGGTGACCAAAATTGCTGAAATGCTTGATGTCACTGAGATGCTGCAGAAACCTGCGGCGGGCTTGTCGCCCGACAATAAGCAAAAAATTTCTATGGGGCGCGGTCTGGTGCGCGATGACGTCAATGTCGTGATGTTCGACGAACCTTTAACGGTGATCGATCCACATCTTAAATGGACGTTGCGCTCGAAGTTGAAAGAACTGCATCAAAAAGTGCGTGCCACGATGATCTATGTCACACATGATCAGACCGAAGCGTTGACCTTTGCGGATCAAGTCGTTGTCATGGAGGATGGACAGATTGTTCAGATTGGCACTCCGGTTGAGCTTTTTGAACGCCCCACCCATACGTTTGTCGGCCATTTTATCGGCTCGCCGGGGATGAATATTTTGCCGTGTAACGTACAGAACGGTCAGGCGCTGTTTGAAGGTCACACCGTAGTTTTGGAAGGCCCGATTGAGGCTGGAACTGTGGATCAGGGCGCGGGGTTAACCCAGATCGGCATCCGGCCTGAATTTATCACATTTGGCGCGACTGGTGTGCCGGCAACTGTGCGAAAGGTGGCAGATATTGGCCGTCACAGCGTGGTTGATACCGTAGTGGGAGAGACCTTGATCAAAGTGATTGTGGAAGGTGCTGCACCGGTGCAGGGCGCGGCGACCCATTTGCGCTTTGACCCCAGCAAGACCCGGCTTTATCGCGATGGCTGGATCGCCACCCAAGCGTTGGAGGCCGCAGAATGAAAAAAACCTATCAAAAAGCTTGGTTTTTGGTGCTGCCAGTATTGTTGCTTGTGGCGTTCAACGCGCTGATACCAATGATGACCGTGGTGAATTATTCGGTGCAGGAAACCTTTGGAAACAATCTGTTTTTCTGGGAGGGCTTGGGCTGGTTCGAAAAGCTGCTGAATTCGGATCGGTTCCACGCCGCCTTGGGACGGCAGTTTATGTTCACAGGGTTGATCCTTGTGATAGAGGTGCCGCTGGGAATTGCCATCGCGCTGGCGATGCCGCGCCAAGGCATTTGGGTGCCGTTTTTTCTGGTCACTATGGCGCTGCCGATGCTGATTCCTTGGAATGTGGTTGGTGCGATGTGGAATATCTTTACCCTGCCTGACATCGGCTTGCTTGGGTATTTTATGAACCATACGCTGGGCATTGATTATAATATGACCCAGGACCCGTTTGCTGCTTGGGCGACGATTATCACCATGGATGTCTGGCACTGGACATCGCTGGTGGTTTTGCTCAGCTATGCAGGTCTGGTGTCGATCCCGGATGCCTATTATCAGGCCGCCAAAATTGATGGTGCAAGCAAATGGGCCGTGTTTCGATACATTCAACTGCCTAAAATGAAACAGGTGTTGACCATCGCCATTTTGCTGCGGTTCATGGACAGTTTTAATATCTATACCGAGATATTCGTCCTGACCGGTGGTGGGCCCGGAAATTCAACGACCTTGCTGTCGATCGATCTTGTGAAAATCGCGCTTGGTCAGTTTGACTTGGGTCCGGCTGCGGCGATGTCGTTGATCTATTTTGCAATCACGCTTTTGATCTCTTGGTTGTTCTACACGCTGATGACAAAGGATGATGTCAAATGACCCAGCCAAAAATGCGTCTGAGCATTCTGATCCCAATCCTTTATACGCTGTTTCTCATGCTGCCGATCTATTGGCTGGTGGCGATGAGTTTCAAGACCACTGGCGAAATTCTATCGGGGTTCTCCCTGTTTCCACAGACTTGGACCTTTGATAACTACCGGGTGATTTTCACTGACCCCACATGGTATTGGGGGTATATCAACTCAATTATCTATGTGTCTCTGAATACGGTGATTTCGATAACAGTGGCGCTGCCTGCGGCCTATGCGTTCTCGCGTTATAGTTTTCTGGGTGACAAACATCTATTCTTTTGGCTTTTGACCAATCGGATGGCACCGGCGGCAGTGTTTGCGCTGCCGTTCTTTCAGCTATATTCGGCGGTTGAGTTGTTTGATACCCATCTGGCTGTGGCGCTGGCCCATTGTCTGTTTAATATTCCGCTCGCAGTTTGGATCCTTGAGGGGTTTATGGGGGGGGTGCCAAAGGAATTGGATGAAACCGCCGCAGTCGACGGCTATAGTTTCCCGCGCTTTTTCATGACGATATTTTTGCCTTCAATCAAGGCTGGGGTCGGGGTCGCAGCGTTTTTTTGTTTCATGTTTTCCTGGGTTGAGCTGCTTTTGGCCAAGACCTTGACTGCTGTGGCTGCAAAGCCAATTGCCGCCACAATGACAAAAACTGCCTCAAGCGCAGGTTATGAGTTGGGGCTGCTGGCGGCCGCGGGTACGCTGACCATCATTCCTGGCGCAATCGTAATTTATTTCGTGCGTAACTATATTGCCAAGGGCTTTGCCCTGGGGAGGGTATAATGCTGATTTGGATGGCGTGGACCTGGCCGACTGCGCTGGTATTTGTCGGGATCTTCAGCGCAATTGCGGTGTTGATTGTGATTGAAATACGCAGCCCTGGCGGGGCGGAACGCAGGGGTATTCTGGGCCTGACAACCACCCGAGGCGATCGGTTATTTATCGCACTTTTGGGCAGTGTGTATATTTTTCTGGCTTGGCTTGGATTGATGGGAATGCCGCTCTGGACCCCTTTGGGGCTGAGTTTGCTTTGGGCGGTATTTTGTTTCCGCAAGGTATGAAGCTTAACCAAGGTCTGACAGAAACTACTTGGTAAAACGAAAGCTATAGTGTTTAGTTTCAAAAAGCGGTCAAAAGTGCCGCAAAATTACAGGACGACCTGATGCGACAGAAAAAGAAAAGTGAATTCCTGACCGAAGTTGAATTGGAATTCATGACAGTGCTGTGGCAAATCGGTCAGGGAACCGTGCGGGACTTGATCGCCAAACTCGCGGTAGATCGAAATCTCGCGTATACGTCGGCTGCGACGATCATGCGTATTCTGGAGCAAAAGAACTTTGTCACCAGTGTCAAAGAGGGAAAGACGTTTGTCTACACCCCGGTTCTGGCCAAGAATGCCTATCAGTCGAGGTCGTTAAAAAATCTGTCTGCAAAACTGTTTGACGATACACCTGCCTCTTTGGTGGCGCGTTTGGTGGATGATGACGGATTGTCGGAACAGGCCCTAGAGGAAATTCGAGCACTTCTTGATAGGAGGTTAAAGAATGACCCTGATTAATTACTTAATTAACGCTTATATTGATGCAAATATTTTGTTGATATGTGCTTTTAGTATCTGGTCGCTAGCGCGTTTCATTTTGGGTCGGTTTGGATTTTCACAGGCCTTTGGTTTGCAACTGAGGTTGTTGAACGGCGTGTTTTTGGCGGTTGCCGTCAGCCCGTTTTTTGGGATTGCGTTTGATATGTTGATTGAGACGGGAACTGTGTCGGAATCCTATGCGATAAGCCTGTCTGATATCGTTTTGGCGCAATACCTGAATGGCGGGTTTGCCATGCAACCCTCGCAATTGGAGTATTTTCTGGGTCTGCGCAGCGAAATGATGTCGGCGCTTGTCGGCTTTAATACCACAGGAGCGGTAATTTTGACCGGCTGCGTTGTCATTGGATTTAGCGTGGGGTCGGTCAGAATTTTACGCAGTATGATGGCGCTGAACAATATCATCAGCCGCAGCCATGCATGGCGGCAGTTCGGAAACTTGCATTTACGCCTGTCAGACACCAGCCATGTGCCGTTTTCGACCCGCAGCTTGCGCCGCCGCTATATTGTTCTGCCCTCGGCAATGTTGGGCCAGAGTGACGATTTAAAGATGGCTTTGGCGCATGAATTTCAACATCTGCGGCAAGGCGATATCGAATGGGAAATCGCCCTCGAGGCATTGCGACCGCTATTTTTCTGGAACCCGGTGTTTATTTTTTGGAAGCGGCAGGTGGATCAACTGCGTGAGCTGTCTTGCGATCAACAGGTGTTGGCGCGCAATCGCTATGATGTGAAAGCCTATTGTGAGTGCCTTTTCAGGGTCTGCCGCAACAGCCTGCGGCAGGATCCTAAACAATTGGTATTGATCTCTTCGGTGCCTTTTGCGCAGATCGAAAAGTCACTTTTTGCGGTCAATTCGGTTGCGTTTCTCAGGCGCAGAATGACGTCGGTTTTTGACGCGAATAAAGTGCCGCAAGGCCGCCGTCTCGCGGGCGTTCTGAGTGTGTTTCTCATGGGGCTTGTGATCTCGATTTCGGTGGCAATGACAAACCAAGGCGACTGGAGCCAAGACCGGCTGATGTTGTCGGCGATCGTCAATCTGGAACGTTTGCATGGGCCGACGCATTTTGGTGGCTAAAGACCCAAGATCTTGTAGACCTCAGAGTTGAAAATAACGTGGCTTAAGGTGCTAATTCCTTATTGTAAGCCGCCTGTGAGGCGTTCAAAAGATCAACAATTTTTGTTGAACATGTCTCGCGTAATTGACCTACGATCACCCGGTCCTCAAGTTTGCATTTGTTGATTTCGTTGGGGAAATCCACATCTCTATAAGATGTGAGGTCTTGTGTTATAAATTTGCTTGTTGCTGTGGCTTGACCCAGTGCCAGTTGCGACGAAACCGCAAACAGCCAGGTGATTGGGGCTAGTTTAGATATCTCTGAGGCAAGCTGTATGCAGTGTTCGTACTTTTCGTCTAAAAAGCATGCGAAGGCCGCATCCGCTTTTCGTTTATCACTATTGATCTGCCCCTGTGGCACAGGATCGATTTCTAATGCCATCAGGGTCAGTTCACAGCCCAGAGAGACGTCGTTGCCAGACTTCAATAACGCCTCGCCGTATTGTTGTAAGATGCGCGGGTCGTTCGGCACCTGTTCATAAGCCCGTTTGCCGTGCTCGACCGCAAGCTTCATATCGCCCATCGCACCGTGGACCGCGGATAAGAGGCGGTGGCATTCAAAATCGTTTGGGTCCATTTTGATCGCGGTATTAACCAACTCCATAGCGGTTGGAAACAACTCATCTGAGGACATGTCTGAATATCCACGTGCCATCGCCTGCCCAAGTGTGCAAGCCTTCCAGGCATAGGCCTGAGCGTTTTGTGGGTCAGATTTAATAGCGGCTTCAAACATCAAGAGCGCCTCGGCGTTTGCGGTGCCGTCAAACTGGTGATGCAACTCTTTGCCGCGCAACAAAAATTCGTAAGAATTCATATTCTCTGTGGGCTTGCGTTTTGCCCGCTCAAGACTGGAGACTTCTATTTCCCCTAGAATTTGATTTACAACAGAGCGGACGATTTCATCCTGCACCTCAAAGATGTCGTCAAGCACCCTGTCAAACCGTTTACTCCAAAGAATTTCGCGGTTTTGTGCGGCCGACAGGGTGACTGAGACCCGTACTTTTTTGCCAGCAGATCGCACGCTGCCATTGATCATATAGTCGACGTTAAATTGCTGGATCAACTGCTTGATATCGGCGCCGCTTGCGCCGAAATTAATGCTCGATTGCCGCGAGATCACCGAAAGTTGGCGCACCATGGCAAGTTCAGTGGTGACATCTTCAAAGATCCCATCGGTCAAAAAGGAACTGTCTTCGTTTTTATTCAGATTGTCGAAAGGCAAAATGGCAAGACAGGGTTTGGTCTGCGGGGTGGCGTCTGGATTTGGGGCCACTGTATCAGCGCTGACAGCGGGTTCAATGCCGGCATTGGTTTCGACTGTGAACACTTCAAAATCTGACGCAATGTTCTTTAAGGTTCGGGTCCCGGCGGCTTTGGTGATCGACGCCAGCTGCGTGCTCACCTGCTCACTAACGATTCGTGAGACTAAGATTTGGCCTGGGTTGCATTGGCTTTCCAAGCGCGCTGCAATATTGACACCATTGCCATATATATTGTCTTGTTCGACGATAACATCGCCGCTGTGAATCCCCACCCGCCATTCCAGTGCGATAAACGTATCTGCGTCGGAGGTGGTTTTGTTGCGGTCATAGAGCGCGTTTTGGAAGTTTACGGCCGCATTTACACAGTTGATAGGTCCCGCGAATTCGGCAAGAACAGAATCGCCCGCTGTATGAAAAATTCGGCCACCCTGTTCGTGTATCACCGCGTCAATGATGCTTCGGCAGGTTTTCAGGCTGGCTAAAGTGCCTTCCTCATCATCGCTCATATGTCTGCTAAAGCCTACGCAGTCAGTTGCTAGAATGCATGCAAATTTTCGCTTTATGTCACTCATGATGTACCCAAATCATCTATTTTTATAGATTTACCACTAACAAATGGAAACTTTGGAGCATAGTTTTCATTCGATAGTACTGGGCTGTCTTTAGTATTCCTCAGGGACGGCGCGGGGTGTCGTGCTGCCAATCAAGAAAATGCTGTCGTTTAATTGAGACTTGGTAAATGGATAGCGCCATTTTCATACATGCTGCGGCTATGGAAGCAGCCTGCTTACCTTGTGCATATTGTTTGCACTATGAGTTCAGTTCAAAGATCTGCCCTGTGAGACATGTGATCCAACCAGAGAGGGCGCTGTTACTTTCTGAAGCTGTCGAGACTAACGACCTCAGCGGCAGGGGCTTTTTCTTCTGCGTCATCATCAGACAGTTCTAGCTTGCCCAAAAGGCTGTCGTCTGGTCCAACGGGTTCTGCTGTCTCATCGCTTTGGTTTTCAAACTTCAGTCCAAATTCCACGGATGGATCCACAAAAGTTTTTAACGCTCCGTAAGGAATATAAAGCGGGGCAGGGGTATCGCCAAAATTCAGCGTTACATAAAAGCCGTTTTCGGTCACATCCAGTCCGTCATACCAATGTTGCATAACCACGGTCATTTCATTTGGATACCGTTCTGTGAGCCAACCGGGAATTTCAACTTCTGGATGCTCAGTGTCGAACGTGATGAAAAAATGGTGGTCCCCTGGCAGGCCATTGTCTTTGACACCATGCAAAACCTGTTTGATCAGGTCGCGCATGGCCTGATGCATCAGGTTGCCATAGTCGATGTTCTCACTCATTTTGATCCCATTTCCGTTTCTTTGATATCATACGGCATTCGCGAAAAAACAAAAGCCCAGATGCGGCAAATTTTAGGTCAAATTTATTATTTCGGTTGCAATTCCCAGTATAGCCATTCCGCATAAGGTGCGTGCCATTCCAGCGTTGAGACGTAACAATGCCCAAGCAGCAACAGCCGTGAGTGCAAGGCTTAAAGGAGCGAAGCTTTCCAAAGAAGGCGTTAAAACCTGCACCGGCCCAAAGCTGTGCAAGTCTGTTTGAGTAAACCAAAGATGCATGGCAAACCAAAGTGATAAATTGAGAATTACCCCGACGATTGCGGCTGTTACACCCGACAGTGCCGCCGTTAGTTTAGGCTTGCGGCTTAATTTGTCAAAATAGGGTCCGAAGGTAAAAACCCACAAAAAGCACGGGATGAAAGTCATCCAGAGCGCAATCCCGCCGGCGGCAAAAGCAAGTCCGAGGCTGCCCGCTTGAAATCCGGCCTGCATGGCGACGAACTGGGTAACCAAAATCAATGGTCCCGGTGTGGTTTCGGCCAATCCCAGCGCGTCGATCATTTGGGCCGTTGTCAGCCATTGAAAATCGGTCACAACGGTTTGGGTCATATAGGCCAACACTGCATAGGCTCCGCCAAATGTTACCAAAGCCAAAGTGCTGAAAAACAATCCAATCGCGGTTAAAAATTCATTTCCTGACAGATAAAGCGCAAGCAGCGGAAGTGCCCATAGTCCGCCCCAAATCAGCACGGTGCGCAGGGTTTGGGGCGTGGCGAGGGCCGCATCGGGGTGCGTATCTGCGGTCGAGGCCGCGTGACGACTCGGTGCGGCAAAGACAAAGCCGGCAAGCGCCGCTGCGGCGATGACAGCCGGGAACGGGACGTCCAGCGAGTAGATGCTCATAAAAGCCAATGCGGCGACGGCAATTTCAAACCGGCTGCGCAGGGCTTTGCGGCTTAGCTTAAGAAGGGCTTGCGCCACGATCACTACCACAGCAGCTTTGACGCCCAAGAACGCCGATTGAACCAATGGCATAGTGCCGAAATAGGCGTAGATCACGGCCAAAGCGGTGATCACGCAAGCGCCGGGCAACACAAACAGGCCTCCTGCGATCACCCCGCCCGCAACCCCGCGCAATCGCCAGCCGCTAAAGGTCGCCAGTTGCATCGCCTCGGGCCCCGGGAGTAACATGCAAAATGACAACGCGCTGAGAAACCGCTGTTCGCTGATCCAGGCGCGCTCGTCGACAAGCTCTTTATGCATCAGGGCGATTTGTGCTGCAGGGCCGCCAAACGATAGCATCCCAATTCTGCCAAACACCCGAATAAAGTCGGAAATAGAAACTGGGGTCATGCTCTGGCTCCTTTTACCTTGGCCAATCATGGGTTTCGTTAACCCCGTCTCGGGCCCATAGATATAACATATCGTACAGGGTCAACCCTGCAGCCAGTTGAGTGTTGTCGTTGCGATACAGTTTTGCCAACCCGATAGAGAGCGCCAGCAGCCCAGCGGCTTGTGGTATTGTCTCGATCTGGTTGGTATCGGCGGCCCGGATGACGCGCGCCATGCGGGTCAAGGCCTCGCTGTGCAGCTCAAAGCGTTCTAGCATCACCTCAAAGGTACAAAGTGGGCCTTCATGGGTGATCTCACCCTGTTCGATACCAAAGGAAATAGCGTCAAACGTATCGGCAACTGCCAAAACCTCTGACGGTGGTACAAACAGAATGTGCGCGTCGGGGTCGATAAACCTGCGCAGTAGCCAAGGGCAGGCAATACGGTCAATTTTGGGGCGGTGTCGTGTAACCCAAAGCCCCGCTTGCCGGTGCTTTTGTGGCAGGGCTTGGAGGCTGACAAGGGGCAGGCCCTGTTCACGCCAAGCGCAAAATCCGCCGCTCAAGACTTCTTCAGGCACCCCTTGCGCGCGCAAAACGGCTGCTGTCCCATTGGAAATTTTGTGTCCTTGTTGACACACGACGACTGTTTTGGCGGTGAGTGTATCCTGTGGCTTATCCTGTAGT
>Ga0206131_10001421_pt1 | contig 30874 bp, 23 predicted proteins | sample Helgoland_Spring_FD_148636 | JGI IMG/M metagenome (GOLD analysis project Ga0206131, IMG submission 148636) | Pelagic subsurface seawater microbial communities from Kabeltonne, Helgoland, North Sea - Helgoland_Spring_Bloom_20160517_1 | ecosystem: Environmental > Aquatic > Marine > Epipelagic ...
GTAAACTTCTTTTTTCCAAGAACTCCTGTTCCATCGGCAAAGAAATTACCAAGTAGAGGGTCAACATTAGTATATATCTCATCGGTTGCAATTATAGTAGATCCTGTAGAGGTTACATACAATTGATTATCTACCAAATTAGAACTTCTTTCAGTAAATACGACTGAATTATTTTGTAAAGTTGTTTCTAGACTTAAATCATATCTATTGTAGAATTTAATCTCATCTAGTGTTGGAGGATTTGCAATAGTGCCGCCATTTAAAGAGCTTTCAATATCTGTCCATCTGGTAGCTAGATTATTCCAAGTATCATTTCCATCAGTACCCGTGTCAAACTCAACATAATATCCTAAGAAATCTTCAATTCTTATAGTTTCTCCTTGAGTGTTTTTTATTACTTTAAATCTAACAGACTCCTTTTTAATCATCGAAATCTTTACGACGTCGTTTGTCTCAGGTGTATTAATTATTTTAAACTTAATATAGTCAGAGTCAGCATCTAGATTACTAATAATACTTGCACTTTCTCCTTTACTAACGACTCCCAATTTAGATTGAACCTCTTCGCTTGTTGCATTTATCGACACATTAAATCTTTTGGCATCATAACTATTAGAAGGATCTAGTGTATAGAATTCTTCTCTGATCTTAGCAAATGCTAGTAGACCTGTTTCAGTAAGAAGTCTATATTCTGGAATAGCATATGTTGTATCGCTACCTCCCATATATGATTCAATAGATCCAAACTTAACAATTCCATTTTGAGTGTACGCGACCTCACCAACGCCTGACTCAAAATCGTCGACATAGAGACCAAAGTATCTGTTGACTGAATAGTCCTCTGCACTCGGATCGTCGAACATAAATTCAAGGTTAATTAAATTTGCGCTTGCAACCTTATTTCTTCTAAAACCATCTGTTATAAAGTCGTTTGCGTCATGTATAGCAAGGTCACTTCTAACAAAATCATTGTAGATATATTCGCTCTTTTCTACAAATCCACCCTTTATTAAGTCAATACCATTAAATGTTGACTTTTCTCCTTCTTCCATTGTGATTGTTAATGAAGAGCTTGGGAAGAATTCATCTTGGACGTGAGACCTTATATACTTACCAATTGAACTTTGTTTCGACAAATCAAATACTTTAACTATTTTTGAGTTTTTAACAAGCTCAAGAACTCTAGTTAATTTATCGCTAGCACCATCACCTAAACTTAATTCAGGATTAGGGTCATTAACTCGGTAGATTACAAATTTCTTAGGAACGTTTAAGTCTAGCCAAATAGGAGCCAACATCCTGTACTCTTCATCATATAGCCTAGAGTCATTTAACTTAGTTCCGTATTGATATTCTTCCTCTAATTGTTTTCTATATTGATCGTGAACCGACAGATCCGAGTACTCTCTAAGTACTTCGAACGTTGAATCAATTGGAGTATTATTGCTATTATAATATCTTGAAAGATCATATGCATAGCTAGAATCTTTACTCAATTCATATCTTTTATATTTTGAGTCTGAAAGATTTTGATTTGCATTAAAAGAATCAAGATATATGTTGTCACTACTATCAACTACAAGCTTAACGTTTGTACTTAATTTAGGATTTGTACGAAGTAAAGGCTTAGAAACATTATCTAATTTATAATTCTTTTCGATATCCATATTCGGACCTGGATCTAAAATTTCGGGAGTATCGTATTCAGGCATTTGATACAATGTGGCGTTATTATCATCTCCACAATCCACACAGTTTGAATACATCTTAACAAGTTGTTCACTTCCAATCCCAATATCAGCCGGATTAACATCGAATATGTTTGGGTAGTAATTAGATAAAAACGAGAGAGCAGTTCCTATATCTGCCGTATTTAAAGTATGAACATACTCTATACACTGACAAGATCCTTTAATCTCTCCGGATATAACCCTCTTTCCACTGTTTTTCATTGAAACTATTAGATCCGAAATTGCACTATTCTCTCCAGTTCTATGTAAACCATCAACTAAGAAGAATTCATAATTATAAAATCCATAAGAGCTCTGACTTGGAATTGAAGGTTTGCAAGAATAAAAAACATAGAACGTATTAAGTCCGCCGTCGCTTATTTCTTCATTTAGGTTAATATTAGGCCTGATAACATTACCACATGGTATAGGATTCATTGATGTATTGACTCCTCCTGCGGTTGTTTCTTCATTACCACCTCTCCATATATGTCCACTAGTGTGTGTTTTATATTCAAAGTATTCATCCTGATCAATACTCGTGTCGCCAGAACCGGCCTTAGCCTGTATTAACGCACTGTTTCCAAGTATTAACTTAGAATTATCAGCCGTCAATGCTCCGTCCGGTGTTGTATATAAATCGACGTCATTTTGCGCTATTTGTAGTAACGTCAGATTTACACCAGCAATATAATATACCGCAATTTCTTCTAACGGATATTCACAAATTGCAAGCTGAGCACTTGGCACATCACACGTTGGTATTTTAATAGATGTAGTCCTTAGCGTAGGATTAGTAAACAGACATGTTGATGTTGGTAACCACGGGCTTAAATTATCTTCTATAGCAGAAGAATTAAATTCATAATAATATAATGTTCCTTCACCGTAAAATCCATTAGGTGCTAGATTACTAACGTTTGAATTACAATAGTAATAATCAATAGCGCTTTGTTCATCGGTAAATAGTGGAATTCCAACAGATAATATTTGTTGGAATGTAAGCGGTAGTTTTCCATTAAAGTAATAGAAAGTTGTCAGTGTTGGGTTTGAACAATATTGACTTCCAGTAGTAGCATATTGTAAATTAATCTGACTAACTGAAGGGTCAATAGGGTTACATTCCCAAGGCTGCCATGCTGAAGGGCTGACTACTGGATCTGTATTCGGTACGGAAGTGAAGGAACCGTACTGAAAACTACCAGATTGAGACTGGAACCAATTTCCAGTATCATCTAAAAGATAAAAGCTTGTTAAATCTTGACCAACGTAAATAGATCTTCCGATTCCGTCTAGTAGGTCTAAAGGATCTCCACCTGGAAACGGTTGCGCAGGATCTGTGATCAGTGCAGGGTTTGGTGGAGGACATTTGTCTGAAAAGTAAACGTCTACACTAATCGCATCGCCATAGGTTGTTTGGTATATTAACTCTTCAAGTGTTAAAAATTCTTCATTATACAGATAGTATAGAGTAATTTCAAATGGTTGTAAGCAATATTGACCATCTAAATCATTCATCTCAGCAGGGCTAGCATATACCTTCAATGATTTTGTAGTAGGGTTCGCATTCCCATTACCAGTACACGATGACTTTGCTCCTAATAATCCAAATTCCATATAGTAATTATCGAATGTACCTACTTGACTTCCATCAAATGGATTTTCAGAAATATATCCAGCCTTTGGAATTCTTTGAAAAACACCTAAAAGTGCGTCGTCTACAGAAAGTTGAATTCCATTCGTTTTAATGTAATCTAAACTTAATCCGGAACCAAAGCTACTGTCATAATATAACTTGTACTGTCCACTTATATCTCCAGAATCACCAGTTGTTCCATTAATGTCAGTTAGGACCTCATGTCCTCCTGCGCACATGTTTTTATTATAGAGTGTATTTATTGTATCGTAGCTCTTATAATATACATTGATTATGCTGTTTCCGTTAGGCGAAGTTAAACCCTCATCATCTACTATATTTAGAGTAAATGTAGAAATACCTAAAATTGCTCCGGTCGAAGAAGTTTCAGTTAGGTTAAAAACAGCAATTTCATTAGCACTTCCAGCATCTGGGTTAAGTTGAACCAGGAATGGCTGTTGACCTTCATTTGCAAACGTTAATGTCCCAATTAATATTGTAATATCTCCCGGCTCTACAGTGCTTGCTCCAGAGTCTAGTGCAATGCTTACAGTAACGTCAGAATTTGGGTAGTTTTGTAAAGATACTGGAATTGGTACTGGCAATGCTGTATTAGTTTCAGTAACACTGCCTGAAGAAGTATTAAATCCAACAATACTTGCGGTCACTGGACATGTTGTTGTCGTTGACTGTGTTAAATTTTGATCAAATACAACGGTGTCAGATATCTGAGTACCATCAAACGGTCCAGATGCATATGATCCTGGAGGTACTGGTGACGATCCAGAAGTGTCTGCCAATATTTGAATTCCTTCTGAGGAAAGTTCAGATAGTGTAGCATTATTTCCCAAGCCAACTGATATTGCTTGGGTTTCATTGTAATAGACAATGTATTGATCTCCACTTGCTTGTGTTAATCCAACGGGAACATCATGAGGATCTTGACATAATGAAGATGGAGTTTGGTCCTGTTTATAGTATATAAGTGTGCTAAATGCCATTCAACTAAAAATATTATTTTGTAGTACTATACTATATATCAACGAAAGCCGTCGATCAGATAGAAAGCTGAGCCGCTCTAACTGAATTCTTGTTAGAACCTGCTGCTTTGTACTTAGCAAATATTTCTAAATCAAATGAAAATTGTTCTCCGTCCGAGTCAAATACATCAATTCCGATTCTCTTAGCATATGTTAAATTACTAAGATTAGTTCCAATTATTCCACCAACTCTACCAGTATCACTTGCTGGGTTATCACCAGCATAGTCTGTCATTCTATATTGGAATACAACATCTATTGAAACTGCATTGGTCTCTCCAGTTGTTACATATTTCTTACCGAATTTATTATCTCCATCAACTAAGAATGAATCGGTATTAATTGGACTTAAGAAAAGATAGGAACCACATGAATTACCGCCTAATAGATATTGGTCGTTTGCGTCGAAAGACATCTTTAAGGTTCTGGTCTCTGCTCCATTATTTAGATCAGTACTTCTGTAGCCTAATTGTTTTTTTCCGTCCGTTGCGTCTCCTTCATAAGTAGCAGGAATTGACATTGTATACAGGGCACTATTATTTATTGAATCAAGTGCTGCGTTCATTTCTGCTTCTGTAACCGCAGAAGAGCTGGAAGCAGAAGAGACATATGAAGTATATAAATTTTCTAAATCTGGATGATCTTTATGTAAAAATAATCCAGTATCATATACTACACTTGTAAGAGATGATATTGATATTGCATCAACAATAGTACCGCTAAAAGCTCCAGATAGGTCATATGGCGCAGTATCACCGTTTACGCCAAAGGTACCATTCCATATATAATCAGAACCTGTAGCATTATTTGTTGGTGTACTGAATGGAGAAGCGTACGACACTCCATATTCATAATCAAAGATGTCATTTGTAGGGCTTGTAGGTATTTGATTAACCATATAAAGTTCTCTATCATTTGCAATGTCAGCAAATCTAGAATAGATGAATTGACCTCTTCTTTGTGATGACTGATATGGCGCGCCATAATTAAATGTTGCTCCAGCAAAAGTTTCAGCCTCTTCACCTGCTGTTAAATTCTGGTATTGAATAGGAACTAAATCATATTTACCTTCAGTTGTGTAATAGGTATCATCGATTACCTTGCTAGCAATTCCGATAGATGTAGGATCTATACCAAAACCAGAAGGATTAGATGCTGATGACTTATATGCTGGTAAATCTCTATCACCAACGATTCTAGCAATTAATTCTAATTGAGTTGCGTTTGTGTTTTCAAGAAGTAATTTAAACGTCTTGGTAACAATGTGTCCTTTCTTAACGGTAAGGTCTGCAACTTCTTCTGTATAATATCCGGCAAATACCTTATTGTTAGTATTTTTATTGATATTAATGGTAGTTCCTTCTTCGCTTATTAATTTAACTGAAAGCTCTCCTTTAATTCCAGAAAGAGTTTCTTGTAGTGACGCTACTTGATTTGTTAGATCAGTTAATTTATCAAATAACGAAATTGGAGTCTGTTCAGGAGAAAGGAATCCAGAAGAAATAGTATTAGAAGTATGCGCAAAGTACTTTTCATTTGCAATAAATGAATCATCAATATGCGTATAAACTCCTTTTGATTCTAATTCTTCATTAATTCTTACGATTGCAGATTCTGTCTCATTTGAAGTAACTAGTGTAGATATTTCAGTAGTGTCTAGCGTTCCTTCAGGAAATGATATTCTAACAACATCACTCCATTCAGAGGTAATTGGGTTAGAAGGAAATCCAGCCTCTGAGACTGATTTAACTCTAACTTCAACAATTTCACCCTTTTGTATTGGAATATCTAACTGATTAAAGTTTACCTCTTGGCCATCCTCTACTGAACCTTCAGCCCAGTAGAATTTACCAGTGTTTGCGTCTCTAAGTCTCTGCCTTACTCCAGACTTAATCTCATTCCAGTTTGTAAATACCCCAGTCCTTTCAGTGCTACCATCATTAAATTTAATTTGCTCAATCTTAGAACTCTTACCGCTAGTCGATAAGTATCTATATTGAATAATAAACTGAACAACTGACTGCGGAATCGTATCAGCAACAATCTTTGGTTCAGGAATTGGCCAAAAGCCTCTTATTCTAAACTTAGGAGTTATTGCTGTAATTTGCGAATCGCTTGCAACGCTTCTAATTTGGTTAACTAGAGAAGCATATAACTTAGTCTGTGATGATCTGTTATCAACCAATGACGTAAGTTCATTTCTATCTCTATCGCGTTCAATCAATGACTTATACTTTTTAGTAGATACTGATGATCTCTTCTTAACGATTGTATCGTCAATTTTCTTAAGAGTTTCTTCAGTTGCAATCTTATCTGAGCTTAGCTTTTTAACTTTATTGATTGCATCATTTTCAGTTAAGTGTGTATTTATTTGAACTACTTGAAAGTTTTCATCGGTGATTAAAGGAGAGTTAGGTGTTTGTCCAAGAGTCGCAGGTGGAATTGCATCTTCCTTTAAGGCTTTAATAAATTGACCAAAGTCAGCTACCTCTTCTCTATAATAATCAGCGAGCGTTTTCTCTACACCATCCTCTAGTATTGTAGTAAGTTCATTTGAGTATATTGCTACACCTGGTGACCAATTTTCTGAAAGTATACTAGACTCAGGGTCTATTGACTTAAAGAATACAACCATACTCTCATTAAATCCAACATTAATCTCTATTTCTGTTGAGATTTGACTTCCTTTATAAATTCTTAATGAATCAGCTCCTATCTTAATAGGCTCATATCCTTGCATTAACTGCAGCTCTACCTGTCTAGTTGATGAATTAATATTTTTTATGAGATATTTAGTACTCTTATTCCCACTATTAACCATTAGTTCATCACCAACCTTTAAGACCTCAGTATTTTTTAGGTCTTTATTAGAGTCAGTATATGTTAATTGGTCTAATGTATAAAATTTAGCATTCTTCGATACTGAAACAGATTCTAATGCTGCAGTTTCAACCTCTGTTCTTTGAATATTATCAATTGAAACAACATCAAAAGTACCATAATACTGTGTGTTTCTATATGGCAAATCTCTTACTTGCTCATCTTCGTAATATGGAATATTGTTTGAGGCTATATTAGATATAAACTCATTGTAGTCGTTTCCATCAGTTCCTTTATATTCAGTGTCGAAAAATTCTTTAGCAAAATCAAAAGTATTATCAATGATATATCTTTTAATTAAAACCCTTTCAGTATCTGCACTTATTTGATTGCTAACATCAAATTTTGTTGTTAGTAGTGGTGTTAAGAAATCTTCAAAGAAATAGTTTGATTTGATTCCAAAATTAACAGGTCTATTAACATTAACAATGTCATTTGCAGGACCCTTTAATGTTCCTGTGTATATTCTTTGATATGTTCCGTCTGCTAACTTTACCTTTGAAGTCCCATCACCTAGATCTGTAAGTGCTCTTACGTTTTGATCTAGTCTTTCAAGCTCTCTTTTCATGTAGCCAAAGGATGGAACATATACAGTTTGAGTCCCATCAGAGGTTAAAAGTTCTAATGGAATTGTTTGCTTATCTGTTGTTACAGCCTCGTTTATTCTCTCAAATGTTTTAAGAGAATTAACATTAATTTCAAGCAATTGCTTGATAACGGATGACATTGAATTGTTTGTGTTCATATTATCTAATAATGTCTACTTCAAACTCGTAAGTTACCGGATTTATACATATAACTTCGATGTAAGGTTTGTTTGTAATTAATTCTGCTGGAATGATGTCAGCTATTTGTATGTCGTATCCTCCGGAAGTTCTAGTATGAATTTTAATATTATTGCCATTCATATCTATTGTTTCGAATGAAATTCTAACAATTTGCCCTTCACTCCAAGAATTAATTGAATCATCTAAGTATATATTAAGGTCATCATTCGCAACACTCGTTGATAGTTTATCGATAAAACTAATTCTATTTGTAAATGGCTTCAACCTGCTCCAAACTCCATATTGACTTAGACCTGCTCCTGAATCATTAATATCGAATTGTGATGTTTTTGTAATAGAACCAGAATTTGTTTTTGAAGTAAGATCCCATAGAAAAATATTGAGATTGTTATATCCTTTTACGGTATTATTTACTTTAATTTTATTTGGAACAGACTTATCAATTTCAGTTCCTAATCCATCATATAATACGTCTGTGTTATATTGTAGTTCTACAGGTATTGTTCCGTCAATTAGAGAGTTAAGCTTATCATGCGCTTTAGTTATCAATTTCAACAGAGAGTCAGAGTCCTGTAGTTGAGCAGAAGTATTCTGGAAGTCGTCTTCCAGCTCTTTAATCCTTGCTTCTAAATCTTCGGATGTTTCTGAAGATAAAACAAGCCTTTCCATCTCATCTAGTCTCTTAGAGATGTTTCCATATCTATCGTTCGCTCTTATTAAAAGTTCAGCAGAATTCTCAAGAAGTGTCGTCGTATCCATAAAGAGATCCATTGAAAACGTCGTAAAATCATTTACATTCGTTTCAACTCCAACGTTATCAAGAGATGTGTTAAATTTAATATTTAACTTTAATGAGTATGCATTACCATTAAGACCTGTAACCTCGTTTGGCTTATATTTTATTTGTTCATGTATTCTAGAGCCAATACCTCCTAAACTCTTAACATCGTCCAAGATTAAAATTCCATATAGGTTAGTTGACCTTCTTGCAGGAATCGAAGAACTATACAGATCATAATATACAAGGACTGCATTAAATCTAAAATCTTGTCCTTTTTTAGAATAGTCGTTAAAATTCTTAACTGTAGAATCGTTAGTTATTCCTCGATATGATTGCACATCCCAGTCGATACCAACTGAATTTGTGCCGTTCGTATTAATATCGTAATATGGGCCGGTAGAAGCATTAAATTCATCAACAACCGGATTTAAGTCTAGGCTTGGATCTGGATGTGTCTGATCTTCTCTACCTTCGATCCGCTGTGGGTCTGCAAATAATTTATTCGCTGTTGTATTGTAATCGGATGGCTCAAACAATACAGTTGGGGTTGTTCCTGCTGAAGAGGGTACATTAATATAAACCTCATGATATGCGTTACCCTTGTATGCGATATCGTTCTCAGCATCGATCGTTCCTAAATATTTTACAACTCTATCATAAACTTGACCTGTCAGTTCAGAATTAGGATCTTCAGAATAGTTTCCAACGTTACTCTCTGTTGAATCTGCAGATCTGAATCTAATTGCACCAGTCGAACTTAACCATTTAAAGAAAAGTTTTTCAGCGTCTGACTTATAAAGAACTGGATCAAAATCATCGTCTTGTAATAAAAGCTCTTCTGCGTTAAGAGCATAACTTTGGAATGTTTGTGCTAAATCAACTCCTGCTCCATTTCCAGAGGGAATATAATTAGCTCCCGAAGTATCTTTTAATAGAGAATAGTTTATTGTATTTGATCCGTTTACTGAGGTTGTAAAGTCAGGCAAATCCAATAGTGCATACCTGCTGAACTCAAACTTAAGGTCTGGGTTATTAAAAGCTCTAGTAATGTCCCTTGCTGCTGAAGCAAAGGCATACATTGTTCCTCCTTGGGGCTGTGGTATTCTAACTAATGGTGTTGCCATCTATATTTTGATTTTATTGTAAATAATTTTATTAAGTTCTTACGCTCCAAGTAAAGATTCTTCTCCTCCACCACCTAATGATGCATTAACCGAAAATGTAATTTCATGAGAACCGATAATATACCAAGTGCCGTCCCCGCTAAAATATTTTAACGTAACTGAAGAATTTATACCATCAAGTGTTAAACTTGCAACCGACAATGTACCTAAAATGTTTGTTCCTCCAGAAGCTTTACAAATAATTGTTACCTCCTGACCATCTCCTCCAGATCCTAATGTAATACTAGCTTGATCTGTTATTAGTGTGTTACCTCCTGAAAGATCAGGACTTGCAGCTTGACTTGGTGCGGTTATACTTCCAATATAACCATTCTTTTGTACCATTCTTGAAAATTCAACGTTCTGTGAAAATGTTGAAGATACTCCAAAAACAGCAGCACTCGAGTCAACTTGTAAAAGTTGAGTTGTTAAGTTACCTACAACTGATGATAATGTAAGTTGCTGTGCCGAGATACTATCAATTCCCGTAATAGTTGAAGTTACTGGGTCGATAAGAGCAGTAATATCAGCAATCTCATCATTGATTACTGTAAAATTACTATTGATTGTTGTTCTAGATCCAGATAGTGAATCTGTTCCTAAAATTTCTGTAATGTTTGCCATCTTTATATTTATTTAGTTTACTTTTAGCATGTTTCTATGTACTGATTTAGTGTTTCCATTAGTATCTTCAACTTCCAATGAGATTGTATACTCTCCAGGATGCTTAAAAAGATATGTTAACACCATATCACCATAATATATATCACTTTTCTCAGGATTAGTATTATTTGTAATCTTCCATTGCTTTAATTTCATGCCTGGCATTTTTGAATTCTCTGCACAAAACGTAATATGGGTTGATCGATTAACACTTCTCCAAGATGTATAAATTTCAGTGTCATCAAACGTAGGGTTATAAGATACTTGGTGTGTTTTACCATTTACTAATCCGTTTGTTATTGAAACTGTCTCGAAATCAAAAGATCTAGAGTATCTCTTACCTACTGCCATTATATATAATACCTCATCAGCCGGCGGAGTGTCTAACTCTTTAACTACTAGATTATAAACAAATTTAGATATTATTGGATCAGTTGAACCATTAAGTTCGTCTGTTATTGACTGCCAACCAGCAACATCGGTAGAACTGGTAGGAGTACTTGATGTTATCGTTAATGAAGAACTTAATATAGTATTTAAAACAGGATCCATGTGATCTATCGTTAATACTGATCCATTTTGAACGTCTTGTATTAAGAAAGAGGCAGCAATATCTGAACCTATTCTTGTTCCGTCCCACCATAATTGATCGGTCCAATTCCAACTAAAATCGCAATTAGACCAACTATATGGCCCAGCAGTTTCACTATACCCAGTTTCTGAAAAATCATCAGTATATCTAGAAACAGTAGAAAAGTTAATTCCTTCAGATTCATCATGGATATAATTTGCCCTGTCAAGTCCTAAGTACCAACTTGCTGGAACGTCTTCGAATTGTATATCATTTTGAAATGGAAGATCCCAAACTCCACCGGCGTCTTTCCATGTTATTGATTCTCTATCAGCCCAAGAATTTTTACCAATTCTTTTATAAAGACCATACAATTCAATCTCTTTTAGATTAACGTTGATCATGTCCTTTTTAAAATCATAAGATCTATGTCCAAACAGGTCATACGTTCTCATCTCAACAGAATATGAACCATCATGTGGTAAGAAGATTGGAAACTTTAAATAGTCTGCAATTGGTCCTCTAAAAGTACCTGACCATCCTCTAGGACCTGTAACAATCCATTCAATTTCATATACCCATCTTTTCCACCAAGAATTCCAAGTTACTTGTGGATCTATTGCATCTAACCATGTAAATTCAGCCGAATCCCATGTTGTATCAAAAGTTTTTTCGCCATCTAATATAATAGGACAACCTACAGGAACGCTTGTACTTCCGTCTATGTCATAATTGAAAGTATCTAGCGGTTGATCGTAGTATGTCTGATAGAAAAGAGTGATTGCCTCTCTTAGGTCTTCTAATTGTTGTGATGATAGAGTTCCATAGTCCTCAAACGAAGTATTCAAAATTGATTGTGTATCTTCGTATCCTGTTCCAGGATCAACTAGATCTGTTGGAAGCTGATTCGGATTGTAAACCTTCTTAAGTATTAATGAAACATCCTCTACAAAAAGACTTCTATTTATAGGAAATTCTTCATATTTAATATCAATACCTTCGGTTATAAAAGTAATCGGGTTTTGATTGTTCCAAATATTTTGATTCTTTTGAGCAAAGAAATCACCTTCACCTGTAATATCAACAATTCTTGCGCTCATTGGCAAGAATTCTCTGTGCAGCTTTCTTTTTAATCCATATAGCTTAATCAATACCTCTTCTGGGGTAAAGTCAAATACTTCATCTACTTTAGGTATGTCCCACTCGTCAACCTCTCCGTTTGGGGTATTAATCTTATAGACTAAACTAAATCTGCTTGTCTTTTTAAGGTTACTATTTGGAATTTCAATAGTCATTCCCTTTCTAATAGCCTCTCCATATTTACTTGAATTAGCTACTGGAATTGCTTGAAGTTTTCCGAAAGAACTGCTTCCTGTATTAATATTTAGCCAATATTCTTTTAGAGTTAGATTATTGTAGCCAAAGAAGTCAATTGCATTTAGTACGGCTTTATATGTTCCGATAAAAGGCTTAATGTTCGACATCTCTAACAAAAGTTCTCTCCTCTTTTGGTTTAATAGAATATAGTCGGGCGACATTTCAGTAATATCGTGCTCTTTAAATAAGATAAAGTCTTCAGCTTCAAGAGATGCTCCAAAGTTTTGCAACAATATTTTTAACCTCTCGTCTTCACCCACGACTTCACCGTAGACTAGTAGTTTAGCGATGAGTATTTTATCAACACCATCATTTGCATAAACCAGGAGTGTTCTCTGATGCCTTCCTTCGTCTTGAGATGTTAGAGCTATGTTTACTTGAACTGCCTCGTTATCTATGCTCGACACTTCTTTTAGGTCGTTTACAGTTCCGGTAGAAACGGATGAATCAACAATATCTATCGATTGACCTTTCTTTTCATCTATTTTAATAACGCCATTTTCTAATGATGCGCCATACATTAAAATATCTTCACTCTCGTAGATATTAATGTCCCATTCAAATTCAAAACGGGTACTTGTATTAGATTCTGAAATTGGCTTATTTAGATATATGTTACTATTCGAAACAACCTCTTCTAAAATAAAAATATTCGCAGACTCATAAAGACCGGTAGAAACCTCATCTAAATAAATTGAAGCATTCCACACTCCATTTGAATCTTGGACCGCGTTCAAGTTGTATTCTGTGCCTTTAAATATTTTTAGGTTGTTGTACATTATCTAATGTTTTTGTTATCTTTTTTAACGGTGTAATTTTTCCATTGTTGTAAACTCTTAACCGAATCTAATATGTGTGTTAAATAGTCATTGAGAAATGAAATAAAATCCGTCATTGTTTGATTCCTTAAGATATGTCTAGACAGGTTATTTTGCATTAGACTATTAGAATAGTCATGCCCAGTGTTTAATCTATTATCCTTTCGGGTTTTCGCGCCTGAATAAAGATTCTTTAGTTTATATTTTAATAAGTTCTTAAATAAAGATTCCATTATAGTGCTTTTCTATTTCCTGCTTGAATTCTAGTGTAAACTGTTCTAGGTACTGGAGTTTCATCAAATGTAACTGAAAGACTTGCCTCTTCATTAATTGCGGGTTCATCTTTGATTTCATCGCCTTCTCGATCTTGCCAACCTCCTCTGAAAACTGCAATCTCCTCTTTTTCCATAATAATGTCTCCCCATTGGTCTAGCCCTGCAACGTCATATGGAATAGGATCTCCTTCAGCAATATTAACTTTTTCTACCTCTTCTATCTTTTTAAAGAATACGTATTTTTGCTTACCATTACCAATATCTTCAAGAGTTACTGGTTCTTGAGCTGCAATTGTTGTTGTAACTGACTCATAATAACCAAGTCTCCTTGCAGTTTCTTCGGTTTCACTTCTAAACTGAACGTTAACCGCGTCTACTCCTTCTACCTCTTCTAAGATATAGACAATATCACTTTTTGGTAATTTATCTCTTCTTGTAATATTTAACATGTAATTTGAAACAGCGCCTCTAATATCATTAAATATCTCCTCCTTGCTAAAGCCTTCAAAATATCTAATAGAAATATCGATTGCATATTTACGAATTTTTGGTCTTACGAATTTAACCTCACTAGTCACCATCATCTGACCGCTCTCTTGTAGTACTTCATACATTTTGTCATATTCAGTCTGGTCAAAAAACATCTCCTGCTGTGGTATCGAAAAATAGTCTTGATTCTTCGCAAGTTTCTTATTAATATCTGGAATCGCAAAAATATAGACAATATTATCATCATCAAGATATCCGTCATCGCTGGTATTGTAGGCATCAATATAGGAGAATATTCCATATCTTGATAGGAAATACTCATAATTATCAGGAGTGGCCAATACAAATGATTTACTAGCAAACGGAGCAATTAGTTTAGTGAATTCAGTAGATTCAGGCTCAGCTCCCATTTTAGGAGAGCTTGTTACGGTAACTGTCAATAGTTTATTTAAGTCATAAAAGTTACCTGCAGAATCTTCTCCTTCATCAATCCACTTAACCTTTAAGTCTTCTGCGTCTTCAATGTTTCCTTTTGCACCGTCACAGACAATATACTCAACTTCAATCGTTGATCCTAGTGGTGGAATTGCTCCAAAATTATTAGTTCCAAAATAGATGTCAAGTCCTCCACTAATACCAGTCTTTACAATAAAACCTCGGTCTCCTCCGTTCATTTCATATACTGAATTGAATTTAGTCCATTGTTCTCCATTAACTGAAACTTTTACCATATTATGATCTGTCTTTCCAGTTTGTATATTAAAAGACTGAAAAGACTCTCCAGTCCCAGTAAGAGTTTGAGTTTCTACCTTACCCTGTACTATAACTGCCTTTAATTGTTCTTTTTGATTTTTGCCTATTCTAAAGTAATCCTTTGATGTTCTTAAGATGTAAGACAGTCCATTTGCTTCAAATTTTAATTCTGCATTTGCTGGGATAGTAATTCCGTCTCCGGCTATTTTATTGAAGTCTCCTGATTCTACATTTAGTCTTATCGATATTTCACCGGTTGCAGAAAAGCCTCTAGTAGGATCATGTCCCGTTAATCTAGCAAGACCATATATTGATTCAGGTTGTTGCGCTGTATAAATATTCTGTTCAACTGTCGAATCTTCGACATAGAATAGTATTAATTCACCAATCTCCGAAAGAACTCTTAGTATTTGAGCAAAAGGAGAGGCGTTCGTAAACAGCGTATTAGATCTTTCATAAACTCTAGAAATATATGTTCTAGTGTCTTCGAAGATCTGTTGAGCAGTTGCTCTAGTTTTAGTTAAGAATTTTAATTCAGCCATTCTTTGGTTTAATTTTTTATGGAGTCAATGATATTATAAATGTATTATCGACTGTAATGTCTATATATGCCTCATCTCTAATCTCTCCTCTTACGAACACAATATCTGTTTTAACTTTATATTTTGAAGACAAGGGGCAATACCTAGAAATTTGAGACTCTATTTCACTTCTCAGTACGCCTTCATTAGCATTCAATTCATATAACATATCATTCAAACTACACCCAAAGTCAACATCGCCTAACACTTCTCCTTTATTCGTAAAAAGAATAGTTTCAATCTGTGTTAAAAGCTGCTTAACCTCATCCTTTGTTTGAACCTCAGTTCCGTTAAAGTTTGGATCATCTATGGTTTTTATGTATAACTCCATATTCTATTTATTACATTTAGCTATGGAACATCCAGTCTACACCTTCATCTCCTTTAATTTCTTCCTCTACTTTTTCAAGTTCTTCGTCTCCCATTGACTTAATCGCATCGTAATCAAAGTCAACATTTCCAGGAAGAGCAAACTTAAAGATTCCAAGTTTGGCTCCAAGGGATTGTTTAATTCTAGCGCTTACATATCTAAAAAAGATTTCATCATTGTATAATGCACAGTCGCTAATTGTTTCATAAACTTGCAATATTACATCTCCTTTAGGGGTGTCTCCCATAAACTTTAATTCACCTGTTAATTGTGAATATGAGAATGAAATTGGATTCTCTAGGATCTGCCTAGCCATATCTACAAGTGAGGCATTAACAACATAGTATTGTAACTCTTCTGCGAATTCAGCCGGACCTGACCCTTCATAAGCATCTCTAAATAACATTTTATCGATAGAGAAGTCATTTCCTCCTTCAAAGCGAAGATCCATTCCTCCTCCTCCGCCTTGCCATCCGCTTGTTAGATCCCAAAGACCAAACACCGAATAGACTTCTCCTGATCCGTCTTCTCTAGCACCTGGTAGGTGAAGAGCTCGGTGATTTTTAAAATATTCAGACGAGAATACATCCTTCGGTATGTGATAAAAGTTCTCAGTTACTGAATATTCATATTTCTTATAGAACCATTTTTTAGCTCTTTTAATAGTATTTAAGATTTCTCTTTGTGGAAGATTTACCGGAACCATACAAGCTCCTGTAATTTCATCTCCAATTTCGTCTAGAAATGCATTAAGACAATTATCACCAAATTCTCTTGGCGATGTTAAGTCATTATTATTTCCACTTCTGATTTCTCCCATTTTATTATGCATTTATTTTTTTGCTAACAACCACTTCAGTGTCGTCAAATCTTGTATTATCATCAATAAATCCTTCTCTAAAGATTCCTCCTACCATTTTACCCTTAAAGACTCCATCCCTTCCAAAAACATAGCAATTCGTAGCGTCGCAGCTTCCATGAACATATGAAGATTTAATCTTTGATTCGTGTACTTTAGTTCCTTGATAAAGATTACAATTTTCTAAAGTTGAATTTGTGATATTGCATGAATATATGTTTGAATCAAAGATATTCCCATTTATTTCACAATCAACCAAATCGTAGCCTCTAATCTCATAACAGAGTGGAAATTTACCATCCTTAATTTGAACAGTTCCCAAATCAGAGTCATAATTAATTATTCCTTCCGTAAGACCTCCAAATATTAGTAGTTGAATCACTCTTTCTTTAATTCTGTCCCAATGTAATTTTATAATAGACTCAGTCTCTTGTAGGTCTACCATAATATCGATATCTGGAAAGTATTTTTTAATTTCCTTATAGTCTTTTAAAATATTTCGAAATGGAATATTTTTATTTAAGATTTTCTTAAGCTCTAGTTTATTTGACTCAGTAAACTCAGTATGATAGCATGCTTTCCACATTTGGATGATAAATCTATCTAACAAATAGAAAACTTGATCTTTTTTCTTTTCGTAATCTTTGCCTCCAATATATCTAAACTCAAGATAATTCTTTATTTTTTTATCAAAGTTTATCCCGTAATATTTAGTGTTTGGAAAATCAAAGTTATTTATCGAAAAAGAACCTTCATTAAAATAAAATGATTCATGTTTAGGCGTAATCCACTTAATAGACTTAGCATATATTGAATTATTTCTGTTCGGAAACATCTTATACACTTGGTCCTCATTAAATTCAAGAATGAATTTTAAGGTGTTCATTTTAGAAACCATATTCTTATCCTCTAAGTAGTCTTTTTGGAAAGAAAGGTTTAGGTGTATTGAAGATCTGTCAGTAGTGTAACCGTTTTCGTTGATCCATCCCAGCATCTTTGAAATCATGATTCTGGCATTTCTGTATGGAATAGGTCCAGTTACTAATTCTATTAGACCTTTCCCGCCGCTCATATCTGGTTCCATTTTAAAGACCTTATCATCAGGCTGGAAATCAGAATGGGCTTTATCCTCTAATTGAATCTTACGACCAAGTAGAGTTGAGACTTGTTTTTGAGTCTCTTCTAAGCTATGGTTAGAATAAAACTCAAACTCTACCCCAACTTGTGATGCGTTGAGAATAGAGTCTGAGTTTGAGTGTCTGTTTAAAGTTTGCATCAATGATTATAATATTATACTTCTGTTTAGTATATATCACAATCAAGGATTTTTGATTTATACAGGAAGTTTAAGGAATATCTTTTGAGAGTCCTTATCAATTCTATTAATTTGAACTGTTATCTTGTCTCCAGAATCATAGAGATCCATTATATTGTCCTCAAGTTCACTAACATGTAGTAGTCCTACTAATCCTTTATCAATTGTAATAAACAAACCATAGTCTTTCTTAGTTTTTACTGTGGCCTCTACATTACATGGAACTTTAAATCTTTTTTCAATATCTTTCCATGGATTATCAATCGTCTCTGCCTTTTGACTTAGAGTAATTTTAGAGTTGCTAATAATGTCCTTGATCCAAAATTCTACCGGATCTCCAGGTCTAATATCTCTAGCTTTGAATTTAGAAATAGTGTCTTCGTCAAGATCATTTACGTGAATCATACCAGTTAAGCAATTGTTAAATTCTACAAATACACCGTACTTGGCGGTTCCGGTTACGGATCCTGTCTGTTTTTCTTCAATATTTGCCTTTAATTTTTCAATCTCTTCAGGAATAAGAGCTTTTAAATAGGCTCGATGTGAAACAACAATGGTTCCTCTTTCGGCAGAGAAAGAAACTGGAACAACATACAATTCTTCATTAATAATTGAGTTAAAGTCGTGTAATTTGTTAATTCCTGCTAATGAACCTGGCATAAAGCATTCTACGCCTTGTATATTTACAATATAACCACCGTTTTCGATCATATGAGTTACTTTACCAACCCATGCTGTATTTCCTTCTTCAACACCATCTTGTAAATCTTTGAATACTCTCTGTTTCATTCCTCCGGAAATAGATCCAATAAAATGATCGTCATGTCCAGTTACTAATACTGAAACAACATCGCCCGCTCTATATTCTTCTAAAACGCTTGCAGGTTCTTTTGAAAGCTTTACGTAAACCATCTCTCGATAGTTAACATCAACTGTCATCCATTCTTCACTGATTCCAAATATTTTACCTTCAACAATATCACCTATACTAACTTTAGGTCTTACATTATGCGTTGTCGAATGTCCATTAAATACATCATATAACTCTTGAGCATAAGATTCTCTTGAGTATACCTTGTCTCCGTTTTGAGTTTTTACATGTGGATTTGGTTTTCTTGTTTTTGATGGACAAGTGGCTTCATATGCATCCCAGTCGAATTCATCATTAGGGTCCAGCCAATTTTCAATTTTATCAACTGATGGTTCTTTAGATGATTTTACAACCGTTTGGTTTGTTGTAGGATTAGGATTTTGGTTCCCAATTCTAGTTCTTTTTTTGTCTGTCATTTATTTTTAAATTAAAAGTGTTACGTATTATATATCTATTAAACCGGCTTAAGTCCATTCCATGGAATAACTACCGGTGCAGGAACTGGAGAGGTACCAGTATATAGACCTGCAAGTGAATTCATATGATTTTCAAACCCTGTTCTTATATCTCCTGCAGATTTTCTAAGAGATACATTAAAATCAGTTTCGTTTTCATAGCTAGTGTATGCCTTTTTAAATCCCTGTGCAACTAGCACTGGATTTCCTGGAAATACTAAAGTAGAGCCGGGGCTTGGGACAAGTGGCGGTGGAGGAGGTGCGGGATTAATTATTCCAGGTGAAATAGCAGGAGTCCAGTATGCTACAGTTGCTAGACCAATTGGCATTAGTGTCGCGATGCTTGCCTTGAGGTTTAAGTTATACATTAAACTTAAAGACCCAACAATCGCACTTTGTATTGCTGCCTTTCCAGGCTCAAGTGCAGCCTTGTTTAAAATTGAGCGTTGTCCGCTTTCAACAGCGCTAATTGCTGTATTATGATAGAGTTCAGTTATTTCTTCAGCAAGTGTAGTAAGTTCGGTTATTCTACTAGCTGCAGGCTCATCGGTAGAAGTTACTTTTGCTTTTAATGCCTCGTATAAATCGTTTTCAAAGTCTACCCAGTTCATATATATCAGATTGTTCTTTGTTTAAACTACTTGCCTCTTCCAGATCAACCTGGTACATAATTTTAAGTACATTAAATGCATTATCATAATAACTTGCATTTTCGTATGGAATTACATTATATTTAGAAACATTACCCTCAGTTCTAAAATCAGATCTCTTTAAAGTATCTCCAATTTCCTCTGCTGTTTTATTTTTATTATCTTCTACTATTTTATCAAACTCAACAGGATCCGATGGTATTTGAATATCGTTAGTTAGGGTTTCGGTTAGTAGGTTTCCTACCTTAAGTTCAATCCCACTAATTCTTACCCGCATTTCATTAGTTGTATTTCTTAAATCGGCAGCCAATTGTTTTAAATTAAACCTATACTGGTATAATATAGTAGTTCTATCTATAAGACGGGTTTTAATATCTTGCATTCCGGTTTTGTAATTATAATAACTATAATCTTCCTTAACTTCGTATCTTTCGTATCTTCTTCGTGAAGTTATCCAATTTGTTCTTGCGTAGAATTTATCAGGGTTTTTATATGGCTGACACTCTGGGTCTAGTGGTATTATATTTGACTTAATTCTTAAATCAGATCCTGGTATTAATTGGTCTTCGACAAACTCACCCTTAAATTTACCAACATCAAGTACTCTTGATGGAAGCTTCCACCTAAAAGACCCTCTTAATCTCTTTCCAGCATCTTTTAATAAATCAATCATATTTTTAACCTGTTGAATGGGTTCAGATGTTATATTAGTGTTCACCCGTATAAAAATAGAATCCCAGTTATATTGATCAATTTCAATTAGTGAGAGCCTTTTTCTTCTATTGTTTCCAGTATCAATTATAATTCCTCCATCATAATAATATGCAAGCGCTTTTTTAAGATCTTCGATAAATCTATTCTCTTGCGTTGAAAGTCTTTCAAGATAACCGGTCTCATATTCGTAGTCAGTATCTCTTATTCGCGATTCAATAATATAAAGGTCTCCCCATTTATCTATTAATTCTTCGATCGTCATTATCTATCTTTTTGTAAAAACGTATTTCTTGTTAAATCAGCCTTTAATCCTGGAACTGCGTCTACGGATGTAGGAGGAAGTGGAGGACCACTAGGTCCTACCCCAGTCGGGTGAGTATGCGCTAAGTAATCATCTAGTAGTGTATCTAGCCAAGTTTGTAGATCTACTCCTCGAACTGCTGGCTGACTGTCATCCGCTCCATCGTCAGTCGCGATGAATATATCACCTGAATTTAAAAATATTTGGCCTTCAGGACTAAATCTAATCATCGGAGCCTCCGTATTAGAAGTTCCTGTTGTTATTACAAGACCGTCTTCAACTGAATAATAGACTCTTAAGTTTCTCTCTTCGTCATATACTATTGAAATTACGTTGTGTGGTTCTTCTGAATTTTCAAGAACTTCACTCTTCAAGGAATCATTCTGATCAACCTGAAACGAATATTCTGGGTGATATATGTTTCCATTATCAAATCTAACGGCAACCACGTCTCCAACCCTAGGAACTGCGTGAGCTCCTGGTAGATTGCGATTCATTGGAGAAGCCCATGGAACAGATTCAACCGGAATTAAGTCAAACTTTCCAAACACTTTAATTTTGCATCTACCATTATTTAGCGGATCTTCATTATCTAAAACCTCACCAAGCCAATGTGTATCTCTTAAATTATCTTTATTGAGTTCTTTGGTAGTCTCCATTATTCATATACGTTTTCGTTGATTGGTCCTTCACTGTCAAATGGGACACTGTCATGTACGTTTCCACCGAGAGGCCCTTCACTATCAAGTGCAACTGCATCATGTATATTTTCGTTGATTGGTCCCTCACTATCAAGTGCAACTGCGTCATATGCCTTTCCGAGCTCTCCACTTGGAGTTGCACCTCTTCGAGAACTATTACCCCTGATAACATTTGCGATTCCATTAACCGAACCAGCTCTTACGGCGTCTTGTATACTTGAGAGTGTGCTTGCACCGTGTACATTTCCAAGTAGAAGTTTTGCAGTTAAATTTTCAACAGTTCGGTCAACGGCGCTTCCGACTATAGTTCCAGCTTTTTCTTTTGCAATATCTCCAAGCATCTTTCCAAAACCACCAGTCTCTTCACTGATAGTTGAGTTAGCATATTCACCATGGGTATGTACGCCTTTCCATTTAATTTTAATTGATGGGGCTGCAGGTCCCTCTGGGCTTCTATTAAGATCTGCAAAAATAGAACTTGTAGAATCAGGGTCAAATTCACAATGACTTAACTCTACTTTAAAATAGGGCTTAACTGATTTTACACTACCGTCACCGCCTAATACGTCAAGTGCTGGGTTAGCTTGATTTGCAGCTAGCGCAGAACTTGCAGTCTTTGATGTTGACGTCTTAAATGTTCTTACCTCTGAAACCCAGATATGTAGAGAAAATCTTCTTAAATTTGCAGGTATTACTTCTACCCATCTATTAAAATCATATGCCGCTCTTTTGTAAAGGTCCATCATTCCTGAAACAGTAAGTTCTACCGTTTCAAGACATCCTATGTCAATTGCTTTATCTTCTCCCCAATAGGGATCAGCCATATTACCGTATTGTTTAGCAGTTTCAAGACCTGAAACGCTTTGCCAAAACCAAGGATATTCAGAGTTTACCTTCTTTAAGATTTTAATAAAGTTTTCGAGGGATTCTGCTCTTTTCGTATCGCCTATTACATTTTTCAAATAAGAGACAGCATCTCCATTTAATAAAGGAGAGTGTTCGGTGTAATAGTCAAACATAAAGAAGAACGAAAGATATGTTGGATCGTCATATATCGGATCAAAAATCTTAGTTTTCCTAAAGTCTTTTGTGTTTTTAAAATCTTGCATCTAGTATATGTATTTTATTTAGATCGCGCTCATTCTAGCCGGCCATTCTCTTCTGGTAAGTGTAACCTTTTGTGTAAAATTACCAATTGAACTTTTATAAGAAATGTCAATTGACTCAATTATATAGTACCCACTTAAGAATTGATCCAATACTTGATCCGGTTCTTCATCATCTCTAGGTCCATTATCAATTGCTGAGTCTGTAAATCCTTTCTCTTCTTTGGCTTTATCATAATTATGCGCTACTTTAAGAGGCTCTTTGTCGACATGATATATCATCACAGGTATCTTTAAATAGCGATAAAGACTTGGATTAAAAGTAGGAAGAGTAACTTCTAGTTTAATCTTTTCTAGCTCATCTAGATTTCTTCGATTATGTAATTGAGAAAATATGTAGTTACTATGGACGTTCCCAAGTCCTTCTTCACCAACATCCTGTCTTCCCATGTATTTGTGTTTCACTAAATCAAGATAGGCTTCACTTTCTCTATTGCCCTTCAATGGTTCTTGTATGTCTTTTAAGTTTTCTGGATTAGTTGAAAGCGCCTCAACTCTAAATTCATCTAATCTCTCTTCTGCATTATCATCGTAGATTTGGACATCTCTAAAATGCCCATGAATCTCATTAATATAATTAGATTGGTTGATTATATTATATTTCCCAATGTAGTTATTACTTGAACTAAAATTACTCTTGTTCGTCAGAAATAATTTAGTTTCAATATTATCATTACTCTCACTACTCTCCGCCTCTTCGGCATATGAAACTGGAAGACTACTTAAAGTTTCTTGAAAATCTTCAATGCTTGGGTTTGAAGCATTAAATATTTTGTTAATATCGATAAAATTTAAGTAATAATAAGAATCAATGAAAAAATGTTGAAACGAATCATCGCTAATATATGAAGTTGAAACTATCTGGCTTATAAAGTCAAGATAGTTAATGTAGGGCTGAATTCGAGCCTGTGAGTCTGTAGTTTCATCAATATTTGAAGCCAGACCAAGCTTTAACTCAGTAGCAACTGTTTTTAAATGCTCTAATGCTGTATTTTCTTCCAAAACTTGACAATTTTCAGAGAATAGCTTAGGAATACTTGCTCTACCAGAAATCCTAACTTTATTTAGATCACCTTCCTTAGCACGAGAGGCAGATATGTCAATAATTTCAAAGTCCATATGAATAGACTTATAGGTGCTTTCGTTTTTTGAATTAATAAAAACAGTCATCTTGTCACCGTCTCTTGGAAAAGAGTCAACTGTAAATACTTTTCTAGTGTCAACTAATGTAACACTTACTGTAGGATAGGGTCCTGTAGAAGAAAGTGTAAAAGAAACAACGTCATCTTTTTGAAATGGATACGTATTCACTAAAACAACAGGTCTTTCAATACCAGTAGTCTTTGAAGTTCTATCGTTACTACTTGAATCTTCGCCCATCGCGTTGCCCTCTAAAGCCTTTGGCTCTATTGCGGGCTCTACAAGAGCTAATATGTTATTTGATAAATCAACAGCCATTCTTATGTATTATATTTCTGTCCACCTCGAGTAATGTCATTTATTATCTGCTCGGCAACAGGGTCAGTTTGTGCCTGTTTTCCAAAAATAATCTTGCCTTCTTTAAAAGCATATGTCTTTTTACCTACTGGAATCACATTTGGTGGCAGTAGATTTTCCTTACCATATTTCTTTTGAAGAGTTTTAATCCTGTTAGCGTCTTTTTTGCTCAACCTTTTAGTGTCAATAAATTGCTGCTTAACAATATTCTCCTCTATTTCTTTTGGTCTTTTAAATTCTTTAAGATTTGGAGACCTTGTAGGTATTTTTAATATTTCACCTGACTTAATTGAAAAGGGGTTAGAGATATTATTGTACTTTAGAATAATATCAAGTCCACTAACATCACCGTAATATTTTGCCGCTATTAAATCAGGTCTTCCCTCTTCATATGGGCTAACAGTGTGTGCCGACTCAATCAAAGCTACAGTTTCTCTATTTCTAAAAAGAATCGTAGGTATAGTTAGCAACAGCTTAGTACCGTCGTTTATCTTATTTACTATTGTTCTTAAATCCATAATACATTATCCATTTGCAATATCAGATACTCTAATATTCATTTCATCTGCAGTTTTCTCTTTACCATAAGCAGTAATGATTTTTTCGCTGCTTTCCGGGTTATATCCATCAGACTGTAGGTACATTCTGCCTTTACCAGCGTTAAACATACTTTCAATTTCACCCTTATCTCTGGGTCTTCCAGGCTTAAGTGTTACTGTAACTTTAAGTTTACTAGGAAATCCTTCATAGCCTAAAGGACCTTCAAATTCGAATTGGGCGTCTTCCATCGCTAAATTACCAACCATCATCATTGGCATCATTGGGTTTCCTATAGTTAAGTGCCAATTTCCAGTAGGGTCTCCAGATATAAAAGAATTTACAACCGCGGAACCTTGTGGTCCATTCAATAATTTCATCAATCCACCTCCTATAATGTTATCAGCAATCTTAGAATTACCAAGACTGCTAAAGAATGCTCCAAAACTATCAGTACTAATACCCTCAGTTGCAGTACTCCAACCTTTCGCAAATTGATCACCTAGGCCTTTAAAATATCCTTCATAATCACCAGATGCTAATTTTTTAAAATCACCAAACGGCTTTCCTACACTACCGCTTCCTAAATAACGAGTAGCTCCTCCCCAAAAAGGAGCATTATTATATGTTAGTGCTAATAGATTAGACATTGTGTCCATAAATGCTGCTTTCGGGGAAGTATTTCCATATCCTCTAATATCATAATAGAATGTTAGAGTAAAGTCTTGCTCAAATTTAAGACCCTGCTCTCTTGTCAAAATATTTTTTATCACATTATAGGGTCCAAATACTTTATTAGGGTAAGTTTCTTTCGTTGGATCCCATCCAGCTCCCTTGTCTCTAATAGCCGCAGCTTCTGCAGCGCTTTTACCGTTTGAGGCTGCTTCAAGTGCAGAAAGAAGTGGACTTCCGTCGATAGATGCTCCTAGTGTTCCTCTACTGCCCGTTGATTTAGTAATTTCCTGTACTTGTGATTCTACGTCTTTCCAATTAAAACCAACCTTAAAATTTAAAATAGACTTAATATCATTTCCAAGAGAAGGAGAAAGATACGTTAAGGCTCGAGCAATGTCGGGCTGCTGGGCATCTACTGCTTTTCCCGCAGAGTCAAATACTTTAGGGTAGAGTATGTCATCTGCTACTGGATATGGAAATCTTCTTAAGGTTATTAAGTAATCATTGCTAATCTCTCCATAATGTTCACATTGAATAAAATCTGCGAGGTCATAATGAAAACTTGCTTTATCGTAATCTTTATTACCTGCTTTATCTTGTGAATAGGTAACAATATTTCTGGCAGTAGGGTTAAGAATCCTATTACCTGGCCCTGCAAGACCCGTAAGAGATTGAGACATTTTATCTTTTAAGTCTCCCTCGCTAGTTTTTCCTTCTCCATCAACATTAGTGGTTTTAAATAGCGACCATCTATTAAAACGAGAAGCCACTGCAGATCCTGCTGAAACTGGATCTCCTGGGTCTTCTATTTTTGCATTATCGCCAGTTCCAGATATTTTAGGATTTACACTGTATATTCTTGACTTTTGTCCTGTCTTAGAGTTATATAGTCCTGAACCACCCACTTCAGATTCTGTTATGCTCTTACCGTCGCCATCGGTGTTTGTAGGTGATGCTGGAGGATTACCAATAGCACCCTCAATAATACTTGGTGAAAAGAACTCTCCACCGCTTAGAATTTCTCTGTATTTGTACCCAAGAGCTTCATCTTGTTCTACGAATTGCAATCCAGCATTTTTTACACTATCTAAAGCGTCGGTAGCTTTTTGTTGTATATCTCTAATAGATGCCATTAACAGGTTTATTTTTCTTTATATATCCCTGTTATTATGTTATTACTTCCACTCTCCTAGATCCATCTCTTTAGCAGTAGGATTGTAGAACATATTATCTAACCATTCTTCATCAGATGGTAGCCTGTCCCCTAAAAACTTTTTTAAATGTGTAATAAAATCACCCTTAGACTCGTACGCAAAATCACCTTTTGCCTTTCGGTATGGATATCGATTCGAAAGCTCAAAGATTTCTTTTATTTTTTGCTCGATCATAAAAGATTGTAGGTTGTTAAATAGAGTTCTTTGCTCATCGAGAGTTTTAGTGCAAAATACGGAATCTACAACAATTAAATACTTTTCCCAATTACTACCATCAAAAAGATTTTGCACTAAATCATCAGTATTCTTATAGTTAGTTCGCTTTGCATTTATTCTAGTTTCACCGCCCTCAAAGTCTCTAATGAACCTTCCACCAAACATATTCTTTTTTAAGAAGTACATAGTATCATAAAACTTCTTAATTCTAATTTGATATTGTGGATTAACATCATCGAACTTGACATCATATATCATTCCACGTACAGGAATTAAAATATTTGGCTGTTGTGTTGTAGATATTAATGCCTGTACATATTCACCTTTATTAAAGACTTTATGCTTAATCATTATCAATAAATTTAACGGAGTCAAAAAGACTTAAAACACCTTTCTTTGGGAAATCACAACGGTCTATAATAACTAGGTCAATCTGATTATTAGGAAAGGAGTCTTCAATAAATCCTTTAAAATTTAAAACAGTCTCTTTGTCAAGGTGTTTAAATAGAAAGGCAACATTCATATGGTCTAGAGAATCAAATTTGGTAGGTATTGTTCTAAATAACCTTTGTATGTAGAGTGAGATAATAGTATCGGATGGTTCAGCGTCGTTCGGATCACTTTTTAGCAGGCGGTTATAGATATCGTTATGTGAGATAACGAGATCATAATCTTTGTTTTTGGTGTGCTTATCAAATTCTTGTCTAGTTTTGCACCAAATGCCTGCTATTCTAAGTGTCATTATTTCTTTATCGATGCCTCAAGTCTTTTTATTTCTTGCTTTAGTTCTTTAATCTCGTTTTTAACCTCTTCAACATCAACCAAGTTTGGATTTCCAATCTTCATATTAAATACTAATTCATATGGATCTAAATATGAACCAGTCTCCATACCAAGGTCGAGAGTTAAGTCTTCTAAAAACCTAACTGCAGTTTCTTTTGTTGGATCCTGATCGAAATCATACACAACTCTAGAAATATGTTCTTCTCCAGCACCATTAACGGAGTCGTCATATACAATCTTAACGACCCCGTTATCTGCCGGTTCAATAGTAACCGTTATCATATTTTTCTTTTTATCTGTTTCTTCTAGAAGCTTCAGCCTCTTTTTGTAGTGATAGTCTCTTTTTCTTATCTTCACGATAAGTTTCTTTATTTTTAACAGCACCTATTGCCCATGCTTCTTCAAGCATATCAATCTCTTCTTGGTTATAACCAGAAGCCTTCCAATTCTCTTTAGCGATAGCTAATCTTTCCTCTAAACCACTATGGTGTATAGTCTCTAAGTGATCAACCCATGCTTCATGTCTTTTTCTACCATCTTCGCGATTTTGCTCACGAATTTTAGTCTTTGTCTCTGAAAAAAAAGACATCTTAGAAATTGCTCGTAGAATTCCTCTCTGTCTTAGCATTTCTCTTCTCTGTCTCCTGTTTAGGAAATTTGGTTTTTGTGTTTTTTCGCTCATTTTGTGTAATAATTAGTAATAAAACTTTGAATTTGAGACCTTAACTGGTCTTGTAGATTATTTATCTGATTTTCTATAAGCAATCCGATCTGTTCGTTTAAATCAGAATCTTCTAGATCCATTTGTTCTTTAAGCATCTCATATACTTGATTTGATGGTATATTAACTAGAACTGGCATTTCGGCCTGGTTCTTAGTACTCATCTTCTTTAGCATCTCCATCATTACATTAATCTCAGGATCAGGTGCTGATTTACCATCAGTTATTCTACGTTCGGTTTTTTGTGATTTTTTTTCAGTAGAAGTCTTTTCAACTTCTCCTCCAATTCCACCGAATGTTTTTGAAATTTCTTTTGCATCCTCTTCGTCTTTAGCTGGAATAAGAACCTCATTCAATACTTTTGACCCTACTCTAGTTCCATCAGTAAAGTAAATCCATTCTTCACTCTCTTGTTTCTCAGCTAATTGGACTATTGTTCCGGCCTTTTCAGTTTTAGTCCAAACATAAATTTGATTTTCTGTTTTTACCTCGCTCATTGTCATTTTATTTTTAATCTTTATTAATGTTCTAATCAATTTACCGAGTAGATTCAATACGGTTGCTCTCATATTCTTTCTCAATGAATTGTTTAATGAATTCAGAAGAATCTTCAGGTCCGATTATTGCATCGCTTTTAGCATATCTTCTAACCCAGTGTTTTGCGAACTCTTCATTTCCATCCTTTAATAGCTGCTCCTTGAGTCTATCAAGGTCAGGTAGCATTAGTTTATTAAATCCCATTATCTTATTGTTTTAACTCTTTCAGTGAATGTTGGTGGAAATAGTTCTGATTTATTTATCAGATTCATAAAACTACCATCTATAATATATGTAATTGCCCAATCTGTTTCGCTTCTTACACTTCTTCCAACTCCCTGCATGATAGTAATTCCAGTCTTCCAATCATACCAACCTGGCATTTTTTCCATCTTTGCCTTAATGAGAGGGTCTCTTAAGTTTGGGTATGGAACTTTAAAAAAGACTTGAAATCTACTGATATCGTCCTTTAAGTCAAGCCCTTCTAAAAGAGATGGGCCCATAAATACAGCATCTTCCTTTTGTTTAAATAGTTCTAATAGATCTCCTTTCTGTTTAGAATTCTCATAGTCCATTAATCTAAACGTATGCTTGCTGTTGCTCTTAATATAATTTGTAAACTCATAGGATCCTGTATGGATTATTCCACGCTGTCCTTTGTGCTTACTAATGATCTTGTCAAGTATTTCGACAACCTTCGGTAAACTCTTCTCTTTGTGTCGATATGATAACTTATGCTTGTTAACAAAGATAACAGGTGACTTCTCGTAATTAAAGGCATTGTCTAATCTGATAAACTTAGCACTTTTAATTCCCATCACCTTTGCATATTCTCTTGGTCCTCCAATTGTAGCGCTCATAAAGACTTTAAATCCAGCTTGGGCATGGAGATACTTTTGAATCATAATCGCCTCTTCAGTACACATAAATTTAACCTCATCATTTCGCTGATCCCAAACCATTGATTCAATTCCAACCTCTCTTATTAATTTAGTGTAGTCCTCGATCTTACAATGAATGTCCTTGATTCTATCAAATCTTCCAAATGCCTTCTTCCAATTAGGAGTCATCGTCTTCTCATTGAATTGGCCAAACATCCGCTTAACAATATTTTCAGCAGCCGGTCTACTTGCAAGATATTGAACAAGTATTTTCTCCAATTCTTTTAGTTTTCCAAGAAGTTGATTACGATCCTGGACTCTAATTAGGTCCTGAACAATGTCGTTTAAATAGGCCTTACTTATTGAAGGCGCCTCTACTCCTGATTTAATTAAAAAGTTAGATTGAGCACTTAACAGGTCAGGAAGGAAATTATCTACCTGAGGAGAAAAATGATTTTGTACAATATCGTCAATCTTATGCGCTTCATCAAAAAATACAAAGTCTCTCTTTTTAAAAGGAATAGGACGTTCACCAGCCTCCATCTTTGGAGCAACATAGTTTCTTTGAATTAACCAGAATGCATAGTTAAGAACTGTGATTGGTGAATCAATAGCCCTTCCTCTTAGTTGCAAATATTCACAAGTATTAGCGCAGTCAAGTTTTGCCATTGCCTGATCGTAGCCCATATTTCTCATTCGGCATTCTCCAAGAGAAAATGGAAGACCATTAACATGACAATTATAATTATCAATACCTTTAATTGAAGGCCATCTCAGTCTTAGTCTATTAATATCAGACTCATATTGATCCTGTAGTGAAATATCAGAAGTAATCAAATATCCCTTCTTTCCAAGCTCTTTTAGGA
>Ga0206131_10001423_pt1 | contig 30851 bp, 26 predicted proteins | sample Helgoland_Spring_FD_148636 | JGI IMG/M metagenome (GOLD analysis project Ga0206131, IMG submission 148636) | Pelagic subsurface seawater microbial communities from Kabeltonne, Helgoland, North Sea - Helgoland_Spring_Bloom_20160517_1 | ecosystem: Environmental > Aquatic > Marine > Epipelagic ...
GAATATTGAGCATTTAATTTATTTTTTTTGCAAAGATGCTTATTTTTTTTTCAATAAAACGAATAGTTACCAATTGTAAATCCTTCTAATATTAATTTCTTTAGGAATTTCAATACTATTTTCTGTAAAGTTAAATAGTACTTTAGCTAAGGAGGGGGCTGCAGTAATACCTCGGGTTCCAAGACCATTAAAAAAAAACAGTTGCTGATTGTCTGTCAAGGAACCTAAAAAAGGCCTTCTATCTCTTGTAGTAGGTCGTATGCCTGCAACTTGATCGACCACTTCAAAATCGCAAGTGATAATTTCTTTTAATTTTAAAACTAGCTCGTCGCGGGCTTGGGTTGTAACTTGAACTGAAACATCATCTCTGTCGTAGGTAGCTCCAATTTTATAAAAATCATTGCCCAAAGGAATAATAAATAAGGATGATTTTAACATGACATCTAACTTTAAATCGTTCGATTTTATAGTAAGGTATTCCCCTTTATTAGGAATTAATATAGCGGCTTTACTATGTTGCGCTACTTTTGGAAAAAAAGGGTTTGTGTTTGCCGAAGATCCCTCACAGAAAACAATGTTTTTTGAAACAACATTGTTGTAGATCACTTGTTGATTTTGAAAAGTTAACAATGAATAATCAAATGTGTTATTGTGGTACTTGTTCTCAAGCTGTAAATATTTTTTATACTTTTCGATCAGGGCAATGGTATCAATTTTACCCGTAGAGTTGACTTTTCCAAAACCAAAGGGAGCATTGATATGCGCATAGTTATTAGGGGTTATTTTCGGCTCTAAAAACTCTTCTAATTCTTTTTTGTCGCTTGCGACCATCCAATTATTTTGCTCTGCTATACTTTTAAAAATGCGAAACATGGAGGTTTCTTGAAATAACTTTGAGTCAATCTTTTTAGAGAGTTGTTTGTAAAAAAGAATGGACGTGCTTACATGAAGTTTTGCATTCCAAACAGGAGTAAATCGTTTTAAAACTACTGGATTGATAACTCCAGCAGCTACTTTAGTTGAAGTAATTTTATTATTATCGAAAGCGATAAAAGACTTATGGTTGTTTTCTAATTCTTCGCAAAAAGAAATTCCAGCAACACCGAGTCCTACGACTATATAATCTACCTCTTTCATTTAACAAATATAAGAGGTTCTAATTAAAAAAAGCCTTAAAACAAGGTCTTAAGGCTTTGGTATTTTGATATAATTACTTAGCTAGTAATTCCACATATCTATTTCAATATTTCTAATAACTTCTTTTATTCTATCGGACTCTAATAATTGCATAAGTGCATTATCGTTGATATAATCATTTATAGTTCTGTCACCCAAATCGTTGTCCTCTCTATAAATTATTGAGTTAAACCTTCTAGAATTTAGTAAATGATCATAGGAGACCGGTCTGGAGGTATTTTTTCTATTAAAAGCATTTGCTTTATGTAGAACTTCTCTCGTTGAAGGATACCATACCCAAAACAATTCTACTTTAGTATCTGAAGCATCGTCAGGAAAAGCTTTCGAACGAGCCTCATTTGCTACAGGTGCAATTCCTAGCAATCTATACTTAAGTTCACCAGAGCGTTTGTCTAAAAACCAGTACCCACGGATTCTCCACTCTTCAATATCTGCTGCATCCAACGTAAACTTACGGATATATTGTGGATCAATAGCTTCTCCAGCATTAAACTGTGAGATACCTAAATCTGTAGTGTCCGAATAAATCAAAGATGCCTCAATATCGCTTAAAGTACGTTTTTCAGTAAAGTAAGAATCTGCATATACCTGCTCAATATTCTTATTTTTAATATTTTTGATTAGCACATCATAAAGCGATCTCCTTTCGACACCGATATTATTGGTGTCTATTGGATAGTATAATGGAAAATTTATTCTCTCGTCCAAATCTATAATTTCCCATGTAGTCTTTGACCATAAAACGTCTCGGTTATCAATAAAACCGTACGGCAAGGGTTGATCATTGTCAGAAGCTAATTGATCTTCAGTTTTTAAGCCGATTTCCTCCGGTGTTTTTGCATTAAGAATATTTAATTGGGCGGTGGCACGATTAGATGAAACCATTAAACAAAAAACACTTAAAATTATATTTTTTACATTCATAAATAGAATTTTTATTCTAGTTTGCTAGTTCAACAAATACAGGTGTAATTCTTGGTAATTTATAACTTGAATTTCCTGATATTTTTGCATTAATATCAAATATTTGAACTGTTTCTCCTCTTTTTGCTCTTTTAAGAGCACTTTTTGCTTGAGTATTTAATTTATTTCCTGAGACTTTTACCGTTGGTTGTCCAGCAACTTTAAAACTAAATGCCGTTACTTTAAGATTTAAATCAAAATCAAAATCTAACAACATAGCTCCAACACTTGAAATTTCTAACCCTTGGCGGTTCATACGAACGGGCCCACCATTTCCATCTTCTCCACGGATAGTACCGGTAGGTCTTGGAATATCTTTGATACGAAATTTAGCAGGAGTATTAATTCGGACCCCATCGGGTAAGGTTCCACTAGCAGTGATAATTACTTCTCTACCTTTACCTGGTCGCATGATGTATTTCCCTTTGGAACCTTTGGATAAACCAGTTGCTGAACCAGAAACATTATTATCAGGAATTCCAGGAATTGAAATTGTCATCGGATTGTCTACGCCTCTGTAAACTACATTCATTTTATCGGCTGCAATTACAGCTGCATTTGGTTTCGATATTGTTGAAAAACTTCTACTAACAGGAACTTCTGTTTCCTCACCATCTTGTTTAAATATCAAATTACCTTCCAGGGTGTGATCTCCGGGACTACCTGCACTAACATTTAATTTTACTCTACCCCCTTCAAAGACAAAATCTTTCCCCTCAACAAGTGTTTTACCATCTAAGGTAAGTTCAACTCTATTTGGCTTAGTTTGGTCATCAACACGTCCAAGAACTATAGAACCGTCGAATATTTCTCCAGCATAATAAGCTGATTTAGGTGTTTCTAATAAGGTTGAATAGTTACTGGTATTTACAGATAATGAAGCAGTTTGTTCACCTCTCATCATAGTTGATAAGATATCATTCTGTATCGTTTTAATATTCGATTGTATTTGTGTTAATTTAGTTTTAGAGGCAATCATTGGAAACCCTTCAAAATGAAATTTTAGTGCATTTACCTTAACTTTCTTCCCTCTTGGTGATTCCTCTTGCATTCCAAATTGTTCATTTACTGATTTAGAGATCACTGGATAGTCGTCACCTAAAATATCAATAATGCCGTCTCTGTAGGCCAACATATTAGACTCAAATAATAAACCATCTTTGGATAATTTATCACCTTTAAAAAATTTGGTATCTAAAAAATCTGGTTTGTCTTGTACCTCGTAATTATCTTGCTGATCAGGTTTAACCGTTTTCATCATACCGGTTTTAATCTCTTCAATATAATTATCTAAGGTATTTGATAAAGTGTTTATTTGCTTAGCTTTTTCGTTTAGATCCGCGTAAGTTTGAGGTTCGTCACTCGCCTTAATAGCTAAATTAGCCATAAAGGCATCGTTTCGTAAATCTGTTGATTCGTTTGACTGGGTAATTTTTTCTTCTAATAAGCCAAAAGCAGATAAAACCTCTTTGGACATATTTAAAGCTAACATTGCGATGAACACCAAATACATTAGGTTAATCATCTTTTGTCTTGGGGATAGTTTTCCTCCTGCCATTTTACTTTTCTTTTTTAAGAATTAATAATTTAATTACAGTTTAACTATCTTAGTTTTTACCTTCCATAGCAGATAACATACCACCATATACTCCATTCAAAGAGGAAAGATTGGTTGCTAAGTTTTCCATTTGGTTTTTCATTTGTTCTGCATTTTCTAAAACTTGGTTATTCACCTCATTTTGACGGTTAGCTGATTCCGCTTGTAACTTGTATAAGTTGTTTAAAGACTCCATTTGAGATGCAGCTGTAGCCATTTCTTCACTATATTTTTTTGTTGAATTCAACGCTTCCTCGGTTGGAGACATCACTTTTGCAACATCTTCAAAAGAACGAATACTATCTGATAGGCTTCCCATTAATTCAGCATCAATTTGAGCGTCTTTAAGCATTTCATCTAATTTTTTTGATAAGATACCTTCGGCATCATCAGAGCCTTTATCCCTGTCTTTACCCATACCTCCTGCTAACTCAGGATATACCAAAGACCAATCCAAATCATCGTCAACTGGTTCAAAAGCAGATATGGCAAAAATTAATGCTTCTGTTATTAGACCAATTGCTAATAAAATTCCACCATTTAAGGGTCCTAATTCCCAGTGAAGAATTTTAAATAGAGCTCCTACAATTACAATAGATGCTCCGAGGCCGTAAGCCATATTAAATAATTTTTTTGTTTGTTTAGATTGTGCCATGATAGTAGAGTTTATTAATTTAATTAGTTTAGTTTGTTAGTTTTATTAGCGAGCATCGCCAAATTTTTCATTTAAAATGACATCAGTCCCCATATAATCTTGAACCGTCCTAAAGCCAATATAGCTTCTCGCGGAATCTCGATACTCATAATCTCTTGAACTTACCTGTAGGAAATAAGCAATATCTTTCCATGATCCACCTCTAACCACTTTTCGAAAATTATCAGTATCATTTACGTTTGGATTCATGTTGGAGGAAAAATCATAGGATGCTGGATCGTAAGATGAATCTACCCATTCTGAAACGTTCCCTGCCATATTGTAAAGATTGTAGTCATTTGGCTCGTAAGATGCAGCCTCGACTGTGTAAAGAGCTTGGTCAGCAGCGTAATCACCACGTAAGGGTTTAAAATTAGCTCTAAAACATCCACGATCATTTTTTGTATATGGTCCACCCCAAGGGTAAGAAGCTGATTCTAATCCTCCACGGGCAGCATATTCCCATTCTGCTTCACTAGGCAATCTAAAGGAATTTACATGTTGTCGCCTTCTGGATTTTTGATACGAGTTTTTATACAAAGTCCTCCAAGCTGTAAAAGCTTTAGCTTGTCTCCAATTTACACCAACGACAGGATAATCGCCATAGGCTTGATGCCAAAAGTAATCGTTGTGCATCGGCTCGTTATAAGAATAATTATAATCTTTAATCCAAACGGTAGTATCTGGGTAGATATTAACTTCTTCTTTTATAATATAATCTTTTCTGCGCTTACTAGCATCTCTTGCAGCTCCCTGAATATCCATCCAGGTGTACTGAAAATTTAATTTTTTAATATCAATAGTTCGTTGGCCATTGTATGCTTCCTCAGAAGGAATATACATAGTATCCATTACTTCAGTGTAATATTCATCAGGATAATTAGCAGTGTCCCATATAATTTCAGTTCGGCTATTTATTTTTCTACCTTCATAAAAATCGTCACCCATTCCAAAGTAATTATCATACATATATTGTTCGTAGGGTGTCATTTCTTCATCTTCTTGATCAACAAATGCATAGGCTCCAATACCCTCGTCTTCTGATGTGATACCAAATTCATCGGCGATAATTGCAAGTTTTAAGCGTACTGTAGAATCTCTGACCCAATGTACAAACTGACGGTACTCTGCGTTGGTAATTTCCGTTTCATCCATATAAAAAGAACGAACAGTAACTGTTTTAGTTGGGGCATCATTAACGGCAACAAAGTCATCGTCTGATTTACCCATAATAAAAGATCCACCGGGAACTAGTGTCATTCCAAATGGTTTTTCTGGATGCCATTTTTTACCTTGAGTTCCAACTAGTTCTCCACGATCACCAGAGTTACAACTATGTAATGTGAATATGATCGCAGCTAATGCAACAAGCTTTTTCATATATATTTAGGTTAATTTATCGAAATATAAGAGCGTAAACCTATTTATAAATTTTTTAAAAAACAACATATTCTTTAAAAAACACTCTATTTTTACGATATAATTTTTAGTTTGTTTGTTATTAAAATTCATTTTTTCGGCGGGCTTTCATCCACCTTTCAGGTATTTCCTGATTACATGCACACAAATAATCGCCATAGGTGCAAGGTAATAACGTTTCTCTTTTCAATTTATTATTGCCTTCAGCAAAAAAAGGTAATATAATCCACCATCTACCCGTTTTATTACTCTTTTTAAATATTAACACCTCATCTTCAATAGGTACTTTATAAGTTGTAAACTGAGAATCGTTGCTAAAATTATCGTCTGCAACTCTAAAATTAAATCCTTCAATAAAATACCAAAATATTTGAGCAATCAACATTGCAGAGCTTTTAGAATCTTTAAATTCTTTAAGCTCGTAAATTCCAAATGAAGAAACTTTATTGCTAATCCCTGCATATCTTGCAATGGCGCAAATTTCTCGGCTATCAAAACCATTTGGGCTCTTACTGTTTCTATAACTCAGATCTGCACTTTTTATTGCCTCGATATCTAGAAAAACCATATCGGAATCTCTTAATATTGGTTCAACTATTTTTGTATCAGCTATGACTTCTCCAAGTCGATAACCTTCAAAAAATAATTTCTCCATCAATTTTATCTCTTCAGATGCATTGTAATAGGACTGATAGCCTAAATTGCTATAATTAAATAAGCCATATGGCTTATTTACAATAATTTTTCCTACAAAAGATTTGTTGGTCATTGGCTGATCAGCGTCTCCCAAATCAAACTTACTGTCAATGTTAGTTATATTTACCATATTCCCAAGAACATCATAGGATCGATATTGGGAATAAGCTAAATCTTGACTTCCACAAAGTAATAGAGGAATTATTTTTTTTAAAAGCAGTTGCTCTAGGACCGCTTTCATTGCAAAATGAGTATCATTTAATGTTGCTCCTTTTTCGATATCGCCAAGGTCAACGATTTTATGAGACCAATTTCCAGGATATAACGAATAAAATGATTTCCGAATCTCATTAAAACATAATCCTTCTCCAATAAAATTGATATCACCTCTGTTTTCTTTAACTCCCAGTATTGCAAAATTAACATTATCAAGATCGGGTAAAACACCCTTATTGCTATGTACATAAATATGTTTACCAAGAACACCTGAAGGTAAAACCTCTCTGTGTGCTAAAACAGTTTTTGGAACAGGAGTTAAAAATTCAATCATTATTTTTTCTTAGCGGTCGCCTTTTTTTTTGCAGCAGGCTTTTTCTTTGCTGCTGATTTTCTTTTAGGCTTCTTTTTTTCATAAATAGCTAAAGCATCCTCCAAAGTCATTTTAGCTGCTTTGGTAGTTTTAGGCAACTCAATTTTGGTTTTTCCCCTGATTAAGTTAAAACGACCCCAACGGGCTTTTTCCAATCGAATCCCTTCGTCTTCCCAATTATGAATTAATTTATCGATTTCTTTTTGTTTTTTTGCTTCGATTAATTCGATAATATCGGAATCAGCTAAATTATCAAAATCATATTTCTTATTGACATTGATAAACATATCGTTCCACTTTATAAAAGGACCAAAACGCCCAGCACCTTTTTGAACTGGCAATCCTTCGTATACAAATATAGGTGCGTCTGCTTTTCTTTTTTCTTCTATCAATTGTTTTGCAGTACTTAAATCTACTTCTAGAGGATCCATTCCTTTTGGCAGAGATATAAACTTTGAATCAAATTTAATATACGGGCCAAATCGACCATTATTAATTTGGACGTCCAGTCCTTCTAACAATCCAAGATCTTTAGGTAGTTTAAATAAATCCATCACATCTTCAAAAGTCACCTGATGTAACTGCTGATCAGGGCGAAGACTTGCAAATTTTTTCTCTTCGTCATCTGGCGCTCCTATTTGAGCTATTGGGCCAAATTTCCCTAAACGAACCAATACGGTTTTACCTGATACTGGATCTTTTCCTAAGATTCTCTCACCACTTTCTCTTCCAGCATTTTCGGTCACATCTTGAATTTGTGGATGAAATTTCTTGTAAAAATTTTTCATCATTTTTGACCACTCCTCTTTACCGTCAGCGATGTTATCAAAATCCTGTTCTACTTTTGCAGTAAAATTATAATCTAAAATATACTCAAAATGTTCTACTAAGAAATCGACCACGATCATACCAATATCGGTTGGGACTAACTTTCCTTTATCAGAACCAACTGCTTCATTTAACTTAGTTTCTGTTATCTTATCTGTAAGAGTAATTTGTAAGTAGTTACGTTCAACACCTTCTACAGAACCTTTTTCAACATAGTTTCGATTGATTATAGTTGAGATTGTTGGCGCATAAGTAGAGGGTCTTCCAATACCTAATTCTTCCATTTGTTTTACTAGGGAAGCTTCGGTATATCGATAGGGAGGTCTAGAAAATCTTTGAGTAGCTGTAATGTAGTTTTTTAATAACTCATCTCCAACATTTAACGCGGGCAACATTCCGTCTTGTTCTTCATGTTCTTGATCAGTTCCTTCTAAATAAACCTTTAAAAAACCATCGAACTTTATCATTTCTCCGTTAGCAACAAAATGCTCTGCAAAATCAGCACTACTTTTAATTTTTACATTTGTTCTTTCTAATTGAGCTTCACTCATTTGTGAAGCAATGGTGCGTTTCCAAATCAGACTATACAAGCGCTCCTGATCATAATCTCCACTTATGGTATGTCGAGACATATCGGTTGGACGAATTGCCTCGTGAGCTTCTTGTGCCCCTTTTGCTTTGCTTTTAAAATTTCTTGGTGAACTGTATTTTACTCCATAAGAATTAGTGATTTCGTCTTCAGCAGCTTTTTTAGCATCATTAGAAAGATTTACACTATCAGTTCTCATGTAGGTAATAAGACCCGCCTCATATAGTCTCTGAGCAATTGTCATAGTTTTACCAACTGAAAAATAGAGCTTCCTAGAGGCTTCTTGTTGTAATGTAGATGTTGTAAAAGGTGGAGCTGGCGATTTTTTAGCAGGTTTTTTTACTAAATCTGTAACTTTAAAACTTGCTCCCAAATTTTTTGTTAAAAAATTTCGTGCATCATTTTCTGTTTTAAAGTTTTTTGGAAGTTTTGCTTTAAACTTATTTCCATTTTTATTGGTAAACTCAGCGACTACCCTAAAAGAGGCTACTGGTTTGAAAGCTTCAATTTGGCGTTCCCTTTCAACTATTAAACGAACTGCTACAGACTGAACTCTACCAGCAGACAAACCACCTTTAACTTTTCTCCACAAAACTGGAGACAACTCATAACCTACAAGTCGATCAAGAACTCTTCTGGCCTGTTGAGCGTTTACTAAATCATAATTGATTTTTCTTGGATTTTCAATTGCCTTTAAGATAGCCGTCTTTGTTATTTCGTGAAAAACAATTCGTTTCGTATTTTTTTCTGTCAACTTTAAGTTTTCTGCTAAGTGCCATGCAATTGCTTCTCCCTCCCGATCCTCATCACTTGCAAGCCAGACCATTTCAGCTTTCTTAGCAGCAGATTTTAAATCTTTTACTAAACTTTTTTTGTCATTAGGCACCATATATTTGGGTGTAAAGTCTCCATCCACATCGACTCCAAGTTCCTTGGAAGGAAGATCAGCAATATGTCCAAAACTTGAGGTAACTTTAAAATCTTTACCTAGAAATTTTTCTATCGTTTTTGCTTTCGCAGGGGACTCAACTATTACTAAATTCTTTGCCATATAATGTTATATTTGGTTTACAAAAGTATGTGAATTTTTTAAAACTTAATTTTAAAGTTCAAAAAAAGATAAAAATTCAGATGAAATTTATTAAAAAAAAAAAAAAAAAAAACCACATCTTAATTCCTTTTATTTAATACTCAAAAAATCAATAATTTTATCTTTAAAAATATAATTTAAAGGACTTCAATAATCTTGTTTTTACAATCAAAAAGTGGTCTGAATAACTTTTGCAAATAAAATTAAAGCCTACTAAGATGACTAAATTACGAAAAGAAACCTGCCATAATGTCATAAAATATCAATTAAATTGTATCTTTGCTTATCCCAAATAGAACCAGGCACGCTAATTGGACATTTAAAAATTAAAAATAAATACAATAAGATGATCATCTTCGATCAATGAGGAATAGTATGGAAAAAATTATTGATGAAAAAAAACAAGGCGAAACACTAGTCCTTGATTCAAAAAAAGAAAACACTCGTAACTTATTCATTGAAAGTTACGGTTGTGCTATGAATTTTAGTGATAGTGAAATTGTTGCATCAATTTTAGACAAAGAAGGGTTTAATACTACTCAAAATCTTGAAGATGCTGATTTAGTTTTAGTAAATACCTGTTCTATAAGAGATAAAGCTGAACAAACGGTCAGAAAACGACTGCAAAAATACAATGCCGTAAAAAAGATTAACCCAGGAATGAAAGTTGGGGTTCTAGGATGTATGGCTGAACGTTTAAAAGAAAAATTTCTAGAAGAAGAAAAGATTGTAGACTTAGTTGTAGGACCAGATGCATACAAAGATCTTCCAAATTTAATAAAAGAAGTAGATGATGGAAGAGATGCGGTTAACGTAATCTTATCAAAAGACGAAACCTATGGAGATATAGCCCCGGTTCGATTAGGTGGAAACGGAGTAACAGCTTTTGTAAGTATCACCAGAGGTTGTGATAATATGTGTACTTTTTGCGTGGTACCTTTTACAAGAGGTAGAGAACGTAGCAGAGATCCTTTGAGTATTTTAGAAGAGGTGAACGATCTTGCTAAAAAAGGATATAAAGAAATTACCTTATTAGGCCAAAATGTAGACAGTTATTTATGGTATGGAGGTGGTTTAAAAAAAGACTTTAAAAAAGCCTCTGAAATTCAAAAAGCATCAGCCACTGATTTTTCACAATTATTAGATCTAGTTGCAACGGCACAACCAAAAATGCGTTTACGTTTTTCGACCTCCAATCCTCAGGATATGGCAATAAGCGTTTTACACACGATGGCCAAGCATAAAAATATTTGTGACTACATTCATTTACCTGTTCAAAGCGGAAGTACTCGAATATTAAAAGAAATGAATCGCCAACATACTCGAGAAGAATATATGGAATTGATAGATAACATTCGTGAAATTCTACCTAGTTGTTCTATATCACAAGACTTAATTACTGGGTTCCCAACTGAAACTGAAGAAGATCACCAAGATACTCTCAGTTTAATGGAATATGTAAAATACGATTATGGATATATGTTTGCTTACTCTGAAAGACCAGGAACTTTAGCTGCTAGAAAAATTGAAGATGATGTTCCTGAAAATACTAAAAAGAGAAGATTAGCTGAAATAGTAGCACTTCAGAGAAAACATTGTGCCTATCGAACTGAAGCATTTGTAGGGAATACTTTCGAAGTATTAATAGAAAAAGAATCTAAAAAAAGCAATCAACACTGGGCTGGAAGAACCTCACAAAATACGATGGCTGTTTTTCCTAAAGAAGATTATAAAGTAGGAGAATTTGTAATGGTAAAAATAACCGACTGTACAAGCGCAACACTGATTGGTGAGGGTGTTGGTTATTCTGATAATAATTAAAATTTTCATAAGAATAAAACTATGGAGTCAATACAAGCAACCAAACAACGTTTCGGAATAATAGGTAATGATCCTAATTTAAACAGAATTATAGAGAAAGCAATACGAGTTGCTCCAACCGATATATCGGTATTGGTTACAGGAGAAAGTGGCGTGGGTAAAGAAAGTATTCCTAAAATCATACACTCATTGTCGCACCGAAAACACGGCAAGTATATTGCCGTAAATTGCGGAGCTATTCCAGAGGGAACCATAGACAGCGAGTTATTTGGCCATGAAAAAGGAGCTTTTACGGGAGCATCTTCAACAAGAAGCGGCTATTTTGAAGTTGCTGATGGTGGGACTATTTTTTTAGACGAGGTAGGCGAATTACCCCTTCCTACTCAGGTTAGATTGTTGCGTGTTCTTGAAAATGGAGAGTTTCTAAAAGTTGGTTCCTCAAAAACTCAAAAAACAGATGTTCGTATCGTAGCAGCTACTAATATAAATATGGCAGAAAACATTAGTAAAGGAAAATTTCGAGAAGATCTTTATTACAGATTAAGCACCATAGAGATTAATTTACCTCCCTTAAGAGAACGCTCTGGAGATATTCATTTAATTTTTAGAAAATTTGCCTCTGATTTTGCGCAAAAATATAAAATGCCTACTATTCGCTTGGATGAACAGGCAACTGACTTGTTATTAAAATATCATTGGGGAGGAAATATTCGCCAGTTAAGAAATGTTGCAGAACAAATTTCTGTGCTCGAAAAAGACAGAAATATATCGTTTCAGACATTAAAAAATTACTTAAAAGATGTTGGCAGTAATCTTCCTGCTATAATTGGAACTAAAAAGAAGGAAAGTGATTTTAGTAATGAAAGAGAATTACTTTATAAAGTCTTATTCGATATGCAAAGGGATTTAAATGATGTTAAAAAACTTACATTAGAATTAATGAAATCTGACAACAATAAAGATGTTCAAAAGGAGCATTCAACTATTATTAGCAAGATGCACAGCGATACACAAAGTTCAGAAAAAACACTGACAAACTTGTCCGATTCAAACTATACAGCTCCTGCAAAAAATGTTGAAGTACTAAATATATCAGAGAGTTCATTGGATAATTATCCACACAAAACAGAAGAAAATGACAACTATACTTATGCTGAGGATATTGAAGAAGAAGAAAACTTATCTATTCAAGAAAAAGAATTAGAATTAATAAAAAAATCTCTTGATAAATACCAAGGAAAAAGAAAAGATGCTGCAGAAGAATTAGGCATTTCAGAGAGAACTCTTTACAGAAAAATTAAGCAATATAATTTATAAATAAAATCATATTTGTTACAGACATGAAAAATATTAAAAAAATAATTGCATTTCTTTTTATCATTTGCTCTCTTCAAAGTTGTGGAACCTACTCTTTTACAGGTGCAGACATTGATTACTCTACTACAAAAACCTTTCAAGTTAATTATTTTAAAAACAATGCCCCAATTGTAGAGCCTGGAATTGAAAGAGATTTTACATTAAAATTACAAGATATTTTATTAAATCAAACAAACTTAGATTTAGTAAATAGCGGCGGTGATTTAGTTTTTGAAGGAGAAATTGTAGAATATTATATCGCTCCCATTACCGCTACCTCGCAAAGTACTGCCGCTCAAAACAGGTTAACAATTAGTGTTAATGTAAGGTTTTATAATACCAAAGAAGAATTAAAGGATTTTGATCAACGTTTTTCTTTTTACTTTGATTACGGTGGAAGTTCACAATTGATTGGATCACAAAAAGAGGAAGCTATCAGTGTTATATTTGAAAGAATTACACAAGATATTTTTAACGTATCTTTAGCTAATTGGTAAAATAAATGAATAAAAAAACGTTCACATCACTACTTGCTCATCCGGAAAGCATAAGTCAAAAAAATCTTTTTGGATTGTCCGAGATCGTTGAAAAATACCCCTTTTTTCAAACAGCTAGAGCGCTTCACTTAAAAAGTTTAAAAAAATCAAATAGCCTATTATACAATGATGCTTTAAAATTAACCGCAGCGTATACCGCAGACAGAAATATTCTTTTTGAATACATTACTTCCAATTTTTTTATACAAAACGAAATTTCTGATACCATTCAAAAACAAGAAGATTCCTATCTTAAATTAGAAGTAACAACTGAAGATATATCTGAACAAGTTAGTAAAGAAATAGATCAACAGTTAAAGACTGAATTAAAAAAAGCAGATGCCATATTGAACCCAGATTTATTTCTCAGAAGAAAAAAATCCGTTGAAAAACTAACAAAAAATGAAATTACAAATTCTGATTTAGAGAAAAACAACCCCTTAAGTTTTACCAAAGAAGATTCTCATTCATTTTCGGAATGGCTAAAACTTACAACTGCAAAACCAATAGTTAGAGAAGAAACTAAAAATTTATCCAATTCAAAAAAACTTAATTCTGATTTAATCAATAAGTTTATTCAAGAAAATCCAAAATTAAAACCCTCTAAAAGTACCGTCAAATATGATAATGAAGAAAATCTAGCCAACCAAATCACCTATACCTCTGAAGCTTTAATGACTGAAACTTTAGCTAAAGTTTACTTACAACAAAATAATTATCAAAAAGCGCTGCAAGCCTACAAAATATTAAGTTTGAAATATCCCGAAAAAAGTGGTTTCTTTGCAGACCAAATTCGAGCAATAAACAAACACATAAATAAAATTTAAAAATGAGCACATTTACAATATTTATAGGATTAATAATTTTTGTAGCTTTTCTATTAGTAGTAGTGATTATGGTACAGAATCCTAAAGGTGGCGGATTATCTTCTTCTTTTGGTGGTGGTGGAACGCAGCAATTAGGTGGCGTTCAAAAAACAACAAATTTTCTAGATAAAAGCACCTGGACTCTTGCGACTCTTTTATTAGCATTAATCTTACTTTCAAATATTTCAATAATGAGTGGTGTTGGAAATTCTGGTTCAAAGGCATTTGATGAAAATGCAATAGAAAACGCGTTACCTCCACTAGACGTGACACCACAAGAAGCTGCAGGGGAAAACAATGAATAATACATTTTTTAAGATATTTAAAAATGCCAGCTTCTGACAAGCTGGCATTTTTTTTTAATATTGTCACTAAAAACATGAACTGGCATACTTTTAGATTGTATTGAAAATTATAAATAACAATTAAAAATAATAGTAACAATGGCATTAAAAATTCAACCTCTATCAGACAGAGTTTTAGTAGAACCACAAGAAGCAGAAACAAAAACAGCTTCTGGTTTATATATCCCAGATTCAGCAAAAGAAAAACCTCAACAAGGAAAAGTAGTTGCAGTTGGTAAAGGAAAAAAAGATCATAACATGACCGTTAAAGTTGGTGATATCGTTCTTTACGGAAAATACTCAGGAAGTGAATTAAAATATGAGGGTAATGATTACCTGATCATGCGAGAAGAAGACATTCTAGCAATTATCTAAAAAAAATAAATAAATAATCTCCCAATCATTGGGATTAAATATATAACATAAAATGGCAAAAGATATAAAATTTGATGTTGAAGCACGTGACAGTATAAAACGTGGTGTAAACGCTTTAGCGGATGCAGTAAAAGTAACTTTAGGTCCAAAGGGACGAAATGTAATTATTGGAAAGTCATTTGGCGGACCTCAAATTACCAAAGACGGAGTAACAGTTGCTAAAGAAATAGAATTAGAAGATCCCCTTGAAAATATGGGAGCACAAATGGTAAAAGAAGTAGCTTCAAAAACCAACGATTTAGCCGGTGACGGAACCACTACTGCTACTGTTTTAGCACAGGCAATAGTTAAGGAAGGTTTAAAAAATGTAGCGGCTGGTGCTAATCCAATGGATTTAAAAGCTGGTATTGATAAAGCAGTTGCAGCGATCACGGAAAACCTAAACAAACAAGCAAAAAAGGTGAGTAACTCATCAGATATGATTAAGCAAGTAGCCTCAATATCTGCAAACAATGATGAACTAATTGGTGATTTAATTTCAGAAGCCTTTGATAAGGTTGGTAAAGAAGGAGTTATCACTGTTGAAGAGTCTAAAGGAACAGAAACCTATGTTGATGTTGTGGAAGGTATGCAATTTGATAGAGGTTATTTGTCTCCTTATTTTGTTACAGACAGTGAGAAAATGCAAACAGAAATGGAAAGTCCTATGATTTTATTGTACGATAAGAAAGTTTCTACGATGAAAGATTTACTTCCAATTTTAGAACCGGTTGCTCAACAAGGCAAATCACTTTTAATAATCGCTGAAGACGTTGACGGTGAAGCATTAGCAACATTAGTGGTGAATAAATTAAGAGGTTCTTTAAAAATTGCTGCAGTAAAAGCACCAGGATTTGGTGATAGACGTAAAGCAATGTTAGAAGACATCGCAATATTAACCGGCGGTACCGTTATTTCTGAAGAACTTGGATTTACATTAGAAAATGCAACTTTAGAAATGTTAGGAACAGCTGAAACAGTTACTATAGATAAAGATAATACAACAATTGTAAAGGGCGCTGGCGCGAAGAAAGATATCAAAGCCAGAGTTAATCAAATAAAGGCTCAAATCGAAACGACTACGAGTGATTATGACAAAGAAAAACTTCAAGAAAGACTTGCTAAATTAGCAGGAGGAGTTGCGGTATTATATGTAGGTGCTGCTTCCGAAGTTGAAATGAAAGAGAAAAAAGATCGTGTAGACGATGCTTTACATGCAACTCGTGCTGCAGTTGAAGAAGGTATTGTTGCTGGTGGTGGAGTTGCTTTGGTTAGAGCAAAATCAGTTTTAGATAAACTAAATGCGAACAGTCTTGACGAAGTAACAGGAATGAATATTGTAGCAAGAGCGATAGAGGCTCCTTTGAGAACTATTGTTGAAAATGCTGGTGGAGAAGGATCGGTAGTAATTAATAAAGTATTAGAAGGAAAGAAAAACTTTGGTTACGATGCAAAATCTGATCAATATGTAGATATGCTAAATGCCGGTATTATCGATCCAAAAAAAGTGACTCGTGTAGCATTGGAAAATGCAGCCTCAGTTGCTGGTATGATTTTAACTACCGAATGTGCTTTAGTAGATATTAAAGAAGACACTCCTCCAATGCCTCCTATGGGTGGTGGTGGCGGAATGCCTGGGATGATGTAAGATCACTACATTAAACCATTATAAAAAAAGACCTCTATTGCAGAGGTCTTTTTTTTTATGACAGAAAAGCTAATACTAATTCTCGTGATCGTCTTTTACATCTTGATCTCGGTACTTACAACAAGGATGAACAGTTGCGTATGCTTCATCGGTAGCAATCATATCTGGAGTATCGTGTCCGACTGCTGCTATTCCATTTTGGATGGTTTTTAAATCTGTTTTTCGTTCATCATAAATCAAACTTAATTCATGAGAATACACATCCCAAACAGCAGACTTTACTCCTTTCGTTTTAATGGATGCTTTTTCGATGCGATCTTTACACATTAAACAAACACCGTCCACTTCAATGGTTGCTTTTGCATTTTTGTTTTGTGCAGTAAGTGTAAGTCCTGCAAATAACAGAACGCCTAATAAAACTAATTTTTTCATTTTTTATGTTTTTAATTTAATTTATATCGCAACCCAGCATAAAAGCTAACTCCAAAAATTGGTCCATAGACAAATGTAGTATCAAATGTTGATTCAAATGGATTTTCGCTATTTAAAATTGGGGTCTCTTGTTTTTCATTTGTTAAATTTTCTCCTCCCAAATATAGTTCAAAAGCAGTCGAAAATACTTTTGTTAATTGCATATTTAAAGTTGCTACTGTAGGAGTTGTTTCTGGCAACTTATATTCTAAAGAATTGCCATAAGTTGAAGAGAAACGTTGCTCTCCTAACCAATTAAAGGTGGTGTCAAACTTCCATTGAGCCCCATTCATTTTTCTTAAAGTTTCATAAGAAACATTAATAAAAACCCTATGTTTTGGTATTAATGGTCTGTCTAAGTTTCCTGAAGAATAGTCCGTTTTAACATCGTAAAATTTGTAAGCTGTCCTAAAATCAACTCCCTCAAGAATATTCATATTTAATTCAGCTTGAAAACTAGTTGCAATGCTTTTTCCTTTTAAATTGTAAAAATTAACTTCTCTAGGATTTTCCCAATCCACCACAATTTGATTTACAAAATCAGTTTTGTAATAATCTAAAATAATATCAGATTTTCTCCCAAACACATTAAATTTTTGTGAAAAAGAAATACCATAATTCCAAGCAATTTCCGGATCTAAACCATAAATAGTACCATTAGCATCCAAAATATTAATTTGTCTTGAAGAAGCAAACATTTTTTGATTTTCACTAAAAATATTAGCACTCCTCTTTCCTCTACCCACAGAAATTCTAAAGGCTGAATCTTCCCAAGGAGCGTATCGAGCGTGTAATCTTGGTGTTAAAAACGTACCTAATAAATTTGAAGTGTCGACACGTAATCCTGCTGTTAAATTTAAATCTCCTAAATTATCATACGAATACTCAAAAAATGCTCCAAATGAATTTTCTGTTCGTTGATAAACAAGTGTATTTACGAGTTCATTATAATCATCATAAGTAGCACTAATTCCAGATTTAAATTTATTCCTTGAATCTCCTATGATTGAATTAAACATAGCAGTAGCAAAAAAACTATCATGAGTAATATCATAAATATTTAAGCCAAAATAAGATTCTTGTACATGATTGCTATACGACGCCTGAACTCCAATAGTTTGGAATGGAATTTCTGGGTTTACGTAGCCAAATTTCACAGAACCTTCAATCCTTTGTGTATCTATTTCACTTCCCCAATAATTGGTAGTTAATTGATCTCTTTTTGGATCAAAATCGACTTGACCAGTCTGTTTTTCATCATTTAAAAACTTTAAATTGATAAAACTTACCAATCCTTTTTCATTATTGGTATACTGCCAGCGATTCATCAAATTTATTTGTTTTTGCAAAGGCATATCTAAAAACGAATCTTTGTTTTTGTCGAATTTTTGATTTCTTACATTTCCATGCACATACAACCCTGTATCCCATTTATCGGCAACTTTTGTATTTAAGTGAGTATTTAGTTCAAAACGACCATTTCCATTACCATAAATATTTACAAACAATAAATTATCATTCGAGGGCTTCTGTAACTCTGTATTAATTTGTCCAGCGATACTCTCAAATCCATTTATCACACTACCTGCTCCTTTGGTTATTTGGATACTTTCCACCCAAGTTCCTGGAATAAAAGTCATCCCATACGTTTGAGATGCACCTCTTATAGATGGTATATTTTCTGTAGTTATTAAAATATAAGGACTGGTTAAACCGAGCATTTTAATCTCTTTAGTTCCTGTTAGTGCATCTACAAAATTGACATCAATTGAAGGATTGGTTTCAAAACTTTCAGATAAATTACAGCAAGCAGCTTTTAACAACTCTGAACTACTTACGTTTATTACGTTTTGTGACGATAAATAAGACCTTACGGAAGCTTTTTTTCTAGTTTTAATTACCACTTCGTCTAATTGATCTTTAGAGTTTAAAGTATGCTTTATTCTTCTCGGAGAATTAATAATAATAGTATCCGTTCGGTAACCAACATAGCTAATAACTAATTTGGTATACTCTTTTTCATAAGGTATCGAAAAAGCTCCATCTAAATCTGTCATAGTCCCTACAGATGCGTCAGCCCAAAAAACATTGGCACCAGGAAGACCTATTAGTTCGTTTTTTTGATTATTTTCTAGTATAATTCCTTCAATTTTTTCTTGAGAAAAGGAAATTATAGGTAACATTAATAATATATATAATAAGTATTTCATTTATTTGATTTTATTTTAAATCAGACATTAAAGTCCATAAAAGTTTATTGTGGAAATCGTCTACATTTCCAATAAATCTTAATATTTAAATAAAAATCAAATGATAAAAACCTCGTGAAGTATTTGTATGTCACTGAATATAGGTGGAGGGTCGTAGCCATTAAAAAGATGTATTTCCTTATTTGAAAAATAAACATCTTGTAAGACAAAACTAGATATAAAACTTGCAATAAAATTGTTGCTGATTTGTAAATCGTACGATGAATTTACAAAGTTATCATCTGTATCTATATTTTTATAAGTGTTTTTACAACAATCAACGGGATCTTCTTCATTTTGATCGCAACCATCAGTTTCCATAGCCATACCACAAGAAAGATTTTTTTTACCCATGGTCAAGGTAGAAACAACTTCAAAATCACCACAAAAATGCTTGGCATAAGTTACGCCTGAGCTACTTGCTAAGATTAATATAGTTAATAAAACAGAAATTGTTCTTTGCATTCTACAAAATTACAAAATATGCTAAAACTAAATGGGTTTTAGCAATCTATTTAACTAAAATTTAAATTTGTTTCATTATTTTAGTATTTGACAAGATTTTCTATGACACAAAAAGAACTTAAAGAAAGAATACATTGGATTATTGATCAAAATGATTATTCTGTAAATAAGCGAATGATCTTAATTTGTAATTCATTAAAAGATACGATTGATTATTATGATTGGGTTGGATTCTATTTAGCAAATCATGATGCAAAAACTTTACATTTAAAGGCTTTTGCCGGAGCACCTACAGATCACACAGTCATCCCTTTCGGAAAAGGTATTTGTGGACAGGTTGCTAATTCTGACAAAAACTTTGTAGTGGGTGATGTTAAAGCTCAAGATAATTATATATCCTGTAGTATTCATGTGAAGGCAGAAATCGTGGTTCCCTTGTTTAAAGGAGGAATAAATATAGGGCAAATAGATGTTGACTCGAATACTTTAAATCCATTTTCAAAAAAAGATGAGGATTTATTAGAATGGGTTAATGAAAAAGTGGCATTAATTCTATAATCTTTTAATTACTGTCCGGTTCTAATTGCTTCAACAGGATCTAATTTTGAAGCTGATATTGCAGGAACTATTCCAGAAATTAATCCAATTATAGCTGAAATAGCGGTACCTAAAAACATATTCCACGGAGACAACACAAAGTTGAAATCTCCTGAAAACGAGGAGGCTATTACAGACACTATAAAAACTAAAATCAAACCTATAAGTCCTCCGATAAGAGATAATATTACCGCTTCAAATAAAAATTGAAATAATATAAATTTATTTTTTGCTCCCAATGATTTTTGAATTCCAATAAGATTGGTTCGTTCCTTTACACTTACAAACATAATGTTGGCAATTCCAAATCCACCAACTAACAAAGAAAATCCACTAATAACCCAACCAATACCATTCATTGTTCCCGTAATATCGTCAATCACATCTTTAAAACCTTTTAATTGGTTGATAAAAAAATCATTAATGTCGTCAGGTTTTAATCCTCTAGCCATTCTAATTTTTTGAGTTAAATCAGCAATATATCCCTCATTATCGATTCCTTTTTCGGGCTTTACTATAATTTGTGGAAAGGTAGATTTATTATTATCTCCAAATATTTTTCTTGCCATGTTAACGGGTAGTAAAACAGTCGTGTCTTTAGATTCTCCAAATAATCCAGAGCCTTCTTTTTTGAGAACTCCTATCACCGTAAATTTTCGACCATACAATCGTATTTTTTTTCCTAAAGGGCTTGAAAAGGAAAACAAAGTTTTTGCAATTTCATCTCCCAAAACAATAACAGGAGTTCCACTGTTTGATTCTGCTTCGTTAAAAAAACGCCCCTCAGCTATTTGAAGAGATTCTATATCGTAATACTCATGTGTGATTGCTCCCACATCAACATTTGAAATCGAATTTTCTTCATATTTAATAGCTGTTCTAGGAACATTTAGGGTAAACGAGACCGCTTTGGTATTTGGTACATTTCTTTTTATGTATTGGTATTCCTCGTAAGAAACATCTGGAAATTGTTCACTTTTCCATCGAGGTACATCAGAGGGACCAAAATTAAATCGCATGATAATAATAGTACTGTTATCTAAAGAACTTATACTATCATTTATTTCGTTTTTAAGTGAATCTACAGCAGCTAAGACCGCAATAATTGAGAAAATCCCGATGGTTACCCCCAGTAAGGACAAAAATGTCCTTAGCTTATTTGTTGTAAGCGCATTAATTGCAAAATTAAAACTTTCCCTTAAAACTCGTAAATATATTATCATTATAAAATTTAAATCAAAGGTTTTTTTAATTACTATTTAAGTGAAAATTTAATATTTTTTTTAACTCAAAAAAGTTTGACTAATATAGGACGTTTTCTATAAACATATGTTACAATTTTTAGAGGTAATTATGTACTTTTGCAGGAGCCTCATTTAAAGAATAAAAAAACCAATCTCCTTATGAAAAATAAAAAAATAGACTCCGCTTTAATTTCTGTATTCCATAAGGAGGGCCTTGAACCAATAGTCAAAAAGCTTGACGAACTGAACGTTAAAATTTATTCAACAGGAGGTACTCAAAAGTTTATCAACGACTTAGGAATTGATGTTATACCTGTAGAAGAGGTGACTGATTATCCGTCAATTCTCGGGGGAAGAGTAAAAACGTTGCATCCAAAAGTTTTTGGAGGAATTTTAAATAGACAACACAATCCAAATGACGTTTCGGAAATGGGAACCTATAATATCCCTCAATTAGATTTAATTGTTGTCGACTTATATCCTTTTGAAAAAACAGTGGCATCAGGAGCTGAAGAGACAGCCATCATTGAAAAAATAGATATCGGTGGAATTTCTTTAATCAGGGCAGCTGCAAAAAATTACGCAGACACTTTGTGTGTTTCTTCTATGGAAGATTATGGAGAATTATTAAATATATTAACAACTAATAATGGAATAGTATCATTAACGGATAGAAAGAAATTTGCTGCAAAGGCCTTTAATATATCATCTCATTATGATACTGCTATTTTCAATTATTTTAATAAAAACCAAGAAATTGCTACTTTGAAAATTAGTGAACCAAAAGGAAATGCATTAAGATATGGTGAGAACCCACACCAAAAAGGATTTTTTTATGGAAATTTTGAAGCAATTTTTGATAAATTACATGGTAAAGAATTAAGTTATAATAATTTACTAGATGTTGATGCTGCTGTAAATTTAATGGATGAATTTACTGGTGAAGCTCCAACATTTGCAATTTTAAAACATAACAATGCTTGTGGCATGGCACAAAGAAATTCTGTTCTTGAATCATACATCGATGCTTTAGCTGGAGATCCTGTTTCAGCATTTGGAGGAATTCTTATATGTAACACTGAAATTGATCAACCAACTGCTGAGGAAATTCATAAATTATTTTGTGAAGTTGTTATTGCTCCATCATTTTCAAAAGAAGCATTAGAAGTTTTAAAAGGGAAAAAGAATCGAATTATTTTAATTCAAAAAAATATAGAATTGCCTAAAGTAACAGTAAGAACATGTTTGAATGGAACTTTAGTCCAAGATAAAGATAATCTAACGGATCGAATTGAGGATTTAACCTACATGACTAATGATAAGCCAAGTTCAAATGAACTAAAAGACTTAATATTTGCTTCTAAGATTTGTAAAAATACTAAATCTAATACGATCGTTTTGGTTAAGGGAAACCAATTGTGCGCTAGTGGAACAGGTCAAACTTCTAGAGTAGACGCTTTAAAACAAGCTATTAATAAAGCAACTTCATTTGGATTTGATTTAAACGGAGCTGTTATGGCAAGTGATGCCTTTTTTCCATTTCCGGACTGTGTAGAAATTGCAGATAAAGCTGGTGTAACCTCTGTAATCCAACCAGGTGGGTCCATTAAAGACGAGTTGAGCATCGATTATTGCAATGCCAATTCTATGACAATGGTATTTAGCGGAGTACGTCATTTTAAGCATTAATTTTTATTACATTTGTAAAGACACGTTTAATTTTAAAAATCTAAAATAATATATGGGATTTTTTGACTTCTTAACCGAAGAGATAGCAATAGATTTAGGAACTGCCAATACACTAATTATTCATAATGATAAGGTGGTGGTTGATGCACCTTCTATAGTTGCCAGAGACCGAACCACACGAAAAATAATTGCTGTTGGAACAGAAGCTAATTTAATGCAAGGTAAAACCCATAATAATATTGAAACCATTAGACCACTTAAAGATGGAGTAATTGCAGACTTTGATGCCAGTGAACAAATGATAAATATGTTCATTAAAGATATTCCAGCCCTTAAAAAGAAATGGATCACTCCTTCCCTACGCATGGTTATATGTATTCCAAGTGGAATTACTGCCGTAGAAATGCGAGCTGTTAAAGAAAGTGCTGAAAGAGTTAATGGAAAAGAAGTGTATTTAATACACGAGCCAATGGCAGCAGCTATCGGTATTGGAGTTGACACCATGCAGCCAAAAGGAAATATGATAGTTGATATCGGTGGTGGAACCACTGAAATTGCAGTCATTGCACTAGGAGGTATTGTTTGTGACAAATCTGTTAAAATTGCAGGTGATGTCTTTACAAACGATATTATATACTATATGAGAACGCAACATAATTTATACGTGGGCGAGAGAACTGCAGAAAATATTAAGATACAAATTGGCGCAGCTACTGAAGATTTGGATTTACCTCCTGAAGATTTAGCTGTACAAGGACGAGATTTATTAACTGGAAAACCAAAACAAGTTCAAACTTCTTACAGGGAAATTGCAAAAGCATTAGATAAGTCAATTTTAAGAATCGAAGACTCTGTAATGGAAACATTATCTAAAACTCCTCCTGAGCTAGCTGCAGATATTTACAATACTGGAATTTATTTAGCTGGAGGTGGGTCTATGCTGAGGGGGCTTGATAAAAGGTTGTCACAAAAAACAGATTTACCAGTTTATATAGCTGAAGATCCTTTAAGAGCGGTTGTTCGCGGTACAGGAATTTGTCTAAAAAACTTGTCAAAATATAAAAGTGTACTCATTAAATAAAAACCATCAATTGTTAACTACTCTGTGATTAGAATATCTTATGCAGCAGATTCTATTTTTCTTTATACGAAACAAAAATTTTCTGTTATTCATACTCTTGTTTTCAATCTCTATTTTTCTTACTGTACAGTCACATTCCTACCATAAAAACAAATTTGTAAACTCCTCTAATTTTGTAACTGGAAGCTTTTATAATTTAAAAAGCTCTGTAACTAGTTATTTTAGTTTAAAAAAACAAAATACAATCTTAATAGAGGAGAATAAGAGGATTCGAAAAAAATTAGAGTTTTATAAAAATAAATTCTCAAATTATGAATTAGATACCGCTTTGATAAACTCGAAATATTATTTTTATCACGCAAAAGTGATTAATAATTCTTACTCAAAAACTAAAAATAACCTTACTATAAACAAAGGAACAAATGATAGTTTAAAAATAGACTTAGGTGTTGTGACATCAAAAGGTATCGTTGGAATTGTTGATAATATATCTAAGAAATATGCCACTATTCAATCAATTTTAAATACCAATAGTCAAATAAATGCAAAGCTTAAAAAATCGAAGCATTTTGGTTCTTTAATTTGGAATACCGTTGATCCAAATATTGTACAATTGATAGATATTCCCAGATTAGCTCCTGTTACAATTGGTGACACTATAGTTACTGGAGGGAAATCAACGATTTTCCCTGAAGGAATATTGATTGGAACAGTAAAAAACTTTAAGATGACTGAGGATAAAAATTCAAAATACTTAAACATACAATTGTTTAATGATATGACCAATCTTGAACATGTTTACTTAATAAATAATATTGATACAAATGAGATAATCAATCTAGAAAAAGAAATTAAAGATGTTGAATAATCTGATTTTTGTAAATACAGCTCGCTTTATTTTACTTGTTATAATTCAAGTTCTCCTCTTAAATCAAATAAATCTTTTCGGTTATATAAATCCTTATTTATATATTCTTTTTATTATTATTTATCCATTTTCAGCTAATAAAAGCTTACTTATTTTTTTAAGTTTTTTATTAGGATTATTTGTCGATTTCTTTAGTGACTCTGGCGGTATTCATGCAGCTGCTTCAGTTTTTATTGCTTTTGTTCGACCTTTTGTTTTGAAATATTCATTCGGAATAAGCTATGAGTACAATACCATTAAAATTAGTAATGAAGATTATCTAAAACAGATTATTTATGTGGGATCCATGGTATTTTTTCATCATTTTATATTGTTTGCTTTAGAAATATTTAATGTAAATCATTTTTTATTATTTTTAGATTCAATTTTATTTTCGAGTATCTTTAGCATTATTATAATTTTGTGTATTATCACCTTATTTAGTAAAAAATAAATTGAGAAAATATTTATTCTTCCTCCTGGTTATAGTTACCGGATTAATAATCTCCGCTAGACTTTTTTACCTTCAAGTTTTGGATACCTCCTCACAAATATCATCTCAAAATAATGCAGTAAAAAAAGTATTTGACTATCCCCAACGTGGATTTATATTTGATCGGAATGGAAAACTATTGGTTTCTAATCAACCGTCTTATGACGTTATGGTAATTCCAAAAAATGTAGACTCATTTAGTTCCGAATTAAAGAAAGAGTTCTGTGAATTATTAAAAATTACTGAAGAGAAATATGACAATATTCTAAAGAAAGCAAAAATTTATTCTCCGAGATTACCATCTGTGGTAGTATCACAATTTACCAAAGACGAATACGCCTATCTTTCAGAAAAAATGTGGAAATATAAGGGTTTTTACATACAGAAAAGATCTTTAAGAGAATATCAAGTTTCAAACTCTGCAAATGTATTTGGATACATCGCAGAGGTAAATAAAACCATCATAGATAAAAATTCCTATTATCAAATGGGAGATTTAATCGGTAAAGCTGGTGTAGAAATGGAATATGAAAATATCCTGCGAGGCAAAAAAGGGGTAAAACATCTTCAAATGGATCGTTTTAACAGAGAAATTGGTTCCTATCAAGAAGGAGTTTTTGATACCATACCAATTAACGGAAAAGATATTACACTTACCATAGATTCGCGTCTTCAAGAATATGGCGAAAAGTTATTGACTAATAAACGAGGCGGGATTGTAGCATTAGAACCCTCGACTGGAGAAATATTAGCTTTAATATCTGCTCCTAACTATGATCCAAAATTATTAGTTGGAAGAGAGCGCTCAAAAAACTTCACAAAATTATGGTACGATACTATATCAAGACCTTTATTTGATAGAGTGTTACAAGGAGAATATCCTCCAGGGTCACCTTTTAAAACTTTAACTGCATTAATTGGAATGCAAGAAGAGGTTGTTCATAAAGATGAAAAGTTAATTTGTCAAGGGAGCTACAATTATGGTGGAAAGAAAAAACTTGGTTGCCATCTTCACAAAACACCATTAAATATGTCTGAAGGGTTAGCCAATTCGTGTAACACTTATTTCTGTAAAATTTACAAGAGAACTCTGGAAAAATTTTCGACACCCCAGGAGGGAATTGATAATTGGAAGAGACATTTAATGAGTTTTGGATTGGGCAATTATATAGGATATGATTTACCTCCAGGAAAGAAAGGATTAATTCCATCATCTGAATTTTATAATAAATGGTATCAATTCCCAAAATATAAATGGTACGCTAGTGCTACCATTTCAAATGCTATTGGCCAAGGAGAAGTTATACTTACTCCAATGCAAATGGTAAATTTTACGGCTACTATTGCGAATAAAGGGTGGTATTACAAGCCACACATTATTAAAAAAATAAATACTATTGACACCATTCCTTCAAAATATACCAAACGGTATAACACAACAATTGATGAAAAATACTTTGATCCAGTTATTGAAGGAATGTTTGAAGTTTACAATGAAGGGACCGCAAAAAACATACAAATACCGGGTATCAAAATTTGTGGAAAAACAGGAACTGCAGAAAATTATACAAAGATTGATGGAAAGCGAGTTCAACTAACTGATCATTCTATTTTTGTTGCTTTTGCACCAAAAGAAAACCCTGAAATTGCCATAGCAGTTATTATTGAAAATGGTTATTGGGGTTCAAGATGGGCAGGAAGAATAGCTGGACTAATGATTGAAAAATATTTAAAAGGAGAAATAACTAGAACAGATATGGAAAACTTCGTTCTAGATGGTAGTCTTATTGAAGAATATGACAAACCTTATTCAGGAAAACCCTTTAAAATTAATTATTAATGCTTAAAACTAAAGGATCAAAATATGACTGGGTTACTATATTTATTTATATAGCTTTAGTTGCTATTGGTTGGATTAATTTATATTCTGCGTCTTTTAATGAGGCCTCTACAAGTTTTTTTGATGTAAAACAGGTGTACACAAAACAATTGATGTTTATTTGTCTGAGTGTGCTATTAATTATTTTTATACTCGCTATTGAAGCAAAATTTTATGAAAGATTTTCAAGTATTATATATCTAATAGCACTCTTTTCACTTCTTGGATTATTTCTTTTTGGCAAAAATATTAATGGTGCTACCTCCTGGTATGCTGTTGGTGGATTCACAATTCAACCTAGTGAATTTGCTAAAGTTGCTACTTCACTTGCATTGGCAAAATATGTGAGTGATATTCAAATTGATCTATTAACATTTCAAGATCAAATAAAATCTTTAATTATTGTTTTTTTACCAGCTATTTTAATAATCCCGCAACCAGATCCAGGAAGCGCACTGGTCTATTTAGCACTAATTTTTGCATTATACAGAGAAGGACTACCTACCATATATTTGTTATTTAGCTTTATTGTAGCTGCTTTATTTGTTGCTACATTATCGTTTGGGACGGTCTGGGTTTCCTTACTAATATTATTAATAACAGGAATTATAATTTTTAAAAGTGAAAAAAAATCCATCTTTAAGTATGGAATTTTAGCAGTTGCTTGTATTGGCTTTTCAATTTCTGTTAATTTTATCTTTGAAAACGTTCTAGAACAACGACATAGAGATCGTTTTAATATTGTTTTAGGAAAACAAGTTGACACCAAAAGTATTGGATATAACACCAATCAAAGTGAAATTGCGATTGGTAGTGGTGGATGGACCGGAAAAGGTTGGCTACAAGGAACACAAACTAAAGGTAAATTTGTGCCGGAACAGGATACAGATTATATTTTTAGTACCGTAGGAGAAGAATGGGGCTTTATAGGAAGTATGGGAGTTGTAGTACTTTTTTTATTCTTAATTATACGCTTGCTAATTTTATCGGAGAGACAGAAATCTCAATTTAGTAGAATTTACGGGTACAGCGTAGCGTCAATATTATTTTTTCATTTTTTTATAAATATTGGAATGGTTTCAGGGTTATTACCAACCATTGGCATCCCATTGCCATTTTTTAGCTATGGTGGCTCGGGACTTTGGGGCTTTACTATATTACTTTTTATATTTATCAGGCTAGATGCCTCTAATTACATTAACCATTAGTATTATGTTAAATTAATTTTTAACATCAAGAGCATCTCTTAAAGCATTGCCTATTAACATAAAAGCAGTCACCAAACTCATTATCGCAAGACCAGGAATGATAGCTAAATAAGGTTTCCCGAGGATTATATAAGAATAATGATCCTTAATAATACCGCCCCAACTTGGCATTGGTGGTTGAGCTCCAATTCCTAGGAAGCTTAGGCCGCTTTCTATAAGTATAGCTGCAGCAAAGTTTGCTGCCGAAATAATAATCACAGGAGCCATACTATTTGGTAAAATATGTTTTGTTATAATTCGAAAATTATTAAACCCTAATGCTTTTGCGGCGTTTACATATTGCATTTGTTTTACACTCATTACCTGACCTCTAACAACACGTGCAACTTCTACCCACATAGTCAATCCTACTGCTATGAAAACTTGCCAAAAACCTTTACCTAAAGCCAATGTAATTGCTATGACTAATAAAAGAGTTGGTATGGACCATGTTACATTTATAACCCACATAATAAATGCATCAACTTTACCTCCAAAATAACCAGCAATAGCACCCATAGATATCCCAATGATCAGCGAAATAAAGACCGATACAAATCCAATAGCTAATGAAATACGAATTCCTATAAGCATGCGACTTAACAGGTCTCTACCGTATTTATCAGTTCCTAGTAAAAAGTGTTTTTCTGCTATATATAACTCGGGAACTTTATTAATATCATCTGCTTTAAAAAACAACGAACTAGGGTAATCTTTGATAATTCCATCTACTCCTTCGTCATTATATTCTGTAATTCGTAGTAAATCATTCTGAATTTTATAATCAGAAATAGGAATTTCCAGCGCAGTATTTTTTTTTCCGATAAAAAATTCTGAAAAAGAATTTTGTTCTTCTTCAGCATAAGGTATTTTTAGCATTTTGACCCTAAATCCGGGAGACTTCGAGTGAATTGATAAATGCATTTGATTGGCATTTTTAGAATCATCAGGAGCTAGAACATAAGCAAATAAAGCAAGGAATACACAGGCACATAAAAAGATAAAACTAAAAACGCCCCATGAGTTTCTTTTAAACTTTTGCAGCGTTAATTTTGTTAGTGATGTTGAGGAATTTTTCACATGCTAATTTAATCATAAAATTATTAAGTTAATCTCTAACATTAGCTAGTTTACCGTTATTATTGGTTGACTTTAGATCTTGTAATATATTAATACCCTCTTCTATGTAAATGTCATTACCTAAGCTTTTATGCCATCGTTTTCTTTTTTCAAAAAGAGTTGAATCTTGTTTCATGAGTTCAATTTCAAAAGGTAAAGATTCATATATTAATTTATTATCATAATTATCTATTGAGTCAAACTTTTTAGTTTCATCGATTCTGCTTTCTATATCTTTTTTGTAGGATTCGTAATTTAAGTTAACGGTTGTAACATCGCGACGATTTTTTATCCATTGTGCATTCTCATCAATTAATTTAAGTTGTTGGCTTTTAGTTATTCGCTCAACGCTTCTACTAATTGTTTTCTCGTAATCTATGTTCCCATTCCAAACTTCATAATTTGCAGGCTCGATTTTATCATAGGGCAAAGGGTTGTCATAATCTTTTTCTCCAATATCTATATAACTATAACGATCTGCCATGACAACATCACTTTTAACTCCTTCCAGTTGTGTTGAACCTCCATTGACTCTATAAAATTTTTGAGTTGTTAGTTTTAAAGAACCCATGTCACCCATTTCATTATTACGAAGCCATTGATTTAAATCTAATAAATTTTGAACTGTTCCTTTACCATAAGATTGCTTAGACCCAACGACTATAGCTCTTTTGTAATCCTGCATTGCAGCTGCTAAAATTTCTGAAGCTGAAGCTGAAAGCTCATTTACCAATATTACCAAAGGACCATTCCAAACAATTTC
>Ga0206131_10001424_pt1 | contig 30836 bp, 34 predicted proteins | sample Helgoland_Spring_FD_148636 | JGI IMG/M metagenome (GOLD analysis project Ga0206131, IMG submission 148636) | Pelagic subsurface seawater microbial communities from Kabeltonne, Helgoland, North Sea - Helgoland_Spring_Bloom_20160517_1 | ecosystem: Environmental > Aquatic > Marine > Epipelagic ...
AAAAAAAAAAAATTACCTAAAATATTAATTCCAGTACATTTTGCGGGTCAACCTACTGAGCAAAAAGAAATATGGAAGTTATCTAAAAAATATAAGTTTAAAATTATAGAGGATGCATCTCACTCGCTAGGCGCTATGCAATCGTCTGAACCAGTAGGAAGCTGTAGATGGTCTGATATAACGGTTTTCAGCTTTCACCCTGTAAAAATAATTACTACTGGAGAAGGTGGTATGGCAATGACAAATAATAAAAATTTATACGAGAAAATGAAAATTTATAGGACAAATGGAGTAAAAAAAGATTTAACAAGTCAGCGAGGTAAACCCTGGCACTATGAGCAGGTTGGTACAGGATTTAATTATAGAATGAATGATATAGCTGCCTCACTTGGTTTAAGTCAAATCAGTAGATTAAAAAATTTTATTAAAAAAAGAAATCAAATTGCAGATAAATATAAATCTTTTTTTAAGGATTTACCTGTAAAATTTCAAAAAATACAAAACAGAAATTTATCAAGCTATCATTTATTTGTTATTCAATTTGACCTTAAAAAAACTAAATATAACTATAAAGAAATCTTTAATACCTTAAGAGAAAAAAATTTTTACGTAAATTTGCATTATATGCCACTACATTTAAACTCTTTTTTTAAAAAAAGAGGTTTCAAAAATGGACAATTTCCAGTTTCTGAAAAATATTCAAAGACATCAATCAGCATTCCTATTTTTTTTGATCTTAAAAAAAAAAAGATTGTTCAATTATGTAACTTAATAAAGTCATTTTTTAAAATTTATGAATAAAAAAAATATTATTGTAATCGTTCAAGCAAGATTAACTTCAAAAAGATTCCCTAATAAGGTTATAAAAAAAATTGGAAAAGAAACGGTAGTAGAGTTAATTTTGAAACGATTAAAAAAAGTAAAAAAAATAAATAAAATTGTATTCTCCATACCTGCTAACAATCAAAATAATAAACTTTATGAGCACCTTAAAAAACTTAAGGCAAATATTTTTAGAGGAAGTGAAAATAATGTATTAGATAGATTTTACAAAACATCTATAAAATTTAAAGCAACTGATATAATCAGGATTACTGCAGATTGCCCTTTAGTTGACTCACAATCTATAGATAAATTAATAGATATATATTTAAGAAAAAAACCTGACTATTTGAATAATGCCTTACCACCAAACCATTCAGATGGTTTTGATGTTGAGATTTTTAATTTTAAAACTTTAAAACTAGCAACTCAAAAAGCAAAATTATTGTTTGATAAAGAGCATGTAACTCCATTTATGAAAAACTATAAAAAAGTAAAAAAATTAAAAGTTCAACTTTTTAACAACTATGGACTAAAGTTATCAATTGACTCTAAAAAAGATTACATAAAAGTTAAAAAAATATTTAAACATTTTTATCCAAATATCTATTTTTCTGTAAAAAAAATATTTGATAAAAAAATACATAAAAAACTTTTTCAAAAAGATCTAAAAAATGGTTTTTATTTTAATAAAAAAACAGAAAAAGGACAAAAGCTTTGGAACAGTGCAAAAAAGATCATCCCTGGTGGAAATATGCTTATTTCAAAGAATCCAGAAAGATTTTTGCCTGATTATTGGCCCACCTATTTTAAGAGTGCAAAAGGCTGTAAAATAAAAGATTTAGATGGAAATCAATTTATCGACTTTTCATTGATGGGAATTGGTACGAACGTTCTAGGCTACGGAAATTCAAAAGTAGATAATGCGGTAAAAAAAACAATAAATAACGGAAATATGTCAACTTTAAACTGTCCAGAGGAAGTTGCGTTAGCAGAAAAATTAATTGAAATTCATCCAACTTTTGGAATGGTAAAATTTGCAAGAACTGGAGGAGAGGCTAACTCAGTTGCTATTAGGATTGCTAGAGCAGCCTCTGGAAGAGATAATATAGCCATATGTGGATATCATGGTTGGCATGACTGGTATCTTTCTGCAAATTTAAATTCCAGAAAAAAAAACGTTGAAAAAGATTTAGATACACACCTTCTAAAAGGCTTAAGTGTTATGGGTGTACCAAAAAAACTAAAAAAAACAGTTTTCCCTTTTAATTATGGTAAATTTGAACAACTAAATCAAATTGTTAATAATAATAATATTGGAGTAATAAAGATGGAAGTTTGTAGAAATACAATTCCAGACATTAATTTTTTAAAAAGAGTTAGAAAATTAGCAAGTAAAAATAAAATAGTTTTAATCTTTGATGAATGCACTACTGGATTTAGGCAGTCTTATGGGGGTCTTTATAAAACTACAGGTGTAGAACCTGATATGGTTATATTTGGAAAAGCAATGGGTAACGGGTATGCGATTACTGCAGTTTTAGGAAAAAAAGAAATTATGGAATATTCACAAAAAACTTTTATAAGCAGCACCTTCTGGACAGAGAGAATAGGACCGACTGCTGCACTTAAAACTATTGACGTTATGAAAGAGGAAAAATCTTGGATAAAAATTAAGAAAATAGGAAAAAAGATTCAAAGTGGATGGAAGCAAATATCTAAAGACAATAATGTAAAGATAAGCATAAATGGGATACCTTCTTTAACTAATTTTTCTTTTCAAAGTGAAAATAATCAAATATACAAAACTTTAATTACTCAAGAAATGCTCAAAAATAATATATTAGCATCAAATTCAGTTTATTGTTGCACACAACATAATGATAATATTATAGATAAATATTTTAATAGCCTAGACAAGGTTTTTAAAATGATAAAATCTTGTGAAGATGGATCTGAAATCGATAAGTACTTAAAAACAAAAATTAGCATTAAAGGTTTTCAAAGGCTAAATTAATGGAAAAAGTTCTAGTAATTGCAGCACATCCAGACGATGAAATATTGGGTTGTGGTGGATCAATAATAGAACATATAAAGCAAAAAGATCAAGTTGGAATAATAATTGCAGCAGAAGGAATTACATCAAGAGATATTACAAGAAATATTAAAAAAAGAAAAAATGAAATACAAAAACTTCATGCAGTTTCAAATAAGGTTGCTAAAAAACTAAAAGTAAATTTTATTGAATTTCTTGGACTTCCAGACAATAGATTGGATGGTTTAGATTTGCTAGATATAGTAAAAAAAATTGAAAAAATAATTGTAAAATTTAAGCCTAAAATAATTTACACGCACCATGGAGGTGATTTAAATATTGATCATAGATTGATAAATAATGCTACTCTTACAGCTTGCAGACCTCATCCAGGCCAAACAGTTGAAAGAATCTTAACATTTGAGATACCTTCAAGTACTAATTGGGTGGGTGCGCAAAAAGAATTTATTTTTATACCAAATTATTATCAAGAAATTACTAAATCTTTAAAGAATAAAATGAAACTTTTATCAATGTATAAAGAAGAAATGAGAAAATGGCCACATGCAAGGTCAATCAAAGCAGTGGAAAGTCTTGCATATTATAGAGGTTCAACAATTGGTGTTAAATCAGCAGAAGCGTTTCAGGTGGAAAGATATATTAAAAAAAATTAACCGTGAATATTGTTTTTAGAGTAAATGCCTCAAGTCATGTTGGTAGTGGCCATTTTTATCGATGTATACAAATTGCTTACAGTTTGAACAATAAAGATAAGGTTTTTTTTATATGTGAGGATCTAAATAAGAAACTTAAGAATATACTTAAAAAAAATAGAATAAAACTATTCATATTAAAAAAAAAAGAAAATGTTGACTTTGAAAAATCTGATTATGAATCTACAAAAAATATAATAAAAAAGATTAAGGGAAAAATTAATTTAATGGTAGTTGACTCTTATTTTCTAGGAGTAAAATGGGAAAAAAAAATTAGATCTTCTGTTGACAAGATATTAGTAATTGATGACTTAAATCGTAAACATGACTGTGATTTTTATTTAAACCAAAATTTATCATCTAGTAGAACTTTAGATGGAAAACTAAGGAAAAACACACTAAAATTTTTAGGTTTAAAGTACTGCATTATTAAATTTAAAGCAGAAGAAAAAAAAAGAATAGTAAAAAAACCACACCAAATTAAAAAAATTCTGATATTTATGGGTGGTTCAGACAAATCTAACTTAACATATAAAATTTTAAAAATATTAAATAAAAAAATTTTTTTAAAATTTAAATTAAAGATTGTAGTTGGTGTTGACAATAAAAATTACAAGCTAATAAAAGAATTTTCAAAAAAAAGAAAAGATACAAAAATATATTATAATCAGAAAAGTTTAAAAAATCACATATTAGATAGTGATATAGCCATTTCAAGTGGAGGTACATTTATCTGGGAGTGTCTTTTTTATGGTTTGCCAGCTCTGGTTTTAAATCAATCTAAAAACCAAGTTGATAATTCAAAAGCTTTATACAAGAAAAAAGCTATAAAACTATATATAAATGAAATAAATGATTTAAAAAAAATTACAAAATTTTTAGAAAAACATTTAATGAAAAATAATTTTGTAGTGCCAGCAAAAATTTTTAATTTATTAGATTCAAAAGGAATTAGTAGGATTATCAAAAGAATAAGAGGTTAAAAAATGAAAACAGAGAAATTAATCATTATTGGAGCTGGTAACTCGGTTGATGAAATTTATCCAATAGTTAAAAATAATAAAAGTAATATAGATTATAAAGTTGTTGGAATAATTGATGATGATAAAAAATATTTTAAAAAATTATACAAAGGTATTCCAATCCATATCGGTTTAGAAAAAGTAAAAAAATTTAAAGATTCTAAATTTATTTTTGGGATAGGTTCTTACAAAAATAAAAATCAGAGAGAAAAAATATTTAAAAAAATGCAACTATCGAAAGATTTTTTTCCTAATATTGTACATTCCTCAGTAATTCTTGAAAATAATGTTAAAATGGGATTTGGTAATATCATATATCCAAATACTTCAATTTGCTCAGACACAAAGATTGAGAATTTTACAATGTTAACTTATTCATGTATTGTAGCTCACAATGTAAAAATTGGCTCTTTTAGTTTATTTGGATCAAGAACATCAATTTTAAATAATGTTAAAATTGGCAAAAATGTTTTTTGTGGTGCAAATGTTCTTTTTGCAGAAAATATAGAGATTGGAAACATGAGTTCAATAATTTTTGGATCAAATGTATTGACGAATGTGCCTTCAAAGAAAACTGCTTACGGAAATCCAGCAAAAATTTTAGATTATGTTTAATTTTGATAATATTAATAATTCAATATTAATTGACAAAAAAGTTTTTAAGCCAAACTTAACATCAAAATTAAGTTTTGATGTTGCGTGCAAAAAAATTAAAAATGCCTCAGATGTATTAGATTTGGGATGTGGGTCTGGAATAATTGGAATAGGAGTATTAAAAAATAAAAAAAAAATTAAACTTTATTGCTCAGATTCAAGTGAGTCTGCATGCAGACTAACAAAAAAAAATTTAAAGAAAAATAAATTAATTGCCAATACAAAAAAAGGTGATTTATTTTTACCCTGGAAGAATATGAAATTTGACTATATTATTAACGATGTTTCTGGGATTTCTAATTTGGTAGCAAAAAAATCTCCATGGTTTAATAAATTTGTACCTTGTGACTCGGGAAAAGATGGAACTAAACTTACAGTAAAAATTATTTCTCAAGCAAAAAAATATCTTAATTCAAAAGGGGTGCTACAACTGCCGATGATAAGTCTTTCAAATGAAAAAAAAATTTTAAAAAAAGCAAAAAAAATATTCAAAAAAGTTGAAATAATAGATAAGGCTGATTGGTTTTTACCTAATGAAATGCAGAATCTTCATAAATATTTAGAAAATTTAAAGTCTAAAGGACACATTAATTTTATTAAAAAATTTGGAAGAATAATTTGTACTACGTCAATTATGACTTGTACAATTATAAAGAAATGATAGGATAATCTTATGTCTTCAATACCTTTAAACCCTTTTAAAACAATTAAAGGAAAAATTGTTCTCTTCTTTCCTCACTTTGGAGTATTTGAAATGGATAATTGGATGCCTTTTCCGTACATATACTTAGGACCATTTTTAGAAAAAGCAGGTTTCGAGGTAAAAATAATAGACTCTAGAGTAGACAAAAATTGGAAAGAAAATTTAACAAAAGAATTAAACGATTCATTTGCTTTAGGAATTACAAGCATGTCCGGTCCAGATCTAAAGCCTGCAATGGAAGCGTGTGATATTGCTCGAGGAATGAATAGAGACATAAAAATTATATGGGGAGGACATCATGCATCAGCTTTGCCTGATGAAATATTGGATGAAGGTTATGGTGACTATGTGGCAATAGGGCCAGCCGAGTATAGTTTTCCAGTATTATTAACTTCAATTGTAGAAAAAAAAGAAATGCCTTCGGATTTAAAGGGAATTCTTATGAGAAGAGATGGAAAAAATATTGGTATTAGAGCCCCATATGCTGCAAAATTTGATTATGATGACTCACCAGCATATCATTTGATAGATGTGGAAAAATATAGGTCAAAAAATAATGTAGTTGCTTATTTTAAAACCAGAGGATGTCCATTCAAATGTACTTTTTGTGCAACAGGAAATTTTAACACAACACATAAATTGCATCATCAGTATCACAGGGAAATTAGATATCTTCTTGAGGATTTGAAATTTTCAAATTTAGTTTTTAGGGATCCAACTTTTTTCTTAAAAGCAAGTGTAGTAATGGATTGTGCAGAGTTACTAAATGATATTGGAAACAAAAAATGGAAAGGTCAAGCAAGAGGCACTTTTCATAGACAATATACTCCAGAGCAATTTGCTTTCATGAAAAAATCTGGCTTAACCTCTGTGATGTTTGGGGTAGAGAGCGGCTCACAAAGAATGTTGGATCTTATGATTAAAAAGGTAAAAAGAGAGGATTATATTAAAAGTGCGGAGGTGCTAAGAGACCTTAATGTTGAAATGTATGCATCTTTTATGTTTGCAATGCCAAATGAAAATATTGATGATTTAAAAGAAACTTTGGATCTCATGAGAAAACTAAAAAAAATTAACCCAAATATTTTACTTCAAAATTGTATTTTTTTACCTTTGCCAGCTACCGTAATGTTTAAAGAGGCTGTTAAACTTGGTTATAATCCACCAACTACTTTAAAAGGTTGGTCTGAAAGAGGTATAGGCTCAAAATTTGAAGAAAGAGATGATATAAATTGGATGACGAAATCTACGCTTAAAGAATATACAAAAATTTATAATGAGGAATTTGGAGGATATAAGCACGCATGGCAAAAAGAAAAAGATGGAGAGTATGTAAATCCAATGCATGAATAAATATTAATATTCTAGATTTATTGTCTCATATTATTTAATTTAAATTAACAATTATGAATAAAAAAGAATTTATTTTTACACTTATCAAGTGTTTGAATATTAAAAAAAAAAAAAATTTAGAAAATCTTGAATGGGATTCACTAGGTAACTTAACAATATTAATTGAATTAGAAAAAAAATTTCCAAATAGGGTTACTTCTATTAAGAATATTTCAGAAGCCACCAATCAGAAAAAACTTTTTAAATTGCTTAAATCAAAAAAGTTAATTTTAGATGTTTAAAGGAAATTTCTGTTTTGGTAAGACTAAAGTAAATATACTTAGGGAAATTAAATCAAGTAATCTAGATTATAAGAAAATATATAGTAAAACTGGGATAAAATATATTTATAGATCGTCTGATCATCAGAATACTCTTACACTGGGAGTAAAAGCAGCAAAAAACTTTATTAGAAATAGAGAAATTGAAGGGCTTATTTATGTTTCTCAATCACCTCATAGCTTAATACCTTCAAGTGGGTCAATTATTCATAGAGAGTTAAATTTAAATAATAATTGTTTTGTATTAGATATTGTTCAGGGATGTTCCGGTTTTCCTTATGCATTATCTATTGCAAGTAATTTAATTAATTCAAGTCAATTAAAAAATTGCTTAATAATTTGCTCAGAAACATACACAAAATACATAGACAAAAAAAATAAAAATTGTTTGCCAATTTTTAGTGATGCAGCTTCAGCAATATTTTTAGAAAAAAAAAATAATCCAAAATTATTAGCAAGTATTTATTTAACTGACGGCAAAGGTGAAAAAAATTTAATTTTGAAAAATAAAAAAAAATTATTCATGCATGGGTCTAACGTTTTTACATTTACAGCAGAACAAGTGCCAATTGCAACAGAGCAATTGCTTAAAAAATCTAAATTAAAAAAGGAAGATATAGCTTTGTTTGTATATCATCAAGCTAGCAAAGTAGTTCTTGATTTTATAAGAAATAAATTAAATATTCCTTCTAAAAAATTTGTTTATGATATGGGAGAATATGGAAATACTGTGTCATCATCAATACCAATCGCACTACTAAGATCAAAAAATAAAATAAAAAAAAATAAACCAATTCTAATTATGGGTTTTGGAGTTGGATATTCTTTGTGTGGAGGCATATATAAATTTGATTAAAAATAAAAATATTGTTATTACAGGCACAAGTTCTGGAATAGGATTAAAACTTGCAAAAATTTTTTTAAAAAATAATAATAATGTATGGGGATGTTCAAGAAAAAATCAAAAAATTTTTCACAAAAACTACTTCCATTCAAAAGTTGATCTAGTTAATATTTTTCATACAAAAAGATGGATATCTAGGGTTCAAAAACAATCTAAAAATAAAATTGATATTCTAATTAATAATGCTGTGAAGTTTAATCGAAATTTAAATTCATTAGAAAAATTTGATTCAATAGATAGATCTGTTAAGATTAATTTGATATCACCAATGATTTTATCTAATATCATTTCTAAATTAATGATGATGAACAAAGGTGGGGCAATCATTTTTTTTTCATCAGTAGCAACTGAAATCAAACAAATTGGAAGCTCAACATATAGTTCTACAAAATCAGGATTAGAAGTTTTTTCAGAAATAATAAGCAAAGAATTAAAACAGTTTGATATAAAAGTTGCTACATTGAGGATACTATATTCTCCGACAAAATTATCTAATCAACTCAATAAAGTTGAAATAAAAAATTTATTAAAGAAATACAAAACAAACAAGTATAGAAATGTAAAAGATATATTTATTGAAATCTCAAAAATATTTGAAGAAAAAAAATTTTTAAAAAAAAATATATTTTTTGATAAAAAAAAATGAAAAATTTTGAATTAAATAACATTAAAAAGACTTTTATAATTGCGGAAATCGGAATTAATCATGAGGGAAGTGTTATTAAATGCAAAAAATTAATAAAAATTGCTGCGGCAGCAGGAGCTGATGCGATTAAGTTACAAACAGTTAATGTCAATGAAAGTTATGATGCCAACACTAAATCATACAATACCTTCGTTAAAAAAGATTTTTCAAATAAAGAATTGAAAGAATTAAAAAAATTTTCAGAAAAAAGTAAAGTTTTATTTTTTTCAACTCCTGGCGATATTTCAAGCTTGCACAGACTTGTTAAAATAGGTGTAAGATTTATTAAAATTTCATCAGGATTGATGAATCATTACCCCTTAATTAAAGAAGCTGCAAAATTTAAAAAATCTTTGATAATTTCAACAGGTCTTTCAAACCAAAGAGATTTGATTGAATTAAAAAATTTTCTTAAAAAATCAAAAATTAATAATTATGCTATTCTTAAATGTACCTCACAATATCCTGCACAAAATAAAAATTTAAATTTGAGATCACTTACCTATCTAAAAAAATTATTTAAAAAAACAATAGGTTATTCTGATCATACAAAAGGTTTAATTGCTCCAGTTATTGCTGTATCGTTGGGGGCCAAAATTATAGAAAAACATATAACATTAAATTCAAAGAAAAAAGGGGCAGATCATAAAATTTCTTTAGAATATCTAGAATTTAAAAAAATGGTTAATTTAATAAGAGAAACTGAAACCATTACAAAAGATCAAAAATTTTTTCTACCAAAGGAGCTAGAAAAAAATAGATTAATTTCAAGAAGATACATTTTTACAAAACATAAGATAAAAAAAGGTGAGTTGTTTACAATAAAAAATTTATGCTTCAAAAGAATAAATAAAAAAACAAATGCCATGGAACCTAAAACTTTTTTTTTAATAAATAAAAGAAAATCTAATTTTAATTTAGATAAAGGCATCATTTTAAAAAAAAGGCATTATTCTTTTAAATGATTAAAATTATATCTAAAATTTTGAAAAAATTTCTACCAAATTTTTTGTATACTTGGGTAAAAAAAATTTATGAAACATTAAGAGTTTATATTAAATATGGAAATTATGATTTTTCAGGAGATTTAGACTACAATGAAAATTTATTTAAATTATTCAAGTTCGATATTGAAAAAATTAAGTCACAATTAAATTCACTAAACTTTCAATATTATAGTCCATCATTAAGTTGGCATTATCATTTATTTGTTGGTTTGAGGGATTATTTTGGAAATAAAAAAATTAATATTTTAGAAATTGGAACCTATAATGGAAATTTTTCAAAAGTATATGATGAAAGTCATATTACAAATATAGATTTAGATGAAAGTGATAACCAATTTATTAAAACATATGGTCGAGAGGAAAAAGAAAAATTAGATGAGTTTTTAAAATTAAGAAATAGAAATTTGAATAGAAAAAATATAAATTTTATAAAATTAAATTCTTTAAATATAAAAAAATACTTTAACGAAAAAAAATTTGATTTAATTTGGGTTGATGGTGACCATTTAAATCCTTAAGTAACAATGGATATAATTAATTCACTGGATTTATTAAGCAATGATGGAATTATGTGTACTGATGATGTGATTATGAATAATAAGTTCAAAAAAAACAAGTATGTATCTTGTGAGGGATTTTTACTTTAAAATATTTATAGGATAATGGATTGACGAAAAATTACTATCTAATTAAGAGGATTAGAATAACAAATGCTACTAATAAAAAATATTTTTAAGTTACGACTTTTAAAGATAATTCTAAATTTTTAACAAAATAAGGTTCTAGAAAAATAATTAATTATGCAACATAATCTTTAATGGAAATAAATATTTTAATTACAAGTTCTGGTAATGTGAATGGCAAAAGACTTTTAAAAAGTGCTCAAGAAAATTCAAATATTAAAAATTTAAAAGTTTATGGCACTGATATTAAAAAAAACACTATAAAAAATATATTTCATGTTCCTCCAGTAAATAGCTCGAGATACTTTGAAAAAATTACTAAAATCATAAATAAATATAAAATAAAATTATTAGTTCCAGGTTCAGATGAAGAAGCAATATTTTTTTCTAAAATTAAGAAAAAAGTTCAAAAACTAAAATGCACAATATGTTCTATTGATTATAGTATTTTAAAAAATTTTTCTAATAAAAGAAGCACATATCAAGTTTTAAACAAATCTAAAATTAGATCTGCACTCTGGTTTGAGTCAAAGAATGAAAAAGAGTTAGATAAACATATTAAAATTTTAAAAGAAAAAAATAAAGAAATAGTTATTAAACCAGTTTTTTCCAGAGGTGGAAGAAATGTAATAGTTATACATAAAAGATTAAAAAAAATTATCAAAAAAAACTTTGGAAAAGAAATTCATTTGAATGAAAACATATTTTCTAAAACATATAAAAAGAAGCTACAAAAATTATATCCATTAATTACAATGGAGAAACTATACGAGCCAGCATACGATATGGATATGTTATGCTGGAAAGGCAAATTACTTAAGTTAACGGTAAGAAAAAGAATTGGTGCCCAGGGTATAGATGGATGCATAATAGAATTTAACAAGCCAGAATTTTTGAGTTATGCAAAGAAAATATCTAGAGTCTTCAAATTATCTTGGTTATATGATGGAGACCTAATGTTTGATAAAAAAAGAAAACCAGTTTTGATTGAATTAAATCCCAGAATAAGTGGAAGTCTTTATTCTTGTGTAGAAAATAAGATTAATTTTATTGATGATTTGGTTTATTTAAGTCTTGGAAAAATAAGTAAAATAAAAAAAATTAAATTAAATAAAAATTTAATAGTAAAAAAATAAACTCTATTCTTTATTCTTTATAGCTCTCTACTTTATAACTATATCTAAGAACCAAACGGTCATTTTTTGATGGTTTTGATCCAATGTGTGCACCACTTTCATCAAAAATTATAGCACCACCTCTATCAAGTTTATTAAAAAAATCTTTATTTTGCTTGTAACCATTTTCTACAAAAGCTGTGTTATCAAAAAATAATTCTAATTCATTGCTATCTACATATTTTTGTATGTAAGTATGATAATTTTTCTCTTGTACTAAATTTCTAAAATCTCTAAGAGTCCAGTAAGGCTTATATGCAAGCTCACCTTCAAAAATACCTTTTTTTAGATAATATGCTATTTTGTTACTGCCAGGAATATATCCTAGACACCCGTTTTCATAACTAACTGGTGTAAAATATATAAAAAATTTTAGAGCAGCATGATCTGGATTTAAATAATTATTTACATTCACCTTACCACTATAAGCTTGATCAAGGTGCCAATCTAAGACTGGTTTGTCAGATTTAGGAGAAAAATATGAATCTATTGTATGTAGTTTACTTTTTGATGATAGAATCTTATCTGCCAGAATATTGAGTTTTAGTTGTTTTGATAATTTTATCAACTTTAAACAATCAAAAAAAAATGAAAAATTTAATTTTATAATTTTTTTTAATAGAAAATTTTTATCTCTATCTCTATAAAAATAGGTGTCTAAATCATTTTTACCAATTTTTTTTTCTAAAACTCTATTTTTTAAAATTTTATCTATTAATTCTAAATTTTTTTCATCTAAAAAATTATCAACTTTGCAGCATCCATATTTTTTTATTCTTTCTACTATTTTAGATTGATTCATAAATTTTTCTCACCACAAGTTATATTAATGATCTTATTTGTAATGAATTGCTTTTTATTAGAGGAAATATAATAAATATAATTTGCAATGAATTGCTTTTTATTAGAGGAAATATAATAAATATAATTTGCAATATCCATAGGTGTAGTCATTTTATTATTGGTAAATGTTTAATTCGTTTCATAATAAATTTATGTTACTATTAAAAGCTAATTCTTCATCATTTGTGTAAAGGCTACTTTTAAAAACATTATCTAATTTTGTTATTAAAAATCTATCAACTTTTGCTCTTTTTGTGTAGTTAAAAGTCTTATTTCTTTTTGATTTATAAAATTGAAAAACACCAGACATTCCAATGCCCGATATGATTATTTTTGACTTTGGATTTTCTTTATGGCAAGCAAAATAGAATAAAATCCTGTGGAAACTCCCTGAAAACTATTATTTTTAAAACACTTTATCAAATGTAATAATTTCTTTAAATATTTATCATGATAAATGGAAAGACCTTTTAAGTTAAAAAAGTTTTTTTGGAAATCTAATTGTTTTTGATTATTTAAATAAATTAGCTTTGTTGTATTAGTTAATTCTTTAGGAAATCCAATCTTTCCAGATCTGATTATAAGTCTCTCTGGTCTTGACTTGATTATTCTTCGTCTAACTCTAAAGTTCCTTGCAAATTCTGAAGCACCACACAGACAGGTAAGAGGTACTTTAGGATATTTTTTTCTATATAAAATTAGTATTCTGCAACTTTGAAACCTTTTTTTTTAACTTTATTGATACAGGTAATGTTTTTTCTATTTCAAAATAATGACAAGCTATTCTAACAAGTTTCACTTTTGATTTTTTATTTTTAAATAATAATTTAATATTTTTGATTGGGTTTTTCATTTTATAGTTTAGTAGTTCCGAAGCATTAACCATAACACCAATTTTTAAACTATTTGGAATTTGTAAGTTTTTAATAAAACTATCACGTGAATACGCGCAAGCTCCTTTGAAGGTTTTTGTTTCAAGTAACCTAAAACCTATTTCAGCAAATTCAACACCAGAAGCAGCCATTGATTTTAAATATTTTGAAATTAAATTTTTTGAAAAATTCCAATTATTATAATAACCACCATCTCTTAGCGTACAATATAAAAGAACATTTTTTTTTCATGTACAATCTTAGCATTTAGTATTAGTTTTAAGAGATGTTTAACAACATTTTAGTAAGTGATCAAATTAATACCAGGATCTAAATTTAATTCTCTAAGAATCTAATTTTAATATATATTAAAGCAAATTATGTTTTTTAAAATAATTAATGTCATATAAAATAATTCATTTTTCGGAGTCAGACATCGGTGGTGGGTCAGCATTTTATGCTTATAGGCTTCATAAATATTTAAATAAAATAAAAAAAATAAATTCAAAAATGTTTGTTTTAAAAAAGAACATAAACGATAAAAGTATTAAAAAATTCTCTAATGAGCATGATTTAAGGTATTTAAAATATTTATATTTTTTTTTTTTAAGTAATAAAAACAGATATTCTTTTTATAATTATGGCAAATATTTAATTAAAGAAATTTCACAATTAAAAGAAATATTATCTGAAAAACCAGATGCAGTAATAGTTTATAATAACTCAAATTTAATACACCCAAAAATTTTGAATTACTTAAATAAACAAAAGACAAAATTAATATTCTATCCTATGGATATGGAGTTAATAACTGGAGGTTGTCACTATAATTTTGAATGTAATGGGTATAAAAAAAATTGCAAACCTTGTCCGGCAGTTAATTTATTTTTAAATACAAAACCTTCAAAAAATTTAATGGAAAAAAAAAAATATTTTAATGATATTAAAATCACTTTTTTAAGTGCAACTAGACAAATTTTTAAAGATATTTCAAAATCAACCCTATTTAATAATAAAAAACATAAAAATTTAATTTTAAATCTTGGATTAGATCTAAAATTTTATAAACCAATTAAAAAAATAAAAAAAAATAAGATTACAATCAGCTTACGATCAAGTTTAAATCCAAGAAAAGGAAATTTTATATTAATTGAAGCCTTAAATTATATTTGTTCTAGGAATGATGAAATAAATAAAAAGTTAAGTTTTAATATCATAGGTGATAGTAGTTTGCTAGAATGTCTTATAAAAAATAATTTTGAATATAATTTTAAAAGTATTATCAAAAATGAAAAAGAACTAATTAAATTTTATCAAAATAGTGATTTTTTTTTAAATCAAAGTATCCAAGATGCTGGTCCTGTTATGGTTAATGAAGCATTGGCATGCGGAGTGCCAGTTATTTCATTTAAAACAGGTATCTCAAATGATGTTATAAGAAATAATTTTAATGGATATCTAGTAAGTGATTTTTCAAAAAAAAAATTAGGAGATAAAATAACAGAGATATCAAAGATTAATCTAAAATATTTAAAAGAAATGAAAAAAAATGCTAGAAAAACTGCAGTCAACAATTTTGATATAAATAAAAAAATTAAAGATATTTTAAAGATAATTGAATGAAAATAAGAGTCCTAAAAAAAGACAAAATCAAAAAAAAATTGATAATAGATTTATGTAAGTTAAAAAAGACATTTTGGAATTATTCTCTTAAATCACACATAGAATGGTTTAGTAAAAACATAAAAAAAAATGATATAAATATTTTTCTATTCAATAAAGAAAGTTTGATTGGTTACAATACGTTAAGAAAAAGAAACTATTATTTAATAGAAGATAAAATGAAAAAAAAAAATTTTTTTTATTTTGACACATTAATAGTTAAAAAAGAGTTCAGAAAAAAAAACCTTTCAAAAAAACTCTTGAATAAAAGTATTAATATTTCAAAAAAATCTAATTTACCCCTTATATTGATATGTAAAAAACAACATGTTGACTTTTATAAAAAATTTAGATTTAAACTTTTAAAAAAAAATAACCTTCAATATATGGATCACAAATTTAATTCTCATTCGATGATTTATGCTAAAAAAAATACCAAACATCTTATTTCCAACAAAATTCAGATATATCTGACTTAATATGAATAAAGTTGTTTTCAATAATCCATTTTTTTTTAACAATACAAAAAAAAATATCAATAAAGTTCTTTCTCAAAAAATTAAAGAAACCACTGGTGGGAAAACTTTTTTCAAAAAAAGTTGTAATTTTTTAGAAAAAAAACTTAAGGCACGAAAAGCAATTATTACAAATAGTTGCACAGCTTCTTTGGAAATAGCAGCATTATTAATCGATGTTAAACCAGGTGACGAAATTATTATGCCAAGTTACACATTTGTATCAACAGCAAATGCTTTTGTTCTGAGAGGGGGTAAACCGGTTTTTGTGGATATTCGTAAAGATAATCTTAATATTGATGAAAAACTAATCGAAAAATCTATAACAAAAAAAACAAAAGCTATAGTGGTAGTTCATTATGCGGGTGTACCGTGTAATATGGATAAGATTGTTAAAATTGGAAAAAAATATAATTTATTTGTCATAGAAGATGCTGCTCAAGCTATATTTTCAAAGTATAAGAATAAATATTGTGGAACAATAGGAGACATAGGCTGTTTTAGTTTTCATGAAACTAAAAACATTACTAGCTGTGAGGGTGGTGCAATTATTCTAAATAAAAAAAATTTTGATAGAAAAGCTAGTATTATTTGCAACAAAGGAACAGACAGAGAATATTTTAATAAAAGTTTAAAAAAATATTATAGTTGGAAAGGTCTTGGGTCTTCTTATATACCAAGTGAAATTACTTGCTCAATTCTCTATTCTCAATTGATTAATTATAAAAAAATAATGAAAGAAAGAAAAAAAATTTGGATAAAGTATTATTCTACTTTTAAAAATTTCAAAAGTAAACTTTTTGAAAATAAAACATATTTAGCAAAGGATATTGATACTAACTATCATATGTTTTTTTTAATTTGCAGAAATTTTAATATCAGAACAAAAATTTTAACAGAGTTAAAAAAGATAGGTGTTTTCTCTGCATTTCATTACATACCTTTGCATAAGTCTAAATTTGGCTCTAAATATTTTAGAAAAAAATTAACAGTTACGGAAGAATTAAGTAAAAAAATTATTAGATTACCTCTATGGATAGGTGTTAATCAAAATTTTATATTGAAAAAAATAAAGAAAATTTTAAATGATTAAAACTTTACTTTCAATTAACCAATATTTCTTAAACAAAAATCAAAGAAATAAGATTATTTATTTTTTTTTTTATTCTTTAATAATTCCATTTTTAGAAGTATTAAGTCTTGCAACGCTTTCGGGTTTAATTTTACTATTTATTGATTATGAAAATTCGATAAAACTAATACCTTCTGTTGCCTTGCAGGAAACAATGAGTAGTTTTGATAGAATCTATCTTTTGAAAATACTTGGTTTTTTGGTTTTTTGTGCAATTCTAATAAAAAATTTGATAATATTTTCTTATTATTATTTTGAAAAAAAAATAGTGAAAAATTTAACTATTTTTCATTCTAAAATTTTATTAGAGAAATATTTAAATCTTCCATATGATGTTCACATAAATTTAAATTCAGAAGAAATTGAAAATGATATATTGCATCAATCAAAAAATATATCTGGTTATATTTTTTCAATTTTGGGTGCTGTCAAAGATACATTAATTTCTATATTTTTCTTAACCTCATTATTGATAGTTAACTTCAAAGCTTCTTTAATTATATTTTCTTTTTTAGTATTAGCTGTATTCTTTTTTCAACAAGTAACAGGGTCAAAAATAAGAGAATTTGGTTCTGAAGTAAGATTTTTACAAGGCACTCAGATTAAAATAGCAAAAGTGATCTCATATGGGATTAAAACTATTATTCTCTTTTCAAAAAAAAAATTTTTTCAAGATCAATATAATGAAAAATTACAAAAAAAAGAAGAGATAAATTTAATTTATGAATTAATACAAAAAATACCAAGAATTTTAATAGAAGTAATTTTTATTCTTATAGTAGTTCTCATGTTATTTTTTTTATTTAATGACTTAAGTCAGGTAAAAAGTTTTTTGCCTTTTTTAGTATTTTTAACTTTGATAGCTGTTAGGATGATTCCATTATTTTCTAATTTTTTGGTAGTAATATTAAGTTTAAAATTTCTTAAACCTACTGTGGATATAATGATCAATAAAATTAAAGAAAATAATTTTCCAGTAAATAAAATTTCTAAAATAAACGACCAAGATTTAAATTTAGAAAATATAAATATTAAAAATTTGAGTTTCAAATATTCAAATAGCGAAGACCTTATTCTAGATAATATAAATCTTGAATTAGAAAAAAATAAAATTTATTGTTTAGTTGGCCAAACAGGGTGTGGAAAATCTACATTGATGGATATTATTCTTGGCTTATTGAGCCCGTCAAAAGGTAAAATAATCATTAATGATAAGATCCAATTACAAAAAAATGATGAATATTGGTATAAAAAAGCATCATATGTTCCTCAAGAAACTTTTCTCTTAAATGAAACCTTTAAAAACAATATATGTTTTGCAGAAATTGAAAGTGAAATTGATGAAGAAAAATTTAATGAAGCAATAAAGTTGTCTTGCTTAGAAGATGTTTATTTAAAATTACAAAATAGTGGGGATTATCTCATTGGTGATAGAGGTTTAAAGCTATCTGGAGGTCAAAGACAAAGAGTGGGTTTAGCGAGAGCTCTATATCATAACAAGTCTTTAATAGCTTTAGATGAAGCAACAAGTGCACTGGATAGCCAAACAGAGAAACAAATATTAAGAAATCTTCACACAATCAAAGATAATAAAATTTTAATTCTTATTTCTCATAGAGAGAGTACAATAAAAAGTTGTGATGAGGTCATTTCCTTACAAAATGGTAAAGTAGTTTTTAAAGGAAAAAGTAAAGACTATATCTTAAATAATTTTAGATGAATTATATAGAATTATTTGGTATTTCATCGACAGGAAAAAGTTTTATAAAAGATAAAATATATAATAATCTTAAAAAAAAAAATCATAATGTATTAGATCCTAAAATTATAATTATTAAGTTTTTTTTGAAAAATTTTAAAGTTAGTTATTTAAAAAATATTAAATTGATTGTATTGATCATATTTTATTCCAAATATACTTTCAAGGTAAAATCATTTTTAAAACGTAAAACGAATATTAAGAAAATAAATAACAAATTTATTTTTTTTAAATCTAAAAAAAAAATTTATCATAAATTTACAGACATGTTAGGTTTGAATGAAGATTATTCTGAAATTCTTTTAATTCTTAAAAAAAAATTGAATATTACAAAAAAATATTATTTATATAATTTTATCGAAAAAGAAGTGAATGGCCTAAATCAAAATAATAATTTCAAATCATCTTATAAAAGATGGTTATTAGAAAACATAATTTTAATCGATATTTTAAAGAAAAATAAAGATATCCATTGTGTTGTAGATGAAGGTATAATTCATAAAATATTCATTATTTTTTCATTGAAAGCAAATAACAAAATTTTTGTTAACAAAGCACTCAAATTTGTTGAAGATTATAAGAATCTATACATGATAAAAACTGATATAAAAAAAATAAAAAAAAGATATTCCCAAAAAATAATTAAAGATGATGGATTTATTTATGAAAATAATCAACAAATAGTTAAGGAATATAATAATTTTATGAATTTTGATAAATTGATTAGTAAAAAATTGAAGTATAAAACAATTATAAATTAAAAAGATGAAAATTAAACAATGTAGGATTTGCAACTCTAAATCTTTGAGAAATCTTTTTTCACTTGGAAAAATGAAATTCACAGGAAAATTTCCTAAAAAAAATCAAAGAATACCTAGTGGAGATGTGCATCTTGTAATGTGCATTAAATGTAGCTTAGTACAATTGAAAGATAATTTTAATCTAAATTACCTTTACAACAAAGATTATGGTTACAGAACTGGGATCAATTCGACGATGAGAAAACATGTTAAATCTGTAGTGAGTAAAGTTTCAAAAAAAGCGAAATTAAAGATCGGAGACTATGTTCTAGATATTGCAAGTAATGATGGAACTTTATTAAGTTATTATAAAAAGAACATTAATACATTTGGAATAGATCCCCTGGTAAATAAATATAAAAAAGACTATAAGAGTATTAATTACAAAGTTTCTGATTTTTTTAGTTATAAAAATATTTGTAAAGTAAATAAAAACATAAAATTTAAGGCAATTACAGCTTTATCAGTTTTTTATGATATTAAAAATCCAAAAATTTTTTTAAAAGATATTAAAAAAGTACTTCATAGTGATGGAATTTTTAATTTAGAATTTGCAGATTTAAAATTAATACTAAAAAATAATATGTTTGACACGATTTGTCATGAACACTTGGAATATTACTCAGTTACAGTCATAAATAATTTGTTAAAAAGTGTAGGATTAAGAATTTTTGATCATTATTATAATGATACAAACGGAGGAAGTTCTTCCTACTACATATGCCACAAAAATGCAAAATTTCAAACATCAAAAAAAATACCTAAGGTACTGATTGATGAAAAACGTTTTAAAATTAATTCTCTAGAAACTTATAATAAATTTAAAGAAAAAATAGACAAGATTAAAAAAAATTTAATTAACTTACTTAAAAAACTTAAGGCTCAAAAAAAAGTAATACATGGTTATGGAGCATCAACTAAAGGTAATGTTTTGCTTCAATATTTTAATATTGATAATAAAATTTTAGATTGTGTATCAGACAGAAACTCTAAAAAGAACAATTGTTATACTCCAGGAACAAATATAAAAATTATAACAGAATCAAAATCAAGATCTTTAAAGCCAGACTATTATCTTGTTTTACCTTGGCATTTTAAAAAGGAAATACTTAAAAGAGAAAAAAAGATTAGAAGGAAAGGTACTAAGTTTATTTTTCCACTTCCAATACCAAAGATAATCTAATAAGTTAAGTTATGAATTTTTTACACAAAGCAAATATCGCAAATAGAGTTTTTAAATCTTTGGTATTTGGACAGGTTCCTAATTATGCAATTGTTTATGTAGATGGAAGGTGCAATATGCACTGTAGTTTTTGTATTCACGCTGCTATGGATGCAAGAAAAACTGGCAGAATATCTCCATCAGATTGGGGAAATGTTTTCAAAAAAGCTAAAAGTTTACTTCATTTAACAATTACAGGAGGTGAACCCTTTTTAAGAAAAGATTTAACTGAAATTATTAGTGAAATTATTGATAGCTCAGGTGTCCCAAGAGTAAGTATAAAATCTAATGGATTTTATATCAAAAGAATAAAAGAGTTTGTTCCAATTCTTATAAAGCAACACCCAAACACAGAGTTCACACTTTCTATATCATTGGATGGACCAAAAATTGTTCATGATAAAGTAAGGGAGTTTAAAGGAGCTTACGATCAAGTAGTTAACACCATTAATGAAATGGAAAAATATAGAAAAGAGAAAAATTTTTTTTTAAGACTTGCGTCAGTTCTAACTGCTGACAATAAAGATTATTTACCAGAATTTTTAGAGCAAACTGATAAGTGGCCAATAGACTTTCATGAGATAATATTGATAAGAGATATTCCTGACGAGGAACAATTACGTCTAAAAAGTATGTATGAAAACTTATCAAAAAGACAGCAAGAGAAATCTTCTCTCAATTGGCGCAAAAGCTTTAACGGTAAAATTTTTGAAAGGCTTTATAAGGAGACAATAAAAAGATTAGATAAAAATAAAAATCATTCAAAATGTGTTGCAGGTGATAGATTTGTAGAAATTTTTCCTGACGGTTTAGTAAGAGGTTGTGAAGTTGAAAAATTATGGGATATTTCAACAATCGGTAAGGTTGAAAAAAATTTTGATATTGTTGATATTCTTAAATCTAAAAAAGCGAAAGATTTTGCAAAGATTGCAAAAAATTGTAGTTGCACCTTTGAGTGTGCGAATGCGATAAGTACCGTTTATGATAAAAGGAATTGGTCATCCTTTTTATAATAAAGTTATGCTTAATGATAAGGTGCAGTTTTCAATAGTTATACCAACATATAACCCTGATTTTAAAATTTTTGAAACATTAAAAAAAGTTCAAAAAAGCTTACTTCATTTTCAAGACATTTCTAAAATCTTTTTTGAAATTTTAATTATTAATGATGGTGGAAAAAAAATTGAAGATGAAATTTTAAAAATAATTCCTAATTTAAAAATTATTGATTTAAAAAAAAATAGGGGAGTTGGATACGCTAGAGAAGTAGGTGCTAGATTAGCTAAATATCCAAAAATATTTTTTATAGATTCTGATGTTATAATAGATGATAATGCATTTTATATTCTATATAATGAATTTGTTAACATGAATGATGCAGGTTCATTAGGAGCATTACAAAGCTATAGAAACTTAAATCTAAGTTACTCTTCCAAGTTAGTATGTGCAAAAACTTGTTATGGATTTGAAAATAAACCTGAAATTATTGAATTTTCAGCAATTCATTCAGAATGTTGTATTGTAGATAAATTTTTTTTAAGAAAAATTGGTGGATGGAATTTTTATTCAAAGTCAGGTGGTGAAGAGTTTGAACTTGGTCACAGGATTTTAGCAAATGGAAAAAAAAATTATTTAACAAAAAAAACAAGATATTCAACATATTATGAAAATATTTTTAGCAGATGTAATAAAATAATTTTTAGAACCTCAAATTATTTACCAATTTTTTTTAAAAGAAAAAAATTTGAAAGCAAAGGCGCTTTTGCAACAAATACCCAAGTTTTATCAGTATTTTTAACAACAATTTTTTTATTTTTTATAATTATCTCTTACTTTTTTAAAGTTCATTATTTATTTTTTTTATTTTTAATTTTATTAAACATTTTTGTAGAATTAGACTTTTTAAAATTTTCGAAAAAATTAAATACTTCAAAATACATTCCATACTCTCTAGTAGGTATATATTTAATTAATTTTTCAATATTAATAGGTTGTGCATACGGAATGTTTAATTTTTTAATTAAAAAAAAATGAGAAAAATTTTAATTGTTATTCCAACATTTAATGAAAAAGGAAATATTAGTATTATTTTAAAAAAGATAAATAAATTTCAAAAACAAGCAAGTGTTTTATTTGTAGATGATAATTCAAAAGATGGATCAATAAACGAAGTAAATAATTATAAAAAAAAAAATAAAAACATTTTTTTACTTTTAAGAAAAAATAAAAGAGGGGTTGGTTCAGCACATAAAGATGGGCTTAAATGGGGATATAAAAAAAATTTTGATTATTTATGTACTTTAGATTGTGACGGGACACATAACCCGAGAGATATAAAAAAAATGCTGAAAAAAATCAATCATTGTGATTTAGTTAACACAAACAGATTTTTAAATAAAAAAGCTCTAACTAAATGGACATTAGATAGAATTATATTAACAAAACTAAGATATTTATTAGTTAAAACTTTTCTAAAAACTAAACTGGATAGCTCTGGAGGTTTTAGGCTTTATGATAGACGTAAAATCAAACTAAAAGATATTTTGTCTGCTAAAGACAATCATTATAATTTCTTTTGGGAAAGTTTATTTTTGCTAGAAAAAAAATACTCTATTAAAGAAATACCAATTGTATTACCGACAAGATCATTAGGTAAATCTAAAATGAAAATTAATGATGTTTTGTATGGATTTTTTTATTTAATTAAAGTGTTTTTAAAAAATTAGATACCAAATCTCTTTTGGTCATCACAAATAAGTTTTATCATTTTTTTAAAATTTGTTATTTTTAAGTTTTTAACAAATTTTCTTAATTTTTTAATATTAGCCACTGCTAAATTATTTTCATTTCTTTTGTATATTTGTGTTGTTTTTACTATTACTTTTTTTGACTTAAGATCAAAACCGAATAGTTCATTTCGTCTTGTTTTCCATTTTAAAACGAAACCATAATTTTTAGCAACTTCATTAATTACCTCTTTAACAGTGAAAAGTTTACCACTTCCTATTACAAAATCATTTGGTTTATTTAGTTGTGTGATTTTCCAAATTATTTCTACTAGGTCTTTAGAATAAATCCAGTCTCTTTTAGCATTTAAATTTCCAACCATAATTTCTTTAATTTTATTATTTTTAAGTCTGTGAAAATCTTCAACAACTTTTTTAATTAAAAAATCATTTCTTGAATAGTAAGATGCATGATTAAATAAAAATCCAGCATATAACTTTAATTTATATTTTCTTCTTAGTAATTTTAAGTAATTATATGAAGAAATTTTAGAAATAGAATAAGCATTATTAATTTCCAATTTCGTTTCTTCATTACAAAAATTAATTTTTTTATCTCTTTTAAATAATTCTGAACTCAAAGATTGGAAAAATTTTATCTTTTTTTTATTATCTTTGATTGATAACATAATATTTAATACAGCCTGATTGTTAGTTCGATCATTTTCTTTAAGGTTATTTTCACTTTTTTTTAGTGTGCTTACTCCTGCAAAATTATAAATTTCATCAAGTGAATTTTGATTAATTAAATTATGAACTTTTGGAAAGTTTGTTATATCGCAATTTATAAGTTCTATTTTATCATGAATATTTAAGTTTTTAAGTTTTTTAAGTTTTTTATCTCTATAAGTTCCAATAATCTTATATTTTTTTTTTATTAAGAAATCTGCTATTAAAGAACCATCTTGGCCATCTACACCAAATATCAAAGCTTTTTTTCTCATTCTAATTATTTTTTATATGCCTCATTATAAATTAATTTTTAGGTATAAAAATTAACCAATTCATAGTTTGTTTTCTATTTTCTGAAACTAATAGCCATTTCTCATCATCATCAAAATATTTTATTTCAGCAATTTCATAGGGATTTCGAGATCCATTATTAAGAATTTCTAAATTAAAATGTTTTTTCATCAAATTAAAAAATTTTTCAACATCTTCTTTGTTTGATAAAAAATCATGATTTTCTACCACAAGAATGCTATTTTTAAAAATTGGTAAATTTATTTTATTTAAAATTTTAAACTCTTCTCCTTCTATATCAATTAGAAATAAAGTTTTTTTTAATTTCTCACTATTTAAGTTTTTTTTAAAATCCTCAAAATTAGCTTTTCCTAAAATTTTTATTTTTTCACTTAAATTATTAATCTTTGAATTATCATTTATAATTGTTCTACTTTTATCATTAATCTCAAACACATAAGCATACTTAAAAATATTATTTTTTAATAAACCTAAAGCATGATACCCATCGCTAGCACCAAAATTAATAAAATATTCTAAATGAAATTTATTTTTTAATTCTAAAATTTTTTCTTGAACTTGTTTTTCGTAAAAACCTAATAATTTTGAGGAAGTATCAAATCCACCCCAATGACTTTCACAAGTTAACCTTGTTGATTTGTAAATACCACTTAAAATTGTTTTATTCGTAATTTTAATTATTTTTTTTTCTAAGTAGTATTTTTTTTTTTCTATAATTGAAATAAATTTGCTATTTAATTTGAGATTTTTTAAAACAGCATATATTAAACCATCTATACCATGCTTTTGATAGGTTGGTTTAATAGACTGTATTTTTCTAATTAATTTCATAGAAATAAAAAGAGTTGTATACTATTCTTATACATGTTTCAAAAAACATAAAATGATAAATGTAAACTTCTTGAATTATTTAAAGTATAAAAGTGAAGTATATAGGATATTTGTAACCTTTATTTTTTTCATATCTATTTTGATAATAGGTCTTCTTTCAGTAAATGATTATGGAGCAGTAAATGATGAGTATACTCATAGATTAAATGGATTTATCACATTAAATTATTTAGGTGAAATATTTTTACCCGATATAACAAGACAATATACTATTGATAAAAATTTCCTTTCTTTTGATGAAATGCCAGATCAATTAAGATATTATGGAGGAACTATTTTACATGCTCCACTTGGTTTTTTAGAAGTTATATTTGGAATAGAAGATAAGAAAGATGTTTTTGTATTTAAACACTATGTCTATTTTTTAATATTCTTCATAAGTCTTATTTTTTTTTTTAAAATCTTAAATAGAAGGTTTAATAGCTGGCAATATAGCATTTTAGGCACCTCCTTGCTTTTTTTAACACCACGAATTTTTGCAAATAGTTTTTATAATAATATGGATATACCATTTATGTCTTTTTTGATTATAGCAACATATTTTGGTGTGAGGTTTTTAAGCAAATCAAATAAAAAATATATTTTTTTATTCTCTTTATTTTCTTCAATTGCCATTGACATTCGAATAGTAGGAGGAATTCTTCCACTTGTTATTTTAATAATTTACTTTTGCCAAAATTTAATGAAAAAAAGTTTAAAAAAAAGCGTTGTTAATTTGGTTCTTATTTTTTTTATGCATATAATTTTTATTATTTTATTTTGGCCACTACTTTGGGAAAACCCAATAGATAATCTAATTAAAATTTTTGTAAATATGACTAATCACCCACTTGACTTCGATGTATTTTTTTTTGGAGAAAATATTAATGTAACAAATCTACCATGGTTTTATTTACCAACTTGGATATTTATTTCTACCCCAATCTTATACACATTACTATTTTTAATTGGAATTATATTTTTTTTATCAGCTTTTTTCAGCCTTAATAATAAAATTAAAATTAATAGCACAGATAAAATTTTTTTATTAATGATTATGGTGCCAGCTATTCTGCCAATTTTACTAAACTCAACACTATATAATGGTTGGAGACATTTCTACTTTATATATCCATTTATTGTCTATTTTATGGTTTATGGCATATTTTTTTTATTAGAAAAAATTCATATTAAAAAAATAAACTTAATGTTTAAGATATTGCTAGTTATAGGACTGCTGGATATAAGTTCTTGGATGATACAAAATCATCCACATCAATATGTTTTTTTTAACAAAATAATTAGAAAAAATGCTTCTGCTAATTTTGAATTAGATTATATGGCCGCAAGCTATAAAGAAAATTTAGATTACTTAGTTAATAATGAGAATAAAAAAAACTTTAATATTTTTAACGCTAGTGAAACAAAGATTTGGTATCCTTTGTTTTCCTTAAGCAAAAGTGATAGAGATAAGATACATGAAACAGATAAGCTTAAGGCTGATTACTGGATTACTAATTATTGGTTTGATAAGACCATATATGATGAAAATTTTTATAACAATTTTGAAGTTTTGAAGGAAATAAAAATAGATGGTAATAAAATAAATACTATATTTAAAAGAAAAAATTAAGATTAGTATTTTAAATTATTAGGCATAAGTAACTGTTATTAATTTTATTTTAAAAGATATTAAGTTTATAAATGTTTTATTAAAAAATAATGAAATAATGAAAATTTTAATCACTGGTGGGGTAGGTCTTATAGGATCAAATTTAGCAAAAAAACTATTTAGAGATAACAATGAAATTTTAATTGTAGACAATTTGTGGAGAGATAAATTAGAAAATCTAAATTTTAATGATAATAATTTTCATATAGAAAAAAACATTAAAAAATTAGATTTAAAATTTATTAAAAGAGAGTCACTATGAGAAAAAAATGTCTTATATGCGAGCAAAACAGATTAAAAAAGATTCTTAGTCTTGGTAAGCAACCTTTTGCTGATACTTTTATAAATAAATCAGATTTAAAAAAAAAAGAACCTGTAAAAAATCTTGAGTTAGATATTTGTTTAAATTGTGGAAATGTACAAACAAAATATTCAACGAATACATTTCAAAGATATAATTTATATAATTATTCTTATACCTCTTCTAATTCAAATTTTTCAAGAACACATTGGATTGATTATGCTAAGTCATTAATAAAAGATTTAAAAATCAACAAAGAGTCAAAAGTGTTTGAGATTGGTTCAAATGATGGTTTTTTATTAAAAAATTTTAGGATGCACTCAAAATGCTATGTAGTTGGTGGTGACGCATCCAATTACATGACTAAATTAGGTATTAAAAATAAAATTAAAACATATCAAATGATTTTTAATTTTAATGCTAGTAAAAAGCTAGTTAAAGATGAAGGTAAATTTGATTTAATTGTTGCTAATAATGTATTTAATCATTCTGACAAACCTAAAGATTTCTTAAAAGGTGTTCAAAATACATTAAATGATAAGGGTGTTTTTGTTTTTGAATTACCTTATTGGCTTGACTCTGTTTTATCAAAAAAATTTGATCAAGTATATCATGAGCATGTAACTTACTTTAATTTTAAGATGATTTCTAATTTAATAAAAAAGACAAATTTACATATTTTAAAAATACAAAAAGTTAATTATCATGGAGGCTCAATCAGAGTATTTCTTAAAAAATCTAATTCATTTAATAAAAAAAATTTAATTAATAAATTCATAAAAAAAGAGGTGAATTGTGGATTATTTAGGTTAAAAACTTACAGTGATTTGCAATCATTTATTTTAAATAAAAAATATTTAATTCATAAAAAAATTCATAATTTAAGAGAGAAAAAATATTTTATTGCAGGAATTGGTGCGGCTGCAAAAGCCAATACACTTATTAATACTTTTGATTTAAACACAAAACATATAGATTTTATAACGGATGCATCAAAATATAAGATTGGAAAGTTTACTCCTAAATCAAGAATACCTATTTACAGTGATAAAATTTTAACTAGATATGAAAATATATATGCAATAATATTAAGTTGGAATATAAGTAAAACTCTTAAAAGCAAATTAATTAAAATTAATAATAAAATTAAATTTATAGGGATATAATAATGGATTGCAGAAATATAAGAAAAAAAGTCAAAAAACCCTTACAGTCATTTAAAGATAAAAGAGGTTCAATAATTGATATTTTTTATAAAAAAAAAATAGATCATGTGGCTATTATAGACTCAAAACCTAACACTCTTAGGGGTAACCACTATCATAAGAGGACTATCCAGCATATGCTAATTACAGAAGGTTCATTGGAGTATTGGTATAAACCGTTAAAGAAAAAAACTAAAGTAAAAAAAAAGATATTAAAAGTAGGTGACTTAGTTTCTACGCCACCCTATGAGATACATGCGCTTAAAATATCCAAAAAAGGAAATCAATTTATTGTTTTTAGTGAGGGTGTTAGAGGAGGAAAAGACTATGAATCTGATACTTTTCGTGTTCCCTCTATAATTAATGATTAAAAAAAAAATTTTAATTTTCGGATCTAACTCCACATTAGCCAGAAATATTTGCTTAGCAGGTAAAAAAAAATTTTTATTTAAAAAAATTGATAAAAAAAAACTAAATTTTAATAAAAGCAATATATCAAACAATATTACAAAAATTTTATCAGAAAATGATTCAGATATAATTGTAAATTGTAGTGGAATTTTGGGTGACAACACCTTAAAATATGATGATGTTTTTAACACAAATTTTGGATCAAACTGGGAAATAGCCAAATATTATATTAATCTAAAAAAAGTACATAAAAAAATAACAATATTATTTATTGGTTCTACAGCATACAAAACTGGTAAAAAAAACTATCTTTTGTATTCATCTTCTAAAGCCGCTTTACACAATTTGTATCAAGGAGCAAAAAAAATATTAATAGAAAAAAAAATTAAACTTTTAATCTATCACCCGCCTAGAATGAGAACAAAAATGATAAAAAAATTATCTTTATTTGAAAGGAAATCAGCTATAAACCCTATGCTGGAAGCAAAAAAAATTATAAATTTACTAGATACTTAATATGAAAAAAAAAGCATTTATTACTGGAATATCAGGACAAGACGGTAGCTATTTATCAGAATATTTACTTGAAAATGATTACACCGTTTTTGGAATTTTAAGAAGAAATTCAATAACAGAACATCAAAGAAATAGACTTAGCCATTTAGATGGTAAAATAGAATTAACTTATGGTGATTTAACAGACAAAACATCTTTGGATAAAAATCTAAAATTAATAAAACCAGATGAAATTTATAATCTAGGTGCACAATCACATGTTAGGGTTAGTTTTGAAATACCAGAGTTTACATTCAAGAATAATGGTTTGGGTGTTTACAATATTCTGGAGTCCATGAAAGAATTTACTCCAAAAGCAAAATTTTATCAGGCAAGTTCATCAGAAATGTTTGGTAGATCTGTCGATGACGATGGATACCAGAGAGAAAAAACAAGATTTGAACCTACAAGCCCCTACGGTTGTGCTAAAGTTTTTGGATATAATTTAACCAAACATTATAGAAAAGCTTACAAAATTTTTGCTGCAAATGGAATTTTATTTAATCATGAGTCTAAAAGAAGAGGCTCTAACTTTGTCACATCAAAAGTTGTAAAAACAGCTGTAAGAATAAAACATAAGCTAGAAACAGAATTAGTATTGGGTAATATGGATTCTTCAAGAGACTGGGGCCACTCTAAAGATTATGTAAGTGCTATGCATTTAATTTTATCTCAGAATGATCCTGATGATTATGTTGTTGCGACAGGGCAAACTAGAACAGTGAGAGAATTATGTGAATACGTTTTCACAAAATTAAATCTCAATTTAGACAAGTATTTAAAAACGTCAGAAAAATTTATGCGCCCAGAAGAACTAAGATATCTTAAGGGAGATTCATCGAAAATAAGAGAAAAATTGAAATGGAAACCTAAATATAGCTTTGAAAATTTAATAGATGAAATGATTGAATTTTGGGAAGCAAATTATGATAGTGAAAATATTAAATATTAATCACTTGTAGGCAAGTATTATTTTAAATAAATTTATTAAAAAACTAAAATAACCTTGTAGAATTAAGTTTTATTTAAAGAATAAGAATTATTTAATTTAAAAAATGTATATTTATTCAAAAAAAAATAAAAATAAGTTAATTGCATGCATTTATAAAGCAAAAAAAAAAACACAAAATAGATTAGACTTAAGTCCAACTAATGAACTACTTCAAGCTGG
>Ga0206131_10001429_pt1 | contig 30744 bp, 58 predicted proteins | sample Helgoland_Spring_FD_148636 | JGI IMG/M metagenome (GOLD analysis project Ga0206131, IMG submission 148636) | Pelagic subsurface seawater microbial communities from Kabeltonne, Helgoland, North Sea - Helgoland_Spring_Bloom_20160517_1 | ecosystem: Environmental > Aquatic > Marine > Epipelagic ...
TACTACTTTCACAGTTGCTAATTGAATCAATGGAATCTTTAAAAGGATCTAAGTATTACAAGGCATCTTTGAAATACAACATTAACAGATCAATTAAAGAGTGTGAGATGGTTTTTAATGAGAATTATAACATCATCTATAACAACAACCCTGAGATGGCTACAAATGTATTAAACAAGCTAGAAGGGTTAATAAACAAATTATCAAAATCTACATTAGATGAACTTGTAATGATAGATGCGGTGATAGACAAATATAATGACAATAAAGAATGGTTCTTAGAAAATGGACAAGCTGAGTTCCTAAAGATAGACTAGATGAAATCAGAAGAAATTTTACTATTAACTAAGAAAAGAATCAAGCACTCTCTTGATACAGGATTTGGTGCTGAGGATCTCTTTCAAAAGTTAATGATAGACAGAGGCAATGAATGTATCAAAAGCAATTTGAATGATGATCTTTATAAGCATATAGATTTTTATGTAAATGGTTTTAGTATAGATGTAAAGGCTAACAGAAAGTTAAACTCAATATGGCTAGAAATAACAAACCAAAGTGGATATGATGGATGGCTTAAAGGAGAAGCGGATTACATAGTGATGGACATAAAAGAGATTAATGCTTTTTGTGTATTCAAAAGAATAGATCTTTTAAGATTTGTAGAAAATATCACTGAGACTACAGAGAACAATAAAGAGTATATGAAAATATATACTAGATCAAAGTGGGGTCAGAAAGATAGGATAGTACAATGCAAATTTGATGACATAAAACATTTAGAAACCCAAAGAATAGAATACAGATGATTTATATTTTATCTACACTTGTTTCTATAATGACTATTTTAAAGACTGTAGAGACAAACAACAATCCTGATTCAATAGGAGACAATGGAAGATCATATGGCATCTTACAGATACAGAGAAGTGTGTTAAAGGATGTTAATAGGATTTACGGTACTGATTACTACCACGATCAAATGTTCTCTGAGAAAGCCTCTGAGGAGGTATTTAGATTATATATGTGTTATGGAAAAGAAGTGTTCCTTAAAAAACATTGCAGATTTCCTACAGAAGAAGAATTAGTGAGAATGTGGAATGGAGGAATTTATAGAGGCTACAAATACCGAGATACTAAAAAATATTATAACAAATACTTAAAGATTAAAAATGAGAGGCAACGCAATACACTATGAGGCTACAGGTGAATATGATGTAATAGACATCTGCCAAGATTATAAGTTAAATTTTCAAAGAGGATCTGCATTAAAATACATAGTAAGAGCAGGTAAGAAAGATGATGAACTACAAGATCTCTACAAGGCTAAGGATTTTATAGAAAGAGAGATAGCTTTTGTAAGGGAGAAAAGAAACCAAGAGGCTAACAACATAAAAGAAGGAATAGTAAGTCATTACAACTATAATTATAAAGAAAGATAGTTGTGTAATTAAAATTATTTAATATCTTTGTTAAAAATAGACAGATGTACAAAGTAGACAGAAACTTATTAGAGCTGCAGAACAATGCAGATATGCAGATGCTTCTAGAACTTATAATGAAGTGGACTAAGAAGTCAGAGAGTAAAGAACTAAAGGCTTTTGAAGATGCTTTATTTAGACAATTAAGATACATTCAAGCACTAGAGGATGAGAGATTCTCTTTTGATAGGATTGTCTCTGAGAGTTTAGCTGATAAGGTAAGAGCGGTAGAGAGAGCAAGGAAAGCTGATGAGAGAATAGAGGAACTAGAAAAACAGATTAAGATATTAGAAACCAAAAACAGATTAGGATTATAACACCAAAGAAAAATGAAAACACCAATGCAAGAAATGATTGAGTTTATGAAAGAAAAACTCAAAGAAGATACTTTGCACTATAATACACACCCTTCTAACGGTGGCTTGATAGCTATTAGAATGTCTCAATTTTATTTAGAAATAGCAGAATCAATGCTTGAGAAAGAAAAAGAAGTTATGTGTGAGTTTCAATCAATAGGTCAAAACAGAGATTTTTGGGTAAACTATTACGATAACGAACAGTGTTTTGACCAAACCTTTAACACCAAAAAGAAATGAAAAAAGAACCTTACAGAATAACAATAGAACAATACCAGTATAAGTACTCAGTAGAAGTAGACCATTCGGATATAGACTTTACAGAGTATGTAGAACTTTTAAGACAATTAACTTTAGCAGCAGGATGGGGTACAGATGCAGTAAAGGAATTTTTTGACGAGTAAACTAATATGTTTACACATATGTATAACAAAACTGTCACAATTATAGTATAAATATGTGACAAAAAACTAACATTAAAACGGTAAATACACGATTATGTGTGTAAAAACCAACAATATAATGTTCTAAAATCTAACAATATGACAGACTTACAATATGATTATTTTAAAACAGGATTGACACCTCAGGAGATAGCAGATAAATATAAAATTAAAAAAGAAGCAGCAAGAGCAAGGGCAATGAAATATCAAAAGCCTGAACCTGTAGAGATTAAGATAGTAGAAAGGGTACTTGTATTTGATGAGGTGGATATATTAAGAATTGAGGCTTTATTAAAGGAAAGCAACATATGGTATGAGATGCCTTTCAAAGGATGTGAAGTAGAAGTAACAAGCAAATTATGACAGAGAAGGATTTAAAAGACTTAGGATTTGACAAAATAGAATATGATCATTACTATAATTATGTAAAAGGAGATTTCACCTCTTGTGATAATGATAAACAGACAGGGCAATGGTATGTTATGTATGACTTACCAAACAACAATAGAGGAGTAATAACAAACAATAAAATACTTAAACAATTATTATTTAGAATTTATGGAGACAATTAAGCTATTAGATGACAAGGTATGGGATAAAAAAGAATTATTAGACAATATGATGTCAGATGATTTTTATTATGGGTATTTAAGTAAAGCAGCACTAAGTAGTTCAAGTGCTAAGATGCTAATAGGAAGTCCAAAGACATATAAGTATGTAACACAATATGGATCACCTGAAAGCCAAGCACTGAGGGATGGATGGTTATTTCATACTGCTATACTAGAACCTGAGGTATTTGATGCTCAAGTTTTTGTAGAAGTAGACAGTAAGAACTCTAAAGCATACAAATTAGCTAAAGAACAACACGGCAAGGTATTTACCAAGAAAGAGAAAAAAGATGCAGAGAGAATGGCTGATGCCTTCTATAAGAATGAGACTGCTAAGAATTACCTTTTGAAATCACAGTTTGAAGTACCTGCTATTGATCTAGTTATGGATATGCCATTCAGAGGTAAAGCTGATATATTAGGTGAAGGTAGAATTGTAGATCTTAAAAGTACTCAAGACCTAGCCTCATTTCCATACAGTGCAAAGAAATATTCCTATGATATGCAATGCTATCTTTATTGCAATCTCTTTAATGTAGAGCCTAAGGATTTTACTTTCATTGCCATTGCAAAAGGTAGTCTTGACATAGGGATCTACCATTGCTCAGAGGAGTTTTACTTTTCAGGAGAACAAAAAACAGAATTAGCTATAGAAACTTATAAAACATTTTTTATAAATGGAGTAGATATAGATGGATATTATATAGAAGCAACACTTTAAACCAAGAGGAGAAATGAAGAAACTAACAGAAGCAATACAAGTAGCAAAAGAACTAGAAGAACTATCAGGACTAAGTCCATTTGTACACACTAGAAAAAGTAATTATGTAGATGTAAGAGCCACTCTAACATTTTTGTTATACAACAACCTAAACTTAACCTTTGCAGATATATCAAGATTCTATAGATCAAATGGAAAGCCTTATGATCACGCAACTGCCTATCACGCTATAAAGAACTTTGAGACTTACAGAATGTCTAACAAAGAAATAGATAGGTGGCTAGAAACATTCCAAGACATAGACAAAGATACTAGGATGCAAAAATCTATAATAAGACAAAACCTAAACTACCTAAGTCCTAATAATATCAAGAGGCTAAATAAAATAGTAACAATGATGTATGAGAAAGATAAAGTAACAGAAGAAGTATGAAAACAGTAAACAGTCTAAGTGGAGGTAAAACCTCTAGCTATATTGCAGCTAACTATCCTGCTGATTATAATTTGTTTGCTCTTGTAAGGACATCAGACAAGAATTGTTTATTTCCTGATAAAAAATTAAGACAAATAGTAAGTGATAAGATAGGTCAAGAATTTATAGGCACTTTAGAGGAGGACACTATAATATATACTATGCTTGACCTTGAGCAATACATAGGGTCTGAAATTAATTGGGTAACAGGAAAAACTTTTGATGAAATCATCAAAGCCAAAAATGGTAAGACTATTCTTCCAAACCCAATGAAAAGGTTTTGTACGGTTCAGATGAAAATAGAGCCTATTTTTAATTTTTGGAGAGATAATATTAATGAGATAGTAGAAACAAGAATAGGTTTTAGAGCAAACGAAACCAAGAGGGCAAATACTATGATTGAAAGATGCAAGGAGACTAATGGAGTTATGACATTTAAAACTATTGTAGGCAAAAGAAAAACACAAAATAAATGGGCAGATATACCATATCAAATACCAAGATTTCCTTTAATAGAAGATAATATTTATAAAGATAAGATAGAGTCTTTTTGGAAAGACAAACCTGTTCGCTTTGCATATATGAATAACTGCGTTGGATGTATGCACAGAAGTCCTTTACTTTTAAAGAAAATGTGTAACAAAGAACCAAGTAAAATGAATTGGTTTATAGACAAAGAGAAAGAAGCAATTGATAGCTATAAGAACAATCAATGGATTCAAGGAATTACATATGATTTAATCAGCAAGAGTCTAACTCAAACAGAATTATTTGATGATGACTTTAACGAGTGTGATTCAGGTTACTGTGGTATTTAATTCATAATGCGTTATATAGATACAAAATGTTACAAATGTTACAAATATGAAAGATAAAGAAGATTTCTTAAAAGCATATAAAAATAGATCAAGTATATCAGATGCTTGTAAAGCTGCTAACATATCTAGAATGACTTTTTATAGATGGAGAGAAGAAGATCAGGAGTTCGCTGAATCTGTAATTGAAATAGAGGAGTCTAAAATTGATTATGTAGAGGACAAGCTATTTGAAAATATAGATGGCAACAAGACAAATGAAATATTATTCTATTTAAAGACTAAGGGAAAGAACAGAGGCTATGTAGAAAGACAAGAGCATCAGATAGATGGAGGATTTCCAACTAAGATAGAAATAGAGATCATAGATGAAAATAAAAACCAATAAGGTTTATAGAAGCCTAGTAGGCAATGATAATAAAATAATAGCACATCAGGGTGGAACTAGGTCAGGAAAGACTTACAACATCCTTTTGTGGATTATATTTGATTATTGTGCAAGAAATGAGGGTAAGACCATAACAATCTGTAGAAAGACATTCCCTTCTCTTAGAGCAACTGTAATGAGAGATTTTCTTGACATACTAAGAAAGCACAATATGTATTCAGAGAAAGATCACAACAAGTCTAATTCAGAATACACCCTAAAGAATAACCTAGTAGAATTTATCAGCTTAGATGTTCCTCAAAAAGTAAGAGGTAGAAAGAGACAACTGCTATACATCAATGAGGCTAATGAGATAAACTATGAAGATTGGCAACAACTAATTTTCAGAACAGAAGATAAAGTGATCTTAGATTACAACCCTTCTGAGGAATACCATTTCATCTATGATAAGATTCTTACAAGACCTGATTGTGATTTCCATATTACAACCTATCAAGACAATCCATTCTTAGATCCAAGTATAAAAGCTGAAATAGAAAGATTAAAGCATACTGATGAGCAGTATTGGCAAATATATGGACTAGGACAGAAAGGTGTTTCTAAGGCTACTATATTTACTTTCTCAGAAAATAACATACCTGATGATGCAGAGTTCTTAGCTTATGGTATGGACTTTGGATATACAAATGATCCAACTACATTAGTTGAGGTCTATAGAAGTCAAGAGAGCCTATATGCAAGAGAATTATTATATAGGACTCATATGACTACAGAAGATATAAATAAGTTTCTTAGAGAGTCTAATATAAAGGGAGTGATCTATGCTGATTCAGCAGAGCCTAGACTAATTGATGCTCTCAGAAAAATGGGTCATCCTATCAGACCAACTATAAAAGGTCAGGACAGTATCAGAGCAGGAATAGATACATTGAAAAGATACAAGCTAAATATAAGTGGAGACAACTTTGTCCAAGAGATGAGGAACTATAAATGGCTAGAAGATAAAACAGGAAAGCTAACAAATATACCAATAGATAAAAACAATCACTTAATAGATGCTTTTAGGTATGCAATATATAATGTACTAAGTAAACCAAACTATGGAAAATATGCTATCAGGTAATCAAGATTTAATTTTAGGACTAATAGGAGCAGCTATGATTTATGCCTTTTCTTATTGGTATTTTAGAAAAGAATAAAAAATAAATAAAAAAAAGTTATTAAATAATTTGCATAACTCAAATAAGGGTTATATATTTGGGTATTATTAATTATTAAAACAGACAAATTATGACAACTTACCAAGATTTCGGAACATTATTACAGGACTTAGAAAGCAATGTGAAAATTGTTAATGGTTTAATTTTATCAAATGATAAAAAATATAGCATTGAAAGAAAAGTGAATGGCAAATGGGAATTAATAAACTTGTCTCAATACAAAACAAGTGAAGATTTAATCTTAGTAGAAACAAACGATTATGCTTTTACAGTTTCAAGATGGAATGATACTTTTACAATTAGCCAACAAATAACAAGAAATACAAACAATTAGAATTAGGGGAGGGTTGCCATATGACAAGGTGTAAAAACATCCCTCCTAAATTCGCTTAATACAGACAGACTATGAGTACAATAGAAATTACCATTGATGATGTTTTACTAGAAGTAGAATATGAATTTGATCAGGGAGAAGAAGGAGGATACTTTGAGCCTTCAACTGCAGACTCTATAGAGATTATCTCAACTAGAGTAGATGGTCTTAAAACAGACATCACAGATTTATTATCACAATATGCAATTAATAGAATAGAAGATAAAATATACCATTATGAGAGATTGGCTTAAAAAAGACCCTGAGAATTTATATTACTTTATATCTTTTGTCATACTGTTTGGTGCTGCAGCAGTATGCTTAATGACACTAGCAGCAATGTTTGAATAATAAGTAAGTTTAGTTAGTAAGAAAGAGGCACTCAGAGATGGGTGTCTTTTTTTTGTATCTTTACTAAAATGGCTTAAAAAATTCGTTATATATATAAGATCACAGTTATGAAATTAGAAATCATTGTTCCTGATAATTTATCAGAGATCACTTTAGAGCAATATCAGAAGTATTTAAAGATCCAAGAGGAGAACTCTAATGATAAGTTTTTAGCCTCTAAGATGATAGAGATATTCTGTAATTTAAAGCTATCAGATACTCTTAAAATGAAGTTCTCTGATGTAGATGCTATATGTAACATACTAGCTGATATGCTAAACTCTAAACCTGAGTTAGTAAAAACATTCAAGATGAATGGTGTAGAGTATGGATTCATCCCAAAACTAGATGATATTAGTTTAGGAGAGTATGTAGATCTAGATACTTTCTTAGGAGATTGGGAGAATATGCATAGAGCAATGGCAGTACTATACAGACCTATAGAGCAAAAATATGGAGATAAATACTCTATAGTTGAATATGATGCAGGAGATGGAGAGATGATGAAGCATATGCCTTTAGATGCAGTAATAAGTTCCATTGTTTTTTTTTACCATTTAGGGATAGACTTGTCTCAAGCTATGATGAATTATTTGGAGGAGGAACAGGAGAGCAGTTTAGTGCAATATCTCAGTTCGCAGGAAAGTGGGGGTGGTATCAATCAATTTACGCACTCTCTCAAGGGGATATTAGGAGATTTGAAGATATTACTAAACTAAATGTACACAAGTGCTTTATGATGCTAACATTTGAGAAAGAGAAAGCAGATATAGAAGCAAGTAGATTAAAAAGCAAAATGAAATGAGCAATACAGGAATAAGAGGTTTTTACTTACTGACAGATACTATAAAGGAGACTTTGCTATCTGATGTAAATGTTAATACAGTAACAGTAGGAGACATTACAGAAGTAGATCTAAACAAGCAGACTATATTTCCACTATCTCATATGATAGTAAATAGTGTTACCTCATCAGAGAATGTACTAACTTTTAACATTAGTATTTTATCAATGGATATAGTAGACCAATCCAAAGAGCCTACTACAGATATATTTATTGGTAATGACAATGAGCAAGATGTGCTTAACACTCAATTAGCAGTATTGAATAAGCTAGTTCAGAAACTAAGAATAGGACAATTACACAGAGATTTATATCAAGTTATAGGAGATGCAAGTCTTGAACCTTTTATGGATAGGTTTGAAAATCAAGTTGCAGGATGGACTGCTTCTTTTGATGTACTCATTCAGAATGACATAAATATCTGTTAATGGCTACAGACTTCATAAATACAAAAAAGGCTTTAAATGAATTTGCTAAGTATGTAATTCAGCAATCAAAGTCTAACTTATCTAAACAGAAAAAGTCTGTTACAGGTGATCTGTATGGAAGTCTAGGGTATGATTTGAACACAAGTCCTAATAGCTTCTCTTTAGAGTTCTATATGATGGACTATGGGCAGTTTGTAGATCAAGGAGTAAGTGGAATTGATATGAAGTACAACACTCCATTTTCTTTTACAAATAAAAAGCCACCTATGCAACCATTAGCAGATTGGGCTAAGAGAAGAAATATAAGATTAAGAGATGAAAAAGGTAGATTTAAAAAAGGTAACTATAGAAGCATAGGTTTTGTTTTACAGAAAAGCATATATGAGAAAGGCATTAAGCCTTCTTTGTTTTTTACAAAACCCTTTGAAAAAGCCTTTGATAGATTGCCACCTGATATTATTAAAAACTTTGGTCTAGATTTAGACGACTTTTTTGAATTTACAACTTAGATATGAAAAGAATACACGCTAGAAGTCCATTTTACATTACAAGTGCTGATGCACCTATTGAGCCACCTGTTTCACCTATTGAATATTTTGGTGCAGCTTGTGGAGAAACAAAAATATCTGATGGATTCACAGGTAAGAGAATATACACTTTGTATATGACAGGAGATATAGGAGATATAACTATTGACTACTCAGGAGGGAATGTGCCTGTTAAAATAACACTAGCTTATGATGGTGCTTCAACAACTACAGGATATGTAGGACTTGATGCTTATGATTCTCAGCTATTAGCAGCAGGAATAAGTGCAGGAGAAATTAACACAGGAGCAACTAGCACTAAAACAGGTAGTATTACATTGCCTAAAGCAACTATAAATCCATTAACTGCTACAATTACTGTAGAGAGTCCTCTTATTAATGATAATCTTAACTTGACATTTGATTGCCCTGATGTACCATCTACTGCACCAACTTGTCCTGACAGATCATTAGTATTCCAAGTATGTAATTCTAACTCAGCTAAGGATGACAATTTTGATGTTTACTTAAATAACAATTACATAGGATTCTTAGATCTATCTGAAAATGCTCAGGTAGGTTCTATATTTATAGCTACAGACAATGCCTCTGCTAATCTTGTTTCAGGTGATTTCGTTTGTCCACTTACATTGATGGACACATATAGATTTGATCCTGATTTTGTTTTATACGGAACTAACACTCTTGAACTAAGAAACGCACAAAACAACGGTAATGGAAACTATGGAACAATAGGAATCAGAAACTATTTAGTAGATGGAAATGATTTAAGTAGTCCTTGTGTTGTAGCTAATTTAGAATACTCAGGTGCATCAGGACAGAGTTTCACATTGACATTTGATTACACTGCTTGTTGTCCTACAGATTAAAATTATAAAAAAAGAAAAATGGCAAATATAGTAAACGCATCTCTTTACCTTTGGATATACACAGGTGATTATGGGTCTAAAGATCCTTTAAATCCTAGCTATGTCCTTTATAAAGAGGTTAAGACAGGGAGTGATATAATTACATTTGAAATAGCTGAATTAGTTAAAGATTATGTTGAGGTAACTTTTACAGGAGATTACACCAATATAACACAATCAGCTTGGGTAGAATGGGAAATGGTAAGGAATTATGATGATGATTCTACAGATACAAGTCTTAAAGGTAATGCAATAGCTTTCAATGGTTATGGTTATTTTAAAGATGCTATAAATCCTCAGCTTAGCAGTGATGTGCTAATAAGTAACACAAACATATACCATAAATGTGATAGTACTGATAAATTATATATCCCACTTTTAGCAGGAGCAGATGGAGCAACATCAGTGAAATATATTAATGCAGAAGGTGGTGTAATAAGAACAGAAGTAATAGATACAAGTGGAGAAATAATTAATCTTACTGCTGATACTACAGAATACACTGCAGATGGAACAATTATTAGTGCAGATATGACTTATCTAAATTCTGCAAGCAGTGAACCAACATTAGTTATTGAAGCACCTACTGATACTAGAGTAATTGAAATTACACTTGCAGATGGCACTATTAAGTATTTATACATAAAATGTATTGACTGCTCTAAATATGATCCTTATAAGGTTTCTTTTGTAAACAAATTTGGAGTTATTCAGGATATTTGGTTTGACAAGAAAAGAACTGATAGTGCAGATATAACAAATAGTACTTACAAACAAGCCATTTTAAATGAATCATCTACAGGAGTTTCTTATTCTATAAATCAGGCTTCTACAATACCTAATGATTTTGCTATTAAAAAGAGAATGACTCTTAATACAGGTTTTGTAGATGATCAGTACAATGAGGTTATTCAGCAGTTAATGCTAACAGAGAACGCTTGGATTCACGAGGGAGGAACAGTATATCCTATATTACCTATGACAAAATCTCTACAATACAAAACATCTTTAAATGACAGATTAGTGAATTTCACTATAGAGTTTGAATATGCTTTTAATGAGATAAACCTAATCAGATAATGAATATAGTTCAGTTATACATACAAGGTCAAAGGGTAGATCAATTTGATGATGAAGATATTGTAATCACCTCATCAATACAAAACTCAAAAGAAATATCTAAGATATTCACAGATTTTAGTCAGAGTTTTACTGTACCTGCTTCTAAGGCTAATAACAAAATATTTAAGCACTATTATAATGCTGATATTGCAGTAGGGTATAATTATGATGCTAGAAAGAAAGTAGATGCAATCATAGAACTTAATTACTCTCATTTTAGAAATGGTAAGATTAGACTAGATGGTGTTCAATTAAAACAGGGAAAGCCATATGCTTATAAAGTAACTTTCTTTGGTAGTACTGTTACACTAACAGACTTACTAGGAGAGGATCTATTAAGTGATCTAGAAGGATTAGAATCATACAATCACGACTATGGTGAAGCTGAGGTATTAACAGGATTACAATCATCACTATTAAGTGGTAATATTATCTATCCTTTAATCTCACACACTAACAGATTTTTCTATGACTCATCTAATGATGTTGCTACAGGAAATCTTTACTATGATGCTGCTTATCCTACAAGAGGAGTAAACTACACAGATCTAAAACCTGCTTTAAAACTCAGTGCTATTATATCAGCTATAGAGAGTCAGTATGGCTTGACATTTGACAGTAAGTTCTTTGATGGTACTTTGACAGGTTTTGAAGATGTATTCCCAAACTTATTTATGTGGTTACATTCTAAGAAAGGAGCATTACAAACATCAGAAGGAGAAGTCACAAGATCTGTTATAAATAACTTTGAATATTATGATGGATTTAGTGGTGCAAGTCTTGTAGATGGATATGTTTTTACATTTGAGGGAGTTCAGAACAATGATCTAGATGTAGGTTATATTGTACAGTTGAAAGTTACACCTGTAGAAGCAGGAACTTATAGTATATATGTATATGATTTTGGAGAATTAATAGGATCTGTTTTAAATGTATCAGGAGAACAGACTACACCTTCTTATGATTTCCAAGATGAAGATCCACATAGAATAACTTTTAAAATAGAAACAAGCGGTGGAATAACTAATTATGATGCTGAGGTTACAATAGATAAAGTTACAGTAAATGATACTCCATACGGCACATCAGTTAGTTCTACATCAGGTAGATTTAGAGCAGTTTCTCAGAGTTTAATATCTACACTATCAATAAGGGAGAACATCCCTAATATGAAGGTTATTGACTTTCTAACAAACCTATTTAAAATGTTCAACTTGACTTCTTATGTTAAGCAGACAGGAGAGATTTATGTAGAGCCTCTTAACACATTTTATCAGGAGGGTGCAACTAGGAATATTTCCAAGTACATAAACCTAGATGAGGTTACTGTAGATAGAGCAATACCATACAAGACTATTAAATTTGAGTTTCCTGAGTCTAAAACCTTTCACGCTGAGAAAAGAAATCAGATATTTGGAGGTACACAGTTTGGAAACCTAGTATATTCACAACAATTTTTTGATGGAGTAGATTACTCATTAGATGTGAAGTTTGAAAAGATGGTCTATGAGAAGATCTCAGATGTAAATACCTCATCATTCACAGAAATAGGATGGGGATGGTCTACAGATTATAAAGGAGACACAGAAGCAGATATTGTAAAGGCTTCATCTGTAGTTGGAGAGCCTTTGATATTCTTTAATGTATCTACATCAGCTAGTGGTACTCCTATTAGTTTCTTTGGTGCATCTCATAACTCTGTAACTACATACAATAGACCTAGCAATGTAAACCTTGCTGAGACTCAAACATTAAATTTTAATGCTGAGATAGATGAGTATAACCTAGATACTAATACAGAGTCTTTATATAAGAGATACTATGAAACTTATATATCACAAGTATTTGATCAAAAGGCTAGAATGTACACTTATGATTCTATGATGCCTAATAACTTGCTTCTTAATTACTCTATTAATGACACTTTTATTATTGGAGACAGAGAATACATCATAAACACAATTAAGACAAATACTAGGACAGGAAAAACAAAGCTAGAATTAATCAATAAACTATTCTAAATGCTAAGCAGTATATTCAATATCCTGAGTGTTGCCAAAGGTGATACAGAGACCATAAAAATAGCACAAGGTAAATACTATTTACCAACATCAATTAGAGAGACATACACAAAAATAAAAACTGAGAGCAAATGGCACAAAGATACACAATAGAATTAGAAGCTAAAACTGATAAAGCAGTTGGTGAGATTCAGGAGTTAAAGAATGAGATCAAAAAGCTGCAGGATCAGGTATCTGATGGTAATGAAAATACTGCAAAAGGTCTAGGTGCTATTGAGGGTGCTTCTAGGAGGACTAATAAAGTTCTTATATCACTAGGAAACACATTAAAAGCTATTGGTATTGGATTACTACTTGCATCACTTGAGAAATTAAGAGAGGTATTTGCTAGTAACCAAAAGGTTATAGACTTTTTCAATACTACAATGGAAGCACTTAGTATGGCTTTCAATGACTTTTTCAACTTCTTAGATGCTAATGTAGGAACTGTAGTAGGCTATTTTAAAAGTATATTTTCAGATCCATTACAATCAATTAAAGATCTTGGTGCATCTATTGAAAATTACTTAATTAGAAGTTTTGTTCAGTTTATTGATTTAATTAAGGTATCAGGAATTGCTATTTCTAAGTTCTTCAAAGGTGATTGGGTAGGTGCTATAGCCGCTGCACAACAAGCAGGAATGGAATTTGTAGATGTTGTTACAGGAGTGGATGGATCTGTACAAAAAATGAGTGATGCTATTGGAGGAGCAGTAGATTCAATTACTGACTATGTTAAAACCACCATATCTGCCGCTGCTGCAACTGTAGAACTTAACAAGCAAGCTGAGGTTGCAAGAGTATTACAACAAGGTCTTATTGAAAGCTATGATAGACAAGCTGAGAAACTAAGACAAGTTAGAGATGATGAGAGAAATACCATTCAAGAGAGAATTGCTGCAAATGAAAAGCTAAGAGAGGTTTTAGATGAGCAAGAAGCTGCAATGTTAAAACTTGTAAATGTACAAGTAGCATCTGCTCAAAAACAGTTTGATATAAATGGAAATCAAGAGAACTATATAGCACTTTTAGAAGCTACTCAAGAAAGAACTGCAGTACTTGCACAAATAGAAGGATTTAGATCAGAGCAGAAATCAAATGATCTTGCTTTATTTAGAGAGGAATTAGATTTATACAGATCTTTAAGAGATGCTGATTATGAGAGAATGGTATCATCAAATGAGTTTAATGCTTCTTTGATTGGTAATGATGCTGACAGATTAATAAGACTTAGAGAGACTGCAAAAGAAGAAGCTAGAATAAGAGAGGAGCAACTAAGAGATGATTTAGCTAGAACTAAATTAGGTACTCAAGCCCAAGTAGATGCTCAAAATGCTTTATTTGATTTTCAACAAGAGAATGGTAACAAGCAAAAGCAATTAGACAGAGATATTCAAGAAGCTAAATTAGCAACTATCTCAGGTGCATTAGGTGGAATTGCTAAATTAGTTGGAGAGAGTTCTAAGTTTGGAAAAGGTATTGCTATTGCTCAAGCTATTATAGATACTTATGCAGGAGCCAACAAAGCATTAGCACAAGGAGGTATTTTTGGAGGTATAGCTGCAGCAGGAATTATTGCTAGTGGTATTGCAAATGTAAAAGCTATAGCTGCTACAGAAGCACCTGAATCTCCATTCCCAAGTGGATCATCTGCAGGAGTATCTGCCCCTGCTCCAAACCCTGCACAATTTAACATAGTAGGACAATCAGGAACAAACCAATTAGCTGAAACTATAGCAACTCAAAACAGAGAGCCTGTTAAAGCATATGTTGTAGCAGCAGACATAACAACTGCACAAAGTATGGAGAGAAACATCATAAGTAGTGCATCTATTTAAAATACAAAATTTAAAATTTAATTCGTTATATAAATATGAAAATAGTAGAACTTATTTTAGATGAGGATCAAGAGTTAGCAGGAATAGAGGCTATCTCAGTAGTAGAGAGTCCTGCAATAGAGGAGGATTTTGTTGCTTTAAAAGCTGAGGAGATTAAACTTGCTGAAATAAATAAAGAGAAACGCATCTTAATGGGTGCTTTATTAATACCTAATAAGCCTATATACAGAAGAAATGGTGAAGATGAGTACTATATATATTTCTCAAAAGATACTGTCTTAAAAGCCTCTCAAAAGTACTTAATGGCAGGTAATCAAAACAACTCTACTATGGAGCATCAATATGCTTTAGAGGGATTGTCATTAGTAGAATCTTGGATCATTGAGGATGAGGTTCACGATAAGTCAAGAAAGTATGATATGAATTTACCTATAGGTACTTGGATGGGTGCAGTTAAGGTGAACAATGATGATGTTTGGGATAACTATGTAAAAACAGGAAAGGTAAAAGGCTTTTCTATAGAGGGATATTTTGCGGACAAGATGGAGAGACCTCAGGATTCTGTAGGTATGTCAAAAGAGGAGCAAGAGGCTACTGAAACTATTGAAAAGCTAAAATCATTATTTAATGACTAAGAACACTTCATACAAAGTACAAGTAGATGTAGATACAGATGCAATCAGGAATCAATATAACATTGAGGAGGGAGCGTATGTTACTACTGAATCAGGAGTATGGACTGTCTATAATGGAGAGTGGGTTAAACTATACCCTCAAGCAGGAGTAGGAACAGGATTAGGATGGACTAGATACGATGATGATCAATATACCTCAGATAGTAAATTAAGTCTTGCAGATAGTGTAGAAATAACTTTACCTAACAATGCAGCAAATACTTACAGAAGCTACCCAAGTATTGATTATTATAATGGAACTACAAAAAGAGTCTTAGCTGATAACTTAAATGATGTTTATATATTGACTATTGCTTTTAAATGTAGTGCTGAAAATGCTAATCAGACATATATTAGATTACAGTTAGATGCAGAGAATGGTACACCATATGAGAGAGTAGGAGTAGATATATCGTTTCCTAAAGGTAATGACGTTGCTCACGAGTTCCACCAAGTATTCCAATATTATGCAGATCAAAACTTTGTAGATAATGGGTCGTTTGTGAAAATTACACCTACAGGAGGTACTGCTAAGATATGGGACATAATATACTTTATACAAAAAACACAAAGCTATGCTTAAAGATAAAATACCAAGCTATACAAGTCCTAAGGGAAGCTCTAGAGGATGTTTATGTAAAGATGAGAACACCTACTCTAGAAAGTGTTGTGATGGTTCTTTATGGGCACAAGGAATAGGAAACATATATCGTAAGTCATAAATAAATCTTAAATAAATAAAAATGAACACACAAAAAAATGTTAATCAAAGACTTTCTAAGCTATATACTCAAGATGCTAAGCAAGAACTATCCTCTGAAAAGATAGAGTTGGCTTTGGTAGATGACTTTGAGAAAAAGTTTGACAGATTAATGGATGACTCTGCTAGTATTGGAGGTCAATTAATAGATGCTTTATCTAAAGCTGAAAATAAATATAAGCAAGTTAAATCAGAAGCTAGTGCATTAGTAAAGATAGGAGATGACTTAGAGGCTAAAGCAAAAGACTTAGGTATTGATTTACCTAATACAGTTAAGAATAAGTTTCAAAGTGTAAAAGCTGAGATTAAAGAAGCTGATAAGTTAATTTCTAAAATTAGTCAGCTATATTCAGCTTTCTAAAAATGAAAATGCAAAATAATAATTATTAACCGTTATATAAATATGAAAAACCCATTAGAGATGCTAAAAGAAATTAAAAGCGTTCTAGGTTTGTCTGAGGAGGTACAAGTAGAGCAATCTATTGAGGAGACCAAGTTAGCACAAATGATCCTAGAGAATGGTACTATCATTGAAGCAGAAGAATTTGCTCCTGAATTTGAAGTATTTATCGTAACAGAGGAGGATAGAATTGCCTTACCTGTTGGAGAATATGCCTTAGAGGATGGAATGATTCTTGTTGTTGAAACAGAAGGTATCATCAAAGAGATTAAAGAACTAGCAGGAGAAGAAGTAGAAGAAGAAACTCCTGAGGTAGAAGTAGAAGCTGCAGAAGAATCTGAAAAAGAAGAATTAGGCTATGCTACTAAAGAAGAACTAGCTGAGGTTAAATCTATGATAGAGGAAATCAAAGCTATGATCAAGGATAAAGAGGATATGGCTGCACAAACTGCAGAAGTAGAAGCACAAGTAAAAGAGGAATTATCATCTACACCTGCATCTGCTCCATTGAAACACAATCCTGAGGGAAATGTTCAAACCAAGAAAGTAACATTTGGTAACAACAGACCACAATCTATCCAAGATAGAGTATTTGCAAGAATTTCTAACATTCAAAAATAAAATAAACTAAATAAAAATGGCTACAACAACCGACATTACTACAACTTTCGCAGGCTCGTTTGCAAATGAATATATTGCCGCTGCGTTATTATCAGGTGCTACATTAAACAATGGTGGTATCACAATCAAACCAAACGTAAAGTACAAAGAAGTAATCAAAAAAGTTGCTACTGATTCAAACGTAATCAAAGACGCATCTTGTGATTTTACTGATACTGCTACAGTTACTTTAACTGAGAGAATCCTACAACCTGAGGAATTTCAAGTAAATTTAGAATTGTGCAAAAAAGATTTTAGATCGGATTGGGAATCTGCTCAAATGGGTATGTCTACATACGACAACTTACCACCATCTTTCTCTGATTTCTTAGTTGCACACGTTGCAGGATTAGTTGCTGAGAAAACTGAAAACACTATTTGGAAAGGTGTTAATGCTAACGCAGGTGAATTTGATGGATTAGTTACTAAAATGACTGCTGATGCTGATGTAATTGATGTAGTAGGTACTGCAATTACTGCTGCTAACGTAATCACTGAGATGGGTAAAGTAGTAGATGCTATCCCTTCTGCATTATACGGAAAAGAAGATCTTTACTTATATGTATCTCAAAATGTTGCTAGAGCCTATGTTAGAGCATTAGGAGGATTCGCTGCTGCAGGATTAGGTGCAAACGGTGTAAACAATGAGGGAACTCAATGGTGGAACAACGGTGCATTATCTTTTGATGGTGTTAAAATCTTTGTTGCTAACGGATTAGCTGACAACTTTATGGTAGCTGCTGAGAAATCTAATTTATTCTTTGGAACAGGTTTACTTTCTGATCACAATGAAGTTAAGGTTTTAGATATGGGAGATCTTGATGGTTCTCAAAATGTGAGAGTAATAATGAGATTTACAAGTGGTGTTGAGTACGGTATCGGTTCTGATATTGTTCTTTATACTCCTGCATAATCATAAATAAACAATCTAAAGGGGTAGGTAAGTCCATATAAGACCTGCCTGCCCTTTTTTTATTAATCTAAAAAACTTAAAACATATGTCTTGTTCAATTACAAATGGTAGATCATTGCCTTGTAAGAGTGCAGTAGGTGGATTAAAAAACATCTACTTCTCAAACTATGATGCTGATATTGCTGCTTTAGTTCCTGCTGCAGGGGTTATTACCTTTGATAACACAGAGGAGTTCTACAAATACGAAATAAAAGGAAATTCTAGTTTAGAAACTACTATCACCTCATCTAGAGAGAATGGTACTACTTTCTATGAGTCTACTTTAAGTGCTACTTTCACTTACTTAGATTCTGCAACTCAAGAAGAAATCAAATTACTTGCTGCAGGGAGACCTCAAGTAGTAATAGAAGATTATAATAATAATTTCTTTTTAATGGGTAAAGAACACGGTGCTGAGGTATCAGGTGGTACTATTGTTACAGGTGCAGCTATGGGAGATCTTTCAGGATTCACCCTTACTTTAACTGCTCAGGAAACTGCTCCACCATTCTTTTCTGATGAGCCTGCTTTAGCTACTTATACTCCTATTGATCCAACACCAACTGTATAGTAACTAAAATATAGTTACAATATTTAAGACCCTGCCTTATGGTGGGGTTTTTTTTGTTATTTAATACAAAAAAGGAAAATTAATTCGTTATATATATATGAAACACTTAACCACAAGTACAGATCCTCAAACTTTACTTATAATTCCTAGATCTTATTCAGAGAGTGGAACATTAGTATTGAGAGATGATAGCACTAACACAGAGACAAGTGCTGAGGTTGTTTTAGGTAAGTCAGGAGAGTATATGAGCCTATCTCATTCATTTTCTCTTGTTGAAGGTAGATATTATGACTTTAGAATAGAAGTATCAGGAGATGTAATATACAAAGATAAGATATTCTGTACAGATCAAGATATAGACCAAAATACAAATGACTATTATACTGTAAATGAAGGAGACTATATTACAGATAATAGTTATGATAATGATTATATAGTAATATGACAAAAAGAGCAAATAATATAGTTAAGGCTATAAATAACAATCTGCAGAAAAATGTACAGAATAAAGTACATAATGATGTGAGAGTTGTTAATCTGAGTACTTATACTTCACCAAAAGTATCTGAGGTAAGAGGTAAAGACTATGTATCTTATGGTGCTGATAATAATTACTATCAATATCTTATAGATAGATACAATGGATCTCCCACCAATAACGCAATTATCAATGGGATTTCAGAGATGATTTTTGGTAAGGGATTAGATGCTACAGATTCTAATAAAAAGCCTGAGCAATATGCACAAATGAAAACCTTATTCACTAAGGAGTGTACTAGGAAACTAGCATATGATCTTAAATTGATGGGTAGTTGTGCTATGCAGGTGATCTATTCTAAAGACAGATCTAAGATTGTTCAAGTTGAGCATTTCCCTGTAGAAACTTTAAGAGCAGAAAAAGCTAATGAAGAAGGAGAAATAGAGGCTTACTACTATTTTAAGGATTGGTCAAAAATTAAAAATAGTGATTCACCACAAAGAATCCCTGCTTTTGGTTATTCTAATGAAGGTTTAGAGATATTATTTGTTAAGCCTTACAGAGCAGGATTCTATTACTACTCACCTGTAGACTATCAAGGAGGGTTGCAGTATGCTGAATTAGAGGAGGAGATCTCTAACTATCACCTAAACAATATAATGAATGGTCTAGCACCTTCTATGTTAATTAACTTTAATAATGGAGTTCCTAATGAGGAGGAGAGACAGTTAATAGAGAATAAGATACACCAAAAATTTGCAGGTTCTAGCAACTCAGGGAAGTTTATACTTTCTTTTAATGACAACTCAGAGACTGCTGCTTCTATTGAGCCTGTTCAGTTGTCAGATGCTCATCAGCAATACCAATTCTTATCTGATGAAAGTTCTAAGAAAATAATGGTATCTCATAGGGTTGTGTCTCCTATGCTTTTGGGTATTAAAGACTCATCAGGATTAGGAAACAACGCAGATGAAATAGAGACTGCTTCTACATTAATGGATAATACTGTTATTAGACCATTTCAGACACTTTTAATAGATGCCTTTGATAAGGTATTAGCTTACAATAGTATCTCTTTAAATCTATACTTTAAGACCTTACAACCTCTAGAATTTACTAATCTAGATAATGTAGTGGATAAAGAAACTAGAGAAGAAGAAACGGGTGTTAAGATGTCAAGTGATAAATCTCCTAGAGTAGATGATGATTTTGCTGATTTTATGGCAGACTTTGGAGAGGATGAAAATCTTGATGAGTGGGAATTAGTAGATGAGAGACCTGTAGATTATGATCAAGAGGAAACTCTAGATAAAATGATAGGACTTGCAAGTACAGGATCAGCTAGACCAAACGCAAAGAGTGATCAAGATGGTGAGGTAGATGATCTAAGATTCAAAGTAAGATACCAATACGCTCCACTTAGAACAACTCAGAAAGATGGTGAGAATGTATCTAGAGATTTCTGTAGAAAAATGGTTGCTGCTAAGAAAATATACAGAAAAGAGGATATTCAGCAGATGTCTCAAAGAGCAGTTAATGCAGGATGGGGTCTTAGTGGTGCTGATACTTATGATATTTGGCTTTACAAAGGTGGAGGATCTTGTCATCATTTTTGGATGAGAAAGACTTATATGGCTAAAGGAGTTAATCCTGATGCTACAAACCCTAATGCTGAGATTAGCGTAAACCAAGCAAGAAAAGATGGGTTCAAACCTGAGACCAATGATCCATTAGTAGCTAAAAGACCTACTGATATGCCTAATAATGGTTTTGTAAACAAATAAAAGATAGATGGCTACAGCATTATTTATAAAAAGAACAGATTTAGTCAAAAATAGCATCTTAGATGGGAATGTAGACACTGATAAATTTATACAGTTTATTAAGATTGCACAAGAAATCCATATAAGAAACTATTTAGGATCAGATCTATATAATAAAATTTCTGCTGATATTATAGCAGGAACATTAAGTGGAGACTATTTGATATTAGTAAACACTTACATACAACCTATGCTCATTCACTTTGCTATGGTGGACTATTTGCCATTTGCTGCTTACACAATTAAGAATGGGGGTATTTATAAGCACACAAGTGAGAACTCTGAAACTGCTACAAAAGATGAGGTAGATTATTTAGTTAGTAGGGAGAGAGACATTGCTGAGTATTACACTAGAAGATTTATTGACTTTATGGCTTTTAATCAGTCTAGCTATCCTGAGTACACTTCTAACACAAATGATGATATACACCCTGATCACGATGCAACATTTCAAGGATGGGTATTATAGATATGAAAGCAAGATACAAACCAAAGGACAAGAACTTAACTAAATTAAAGAAATACCTAGAAAAAAATGGCAAACGAGATCAGTTGGGGAAAGATATACGAAAGTAGTTGGTTCGGAGAAGTTAATGCAGATAATGGATGGGGAATAGCATATCCTTCCGATGCTGATGGAAGTACTTTTAGAGCAGATACTACTTTAGTTTTAGCAGATACTAATCAATACACAGCAGACCAAACACAATACTAATAATAAAAAAACAAAATGGCACAACAAACAATTAATATCGGAACGGTTGCTAATGATGGTACAGGAGACCCATTAAGAACCGCATTTGACAAATCAAACGACAACTTTACAGACCTTTATAATGGTGCAGGGGGTATTGCTGACGATTCCGTTACCTATGCAAAATTAGGAACAGAGTTTACAACAAGTTACACTTTACCTGTTCCCGCAGTAGGTCAGCCAATGAATGTAGACTTTAGTTCTGCTCAAGTATTTGTTACAACATTATCAGCGGATACTACTATTAGTTTCTCAAACCAAGAAATAGGTATGGTAAAAGACTTAATACTTACGGGAGACTATGCTTTAACGCTTCCTGCAGGTTCAACAGTTTCGGGTACTTATGATGGCACAGTTGAGAACCTTATTCAAGTAGTAATAACAAGTTCGGGACAATTTTGGTATTCAATTTCTCAAGCACAATAATATTAAAGTAAAAAAAATATGAAAGCAATATTAGTAAACGGAGAAATCAAAACATTTGGTTCAGTACCTAAAAGTTGGTCTGATGAAAATGGTTTGCATTTAAACATTAAAGACGGTTCTAAGTACGGGTTTAAAGATGTAATATATCCTACATTTGATGCAAGAATTGAGGAATTATCAAACTTGCACTTAGACGGAGATATTTATACATACGATGTAATTGACAAACCAATAAAAGAAACTTTAGCTGAATTAAAAGAGCAAAAAATTTCACAACTTAAAAGAAGGGTTGGAGATATGCTTTCTAAAACAGATTGGTATATCATTCGTGAATCGGATAGTGGCGAAGCTACACCCGCAGACGTAAGAGGAGAAAGAGCAGCATTAAGAACTAAAAGTGATTCAATAGAAGCAGAAATAAACGCTTTAACAACTAAGAAAGCAGTTGTATTGTTTGACATTAACCTTTAAAATTTAAGTTATGTCTTTAAATAAAAGATTAATAAATACCAATAGTGGTGGTGGTGGGGTTACGGGGATAGCTTATGTTGCCTCCTATACTACTGACAGTATTACTTCTTTTGATGTAAACACACCGAGTAATATTACTGAACTTAATAATTATGTAAGTGCTAATCTGAATGGAGCGTGGGACATTGCAATTGATTTTCCTAACGATGTGGCTTATGTTGCCTCTACACAATCAGATAGTATTACAGCTATAGATATAAGCGACCCAAATAATTTAATTGAGTTGAGTTCTATTACTAATGCCGAAATGGATTATCCTACTTCCATTAAATTAGACTTAGTGAATCAAGTAGCTTATACTATTAATACAAATAATTTCAAAATTGTTTCTGTTGATATAAGCAACCCAAGTAGTATGGTTTTTTTAGATTCTTTTACTGAAGCAAGTATGACGGGGGCTACAGAAATGGAAATTGACGTAGCTAATCAAGTGGCTTATGTAATTTGTAATTATTGGAACGGCAAGTTTATTTCTATTGATATTAGTAATCCAAGTAGTATGAGCAGAATTGGCTTTACGGCGGCTATTAATAGGACGGGGATTGCGCTTGATTTGGTTAATCAAGTAGCTTATTTGACAATGAGTACTCAAGTTTCTTCTTGGGATATAAGCAACCCGAGTAGTATGTCTCAAATTGGTAGTATTTCGGGAGGAAATATGAATGCAGTTGAAGCAATAGCTTTGGACACTACTAATAATGTAGCTTATGTAGCTTCCTATGGTAATGATAGAATTATATCATATAATATAAGCAATCCAAGTAGTATGTCCGAAATGGACTTTTATACAAATTCCTCAACATTAGATGGTATTTTTGGAATAGCTTTAGACCTACCTAATCAAGTGGCTTATGTAACTTCAAGGTTTTCTCAAAGTATTACTTCAATCAGTATAAGTAACCCAAGCAATCTGTTTGAATTAGACAGTTACACGACTACTAATTTAAATTTTGTTAGAAATATTGCATTAAGTTAATAAATAAAATAAAAGGGGGTGTAAAAGCCCCCATTAACTATGGACAATAAAATATCATTTATAAGTGGGTTTATGTTTACAACCCTATCAACAATTACTTTAATGGGAGTAGCACAAGCCGCTATGATAGGTCTTGTCGGTGGTTTCTTTGGTCTATTAGGAAAAGAATTATACTACTTTATCAAAACCAAGATAAAAAAGAAATTATGAGAAAATATATTGACTTAGCAATATTTAAGTTTATAGAATTTAAAGTGTGGCTACATCAAAAGGTAAATGGTTCTACTTGGGATAAATTTATATTTGGAGTAATACTAATAGCGACTTTGATTGTTACTTCTAAAATATTAGGCTTTATTTTAAAATAGTATTAAAATGAAAAACATAGTAGCAGGTTGGAAAACTACTTTATTGGGTCTATTAATAATAGCTGCTTCAATAGCTTATATTTTTATTGTACAAGACAGTAAAGTATTTCAATTTGCTATTCTATTGGTGGTTGGTATTGGGTTTTTATTTGCACCTGATACTATTGTAGATGGACTTAGAAGTTTGATCAAAAACAACAAGGATAAAAAGTTTTGAATTTAACCAAGAACTTTAAGAAGTCAGAGTTTGAGTGCAAGTGTGGTTGTAAGATGCCACCAAAAGTTTTATCTAATGTAGTAAGAACTGCAGACAACCTACAGGTGCTTAGAGACATTCTAGGAGAGTCTATTATTATCAATAGTGCTTATAGATGCAAAACTCATAATCTTGCAGTAGGAGGCGTTAAAACAAGCCAACACACTTTAGGGATAGCAACTGATTTAGCAACAAAAGATCCTCAGAGTCTATATGAGACTATAGAACACTTAATAGAAAAAGGTACTTTAAAAGAGGGTGGCTTAGGAATGTATAACACTTTTGTTCATTACGATACTAGAGGAAACAAAGCAAGATGGGATTACAGAAAGGATTAATACTTTGTATGTTGCTAGTATCTTGTGGTGCTAAGAAAAAAGCTATTAAGAATGTAGAGACTAAAACTATCACAGAGGTTTATACCAATACAACTACAATAAAAACAGATTCTAGCATATCTTATTTAGACATCTCAGAACTAAAAATAGTTTCTAGAGATTCTACACAACCTATTATCATAAAGGATTCTAAAGGCAATACACAGACTTTCTATAATGTAGAGTATATTACCTCCAAAAAAGATAATAGTGTCCTTAAAACTGCTATAAATGACTCTAAGACCATTACACAGACATCTACTGTAGGTCAGACAATTACTTTGCAAGAGTCTACTAAAGAAAAAATAAATACTCCTTTCAACTATTGGTTTATTATTATACCTTTGATAGGTTATATGATTATAAGACAGTTTATTAAGAAGTATATTTAATAACTTTTAATAAGTAGTTGTTTTTTTATTTTTATTATAATCACTAAAACACTATTTTTTTTATATACTTATATACTTATATATAATATATATATTAATATATAATAATATAACATATATAATAATATAATATATAATAATATATAATAACTATGAAAGAAGAAATTTATAAAATTGCAGAGGATTATCAAAAAACAGTAATAGAGAGAATTAACCAACTTTTAGAGATGGATGCTATTATGTACACTAATCTAGGATCTGATAGTACTAAAGCTGAGAAACTAGAGGTAAAAAAAAATTCTAGGATAATCTACAAAGCTATAAAAGACCTAGACCTAGAAACAGGTAAGCTACTCTTACAACATCAAGATGGATATTAGATAAAGTTCCCAATATGGGAAAAAAGACAGACAAATGCCTAAGAAACCAAGCAGAAAAACATTAGTAAACAACTTAGACAAAGTATTCTCTGAGTATATTAGAAGAAGATATGCTAAAAATGAGATGGCTACTTGTGTTACTTGTGGTAAAAAAGATCATTGGAAGAACTTACAAGCAGGACATTTTATGTCTAGAAAGCATTATTCAACTAGATGGAATGAAGATAATGTAGAGGTGCAGTGTATGGCTTGTAATGTCTTTAGATATGGTGAGCAATTCTTATTCTCTAAGTACTTAGGTCAAGAAAAATCTGATGAGTTACTAGCTAAGAGTAGAGAGTCTAAAAAATTTGCAGATTATGAACTTCAAGAAATGATAGATTTATATAAAAAAAAACTTAGTGAATTGTAATTGTATGCGGCATTATTACTATATTTGACTTGTCTGTCTAATTAATTGTCTTAATTCTGAAAGAGGGGTGTCTTAACTGACGCCTCTTTTTTTTTTGCATAAATTTGTTTTTTATTAAATAATTTTTATATCTTGCGGTATATTAATCTTAAAAACAGATATTATGACAAATGATCAGATGGCACAAATTCTCTCAGAGAACATCAAAAACTTAGAGTGGGCAGAAGATTACCACGAAAGAAAATTAAAAGAAACTGAGTATCAATTATCTCTTTTCAGAAAAGAACTAAAACAATTAGAGATATGACATACACAGAAGATCTCATTAGACTATACCAAGCAAGGATAGAATCAATGGGAAGTAGAATAGAAGAACTAGAAGCATTATTAGAAATCAATCAAAAACAATTAGAAAATGAAAACAGGTAAGATTACCGTAATAACTCCTGATGGAACTTGGAGCAACGGATCTAAAACATTCAACAGGTACAAAGTAACTATGGCAACAGGTGAGGTGTATCAGTTTAACGCAGTAGGTGAATTTAAAAAAGCAGTAGGAGATGAGATAGAGTTTGAGGTTACAAACACTCAATACAATACTGCTAAGATTATTTATCCTAAACCACAAGGAACTTTTCAACCTCAGCAAGGTAACTTCACTAAGAAGCCTGATGATGTTCAGAGGTTCATTATTAAGCAATCAAGTGTTGCTAGTGCAGTGAATTTTTACAGAGACCAAAATGCTAGTGAAGAACAAGTATTAGCATTTGCAGATAGAATAGTTAATTATATATACCAATAAGATGAGTTACAAAGTAAGCGGAAAAATCATTTCAATTTCAGAAATAGAAACTTTAAAAAGTGGTGCTAAAAAATTACTTTTTGAAATAGACACAGAAGAAAAGTACAACAACCTATATTCTTTTCAAATTTACAAAGGTCAAGTATTTGCTGATCAGGTAAACAATTTTGTAAAGTATAACAATGTAGGTGATCTAGTTGCTGTAGAATTTAATATAAATTGTAAAGAGTATCAAGGCAAGTATTACACTAACCTAAACGCTTGGAGAACTGATAAAATTGATTCAATGCCTCAAGTTCAAGAGGTAACTGCCTCAGATTTTGCTCCTGACAGAGAAGATTTACCATTTTAGATTTAATTGGGGGTAGGGAAACTTATCCCCTTTTTTTATTACCTTAGACAAAAAACAGACAGATGCTAATAAATTTTGAAGAACAATTAGATAAATTAAAAAAGGTAAGATCAGGACACATCAAAGAAGGATTAAAATTAAACGTACCTCAAATAGACAATCATTTTCGCTTTAAGAGTGGGAATTTTAATGTTATTCTAGGACACGCAAATGTTGGTAAGACTTCTGTAGTAATGTATCTGATGCTTATGTATTCAATTAAGCACAATTTAAGGTGGCTAGTATTTAGTTCAGAGAATGAACCTTACTCACTTATAAGAAAGCTAGTAGAATACTTAGAAGGAAAGCCTATTAATAAAGTTGAAACAGATGATTTTGATAAAAGGATTAAATGGATTAATGAACATTTTAAGTTTATTGAACCTAATGATCTATATACTTATAAAGGTTTGTTAGAACTTGCTCAGCACGTTAAAAATGCTTGGCATTATGATGGCTTTATGGTAGATCCTTACAACTCTTTGATGAAAGATAAGGATGTATTAAAGGGATTAAGTGGACACGAATATGATTACTTAGCAACAAGTGAGATGAGAATATTTGCAAAGAAAAACAATGTAAGCATTTGGCTAAACACCCACGCTGCAACTGAGGCTTTAAGAAAAAAGCATCCTCAGAATCATCCATATGCAGAGCATCCTATCCCACCAATGGCTAGTGATGTAGAAGGTGGAGGTAAGTTTGTGAATAGAGCAGATGATTTCTTAGTTATTCACAGATATATTCAGCATCCTACAGATTGGATGTATTCTCATATCCACGTTAGAAAAGTAAAAGACATAGATTCAGGAGGTAGACCTACAAGTTTAGATGAGCCTATTAGACTCAAGAGTCTTTTAAATAATGTTGGATTTGAAGTAAACCATAAAAGTTTAATTGAGGTAGCAACAAAAGAACAAATAAATTTACCATTTTAATATGAATATAGATTTTGGAAGTATTGGAGTAAATATACAAGCTATACCTATATATGGTTTGTCAGTTGGATTTTTATATTATAATCCCAATTTAGAACCTGATGTGGATGAGGTAGATGCTGAGGATTTCTATCAGCAGTTCACAGTTATGTTTTTATTAGTAGGTTTGCACATAACTATATGGAGGTATTAGAATTACTATTTAAAAAGCATAAGGATTGGTGTGCTATTGTAGAGTCATTTGGAGTAAATCCTGACACTGCTGAGGATCTAGTTCAAGAAATGTACATAAAAATAGATAGCCTTGTAAAAAGAGGCACTGACATTATGTATGATACTAATGAGGTGAATTACTATTATGTATATAGAACTTTGCACACTTTGTTTTTAGATTTAAAAAGGAAAGAGGCTAAGGTTAATTTACTAGGATTAGATGAAATAACAAAAGATCTCATACAAGATGCTCACATTGATTATGATAAATTATATAGTAAACTAACTACTGAACTAGAAAGCCTATATTGGTATGATAAAAAGGTATTTGAAATAATAGATTCAGGAGAGTCATTTCAAGGTCTTAGTGATAAGACAAATATAAGCTACTATTCACTTTACAATACTTACAGAAAAGTAAAGAAACACTTAAAAGAATTATTCAGATGAATTTAGAAGAATTAATAAAAAACTACATACATCCAATCACAGGATGGAGAGTAAATGATAAAAAATATTCAACAAGAAATAAAAAAGAAAATGAGATTAGGAAATATCATAGAGAAAATTACGACCTTAACGGGGATAAAATGGCTTACTAAAAAGTTATTTGGAGATGATTGTGGTTGTGAAGAAAGAAAAGAAAAGTTAAACCATATAATAATTGATAGAAATGGAATACACAGAGATGAATAAATTAGATAAAATAGATTGGGGAAAATTCAGAGATGGATTAAGCAACACTTTACAACCTAAAGAATTTGAATTGATTTGTCAATTACACGCAAAGTATTTTAATCATAAATATTACAAGCCTTGTAGTTGCAATCCAAAAGAGATTAAGAGATGGATCTCACAATTAAATGAATTGTACCTAAAAGAATAAAATGGATATAAACAAAGTACACAACTTAGAAAAGGCAGTTATAAGTATATTAAATTTAGATGGATGGGATTTAGATTGGTGTGGAGGAGGTTTTGAGCATTATGATGCAGTAGGAGAAACTCCAAAAGGACACCCTTGTGTCATAGAAATGAAATTCAGAAAGAAATACTATGAGACTAAGATGCTAGAAGTAGCTAAATACAATAAACTGATGGATATGCCTGAGGATATGGTTAAGATATACTTTGTTAATGATCCAAAAGCTAACTATTTATTTTGGTTAAATGAGATAGATATGGGAGAATCACAAGAAATGTACTGCCCTGACACCACCTTATGGACTAAGAAGAAAGTAAACAAACCTGTTTACCTTTTAAGAGAGGAACAGGCATCAATAATAAATCCAAACAAATGACAGAATTAAATTATTTAAAGGCAATACTACTTTCACAGTTGCTAATTGAATCAATGGAATCTTTAAAAGGATCTAAGTATTACAAGGCATCTTTGAAATATAACATTAACAGATCAATTAAAGAGTGTGAGATGGTTTTTAATGAGAATTATAACATCATCTATAACAACAACCCTGAGATGGCTACAAATGTATTAAACAAGCTAGAAGGGTTAATAAATAAATTATCAAAATCTACATTAGATGAACTTGTAATGATAGATGCGGTGATTGACAAATACAATGACAATAAAGAATGGTTCTTAGAAAATGGACAAGCTGAGTTCTTAAGGATAGACTAGATGAAATCAGAAGAAATTTTACTATTAACTAAGAAAAGAATCAAGCATTCTCTTAATACAGGATTTGGTGCTGAGGATCTCTTTCAAAAGTTAATGATAGACAGAGGCAATGAATGTATAAAAAGCAATTTGAATGATGATCTTTATAAGCACATAGATTTTTATGTAAATGGTTTTGGTATAGATGTAAAGGCTAACAGAAAACTACACTCAATATGGCTAGAAATAACAAACCAAAGCGGTTATGATGGATGGCTTAAAGGAGAAGCAGATTACATAGTGATGGACATAAAAGAGATTAATGCTTTTTGTGTATTCAAAAGAATAGATCTACTAAGATTTGTAGAAAATATCACTGAGACTACAGAGAACAATAAAGAGTATATGAAAATATATACTAGATCAAAGTGGGGGCAGAAAGATAGAATAGTACAATGCAAATTTGATGACATAAAACATTTAGAAACCCAAAGAATAGAATACAGATGATTTATATTTTATCTACACTTGTTTCTATAATGACTATTTTAAAGACTGTAGAGACAAACAACAA
>Ga0206131_10001430_pt1 | contig 30716 bp, 17 predicted proteins | sample Helgoland_Spring_FD_148636 | JGI IMG/M metagenome (GOLD analysis project Ga0206131, IMG submission 148636) | Pelagic subsurface seawater microbial communities from Kabeltonne, Helgoland, North Sea - Helgoland_Spring_Bloom_20160517_1 | ecosystem: Environmental > Aquatic > Marine > Epipelagic ...
GGCGACGGCGGCGGAGGCGAGGGCGGTGGCGACGGCGGCGGTGGAGACGGCGGCGGCGAAGGCGGCGGCGGCGACGGCGGCGGCGACGGCGGCGGCGGCGAGGGAGGCGGGCTGGGAGGCGGCGGCGACGGCGGCGGCGACGGCGGCGGCGGCGAGGGCGGCGGGCTGGGAGGCGGTGCTGGCTTCAAACACATTAAATATTCGTCGTGCTCGTCTTCGCGCGTGTTGGTGGTGGAGCATTGAAATCCTACGCTCTGGGTGGCGGACCAGTCGTAGGCCACGCAGTTGGCGTTGGCATCGCACGCATTCCGGACCGCCGATTCCGTGCTGTACGATCCGGAAGCATAAATTCTGTGCAGGCACTCCGTTCCAACCGACGTGCACGTGTACGCCGCGCTGGAGAGCGAGAGTCCAATAAAAAAGAGCAAGCATCTTAGTGGACGTAACGCCGCGCCCGGCGGGCGCATGACACACCAACGACAACGCGCCCACCCCTTACTACCTTTCCCGAGCGACACTGGTTATGTCTGCAGCGCCCTAGTCCGCGTCCGGGATCTCGGAGGCAGGAGGCTCCCATTCGATCCGCACCGCCGGCCCGCCGTGGTGCACGATCAGGTTGGGATCGACGCGCACGCAGTTGTACTTGTGCATGATGGCGTCGGCGCGCTCCTTGAAGGTCCACTCGTTGATGACCTCGTTGTCCACCTGCTCCTGCAGCGTCTCCATCTCCTTGGTGAGCAGCAGGCGGTAGATCACCTTGGCGACCTCTCTCGCGCGCGCGCTCTTGCCCAGCCGCGGGCCGTCCGCGCCGCGGCTCATGGGCATGCGCGCCGTCTCCTCGATGCTCTCGCGCGCCGTGCGCGAGAGCTCCGCGAGGTCCTCGGTCGCGTCCGCGTCGGTGTAGGTGGGCTCGTCCTCGAAGGCATCCTCTTGCTGCCTGTCGGGGATGTGCACCTGGTGTGCCCACGAGCGCTCCGACAGCGCCTCGCGAGCTGACCACGATGGCTGAAGAGGCCGCGCGCGCGAAAAGTCGTGCCGCTCGCCAGCAAGCCGCTCCTCCCCGAGCGGCCGCTGCAGCGCAGCCTGGACGTCGCGCGGGAGCTGGAGCAGAAACCTGCGGGAGACAGAGTCCTCCGCCTCCTGCCTGGCTAGCTCAACCAGGTTCCGGTACCGCGCATACGTGGAGTCCTGCTCGTTGCGCGCGCGCTCGCGCGCGCGGGCCTGCTCATCCTCCTCTTGCATCTCGCGCTGGCGGCGGTAGTACCACTCGTGCTCATCCGGCGCGGCCTGCTCCTCCTCCGCCTGGCGCTCGGCCAGCTCGTGCTCTAGCTGTCTTTGAAAAACTGGCTCCGCCAGATTCATGATGGCGTTGACGAGGTCTCCGTCGTTTCGATCGTAGGCCAGCTCCACCAGGTCGGGAGGCGCGTCCACGTTTGCGTGGTCCAAGTGGTCCGCAATCATCTCCAAGTCTCGCATGCGGTCGCTGCCAGCAGCGGCGGTTCGGGAGGGCTCCGCCGCCGCCGCCTCCTCCTCCACTTCCTGCTGCTCCTGCTCCATCATCCTCCGGAACCGCTCGAGTTCCGCGGGCGTCAGTGGCGCGCGCTCGCGCGCGCGGGCCTCCTCCTCCTCGTCTCGCTCCTCCTCCGACTCCGTGTCCTCGCCCGAGGACGTCGAGTCCACGTCCTCCTCTTCCGAGGCGTACGCGGCCGGAGCGCGCGTGATGCTCATCAGGTACTCCATGCGCGCACCCTCGTCGACAACGTCGGGCTGGACCTCGTCGAAGTACACGAGCCGGCCAGCGTACACACCGGGCGTATCGAGATCCATTGCGCTGAGCGGGGTCATGGTGGCATGTGCGCTCACTCGCGCGCGCGCGTGGGTTGGCGCCCGCACGAGTCGCAAACTTTGCTTTAGAGGAACTTGCAAAGTTTGCGGCTCGTGCGGGCCCCAAACGCACACGCGCGCATCGCGTGCCACCATGGAGGCCGCGCCGGCGCCGGGGGGTGCCACCAAGAAGCGCCCCGCTTGTGGCATCGTGCTCACCGACAAGAAGGTGGACCCCGCGCTGGACTACGACTCGGACTTTGACGACGCCGTGCCCAAGCCCAAGCCGGCCAAGCAGCCGCGCAAGCCGCCGCCGATCAAGCGCGCGCCGCGCCTCCAGTTCGCCGGCCAGCGCGACGCGGACAAGTGCATGGTGGCGGCGCGCGACAACGGGGGCGACGTGCGCGTGATCGCCGTGACGCTCGACTGGACCAAGGACAGCTATCCCGAGGCGCACCGGGTGTTCAAGGCCATGGACTTCACGGGCCGCTTTGGCTACAAGCTGGACCGCGCGCAGCCGTACCTCAGCCCCGACGAGTTCTTGGGGCTCTTCTACTCCGAGGCCTCGGGCGAGCCGGGCGTGGGCAAGGTGATCGCCGAGCTGCTGCTCGAGAGCGAGGACCACCACGTGGTGGTGGTGGACGGCACGCCCAAGGGCGAGGAGTTTGCGCGGCTCGCGGCGCTCGCGGCCGCCCACTTCTACAAGCTGCTGCCGGGCGGCAGCGGCGAGCTCTGGAAGGCCGTGCGCAAGTTTCCCACGCGCGGCGGCGCGCCCGTCTTCCCGCACTGGACCGCGGTGGTGCAGCGCATGCCCCGGTGCCGGAGCGAGGTGCTGCTGCGCACGACCATGAAGGAGCACTACGACGAGCACCTCGCGCACCGGTCGCCCTTTTGAACCCGAGTGTGGTTGGTGACACGTTTGTTTGTTTTTGTCACCCAAACAACCCAAACAACCCCCACTCCGCTACACGGCCGCGTCGGCCGCCGCAAAGGTGGCGCACAGCAGCGTCTTCACCGTGGCGCGGCGGGTTCGCTTGAGGTAGTAGCGGTCCAGGTACCGGAACAGCGCGCACAGCATCCGCTGGAAGCGTTCGCGCTCCGGCCCCGGCGGGCAGACGACGTCGCCGTCCAGGAGCAGGCGGGGCAGCGTCTCGCGCAGGGCCTCGTACAGGGCCGACCCCTTGGCGTCGTGCGGCTTGGTGCAGCACGCCTTGTGCACGGCCGTGACGAGGAAGGCGTAGAAGTTCTGGTTGATGGGCACCCCGTGCGCACAAAAGTCGTGCAGGACGCGCACCGCCCCCTCCACGAAGACGGGCGCAAACACGCCGGCGTCCCAGCGGCAGAAGAGGCTGAGCACGGGCCACAGCCCGAGCGCGAACGCTTGGCAGAGGAGGCGCAGCTGGCGCACGCGCAGGCCGCTCTCCGTCTGGCGCAAGGCGACGACGTCCAGGCACACGACCGGCCGCATGAAGGCGACGATGCGCTCGGCGATCTCGCCCGGCAAAGCCTCCCAGAGCGCGTGGCCGCCGCCGTGCGGCGCGAGCACGGCGGTGGTGACATCGGTTTGCATGCGTGGGGGTGTGTTTGCAAAATGGAAAACGCGAGCAAGTCGCAAGTTTTGTTTAGCATGCCACAAGAACACGCACCCGTGACATGGTTGTGGCACAAGTTGCAGACCCCAATTAGAAGAAGGCGAGCAGGAAGCCCGCGGTCACACGCGCTCGGTGGGCCGCACGTTGAGCGCGGGGAGGCGGTCGACGGCGGCCTCCCGCTTCTCGTCGGAGCGCATCTCGGCCGGCACGTCCAGCGGGTGGCGGAAGAGCTCGCCCATCTCGATGATGAGGAAGAGGCCGAGGCTCGCGAAGAAGCCGACGCCGACCACGAAGACCCAGCTCACGTACACGGTGGGGATGAGGAGCAGCACGCCCAGCACGAGGAAGGCGATCCCCAGGAAGTCGGGGGCGTTCATCGCGCGAGCGGGCGCGCGCGCGCGCGTGCACGCGTGCGCGTGCGCGCGTGCGTGCGTGCGTGCGCCTTTTGATATGTGGCGCGTGCGCGCCCCCTTAGTAGTGGGCACGCGCGGCGGGCCAAATGAAGAGGGCGCCGTACGCCACCCTCGCCAAGGCGGCGCCGGAGCCGCCGCAGCGCCGCTCCGAGTGGCTGTGGAGCGAGCCCGAGGTGCGGCGCGCGGGCGACGCCGTCGGCGGCGCCTTCCTCGCCGCGCTGGCGGCGATCCTGCTCACCGGCCTCGCGACGCTCGTCGGCGCGCCCACGTCCGACGCGCCGTTTGGCGAGATGGAGGGCGCCACGTGCCTGCGGCTCGCGCGGCGCGCCGACTACACGGTGGTCTTCCTGGACGTGGGCGCGCCGGTGCAGCGGCTCAAGGTGCTGCTCGACATCGGCGCCGTGCAGCCGCCCGGCGGCGAGGCGCTCTCGCTCTTCTCGCCGCGCATGCACAAGAGCGAGAGCATGCAGTGCGAGGACCTCGACCCGCCGCGCAGCTACGCGCAGGCGTGCGAGGACGTCGTGCTCGCGATGCTCAAGGGCAGCGCGGAGCAGGGGCTCGCGCACACGCGCTTCGTCTTCCAGAACGACCAGGCCGCGTACGCGGAGAGCAACGCGGCGTACCTCGCCGGGCTGGACGGCGTGCTCACGCTGCTCACCGGCTCGACCTACTGGGTCACGGCCACGCACTTTTGCTTCACCGAGGCGCCGGCCGCGCCGCTGGAGGTCGTGCCGCGCAACGCGACGCTGCCGTTTGTGAACGTCGACGGCCGGCTCGTGACCACGGGCGGCGCCGTCGGCGCCTTCGACGCGGCGCTCGCCTTCGACGCGCGGTGCGACGACGCGCTGCGCGACGCGCCGGTGCACCTGTTCCCGCTCGAGGCGGCCAACGAGATGGCCGTGTGGCTCGGGCTCTCGAGCACCTTCCTGTACGAGTACGGCAGCGACGTGCTCGCGAAGCGCCGGCGCGTGGTCGAGGCGGGGCGCGACTGCGCGCGGCTCGTGCCCGAGCTCGCGCACGTGCGCGACCTGTACGACTCCGACTGCGGGCTGGGGCTCGGCGTGTGCACGCACGCGCCGTCGCTGCCCTTCCGGCGCCTCGCGACGCACCGGCTGCGGCTCGACGTGGACCTCAACGGCGACGGCACGCTCGTGGCCGAGCACACGGACGCGCTCTCGACGATCGCGTCGCTCAAGGCGTACACGGACGCGCTCACCTCGGCGGTCGCGCGGCTCGTCGTCCTCCTGCTCACCGCCGCCGTCGTCTTCGTGCGCGGCTCGCAGAACGCGACGAGCCCGCGCTGGCTGCTCATCCACGGCATCGACACGCTGCGCTGCCGCAACAAGTTTGCGCACGACTTCACGCCGCAGAACGTCGTGCTCGAGCACGACCGCTTCGAGGTGGTGGCCGACGCGCTGATCAGCGTCTTCGCGTGGGTGGCGCGCGTCGTCGTGCTGCACTACTCGATCGGCACGCTCGTGGCCGACTCGCACGGCGCGGTGGTCGGCTTCCAGATCGCGGGCGTGGCCGCCTCGATCGTGCACCTGCTGCTGCGCTACGCGCTGCACATCGACCTGAAGCGCGAGGCGCCCATCTCCAAGCTGGGCGGGCCCATGTCGGTGGTGGACGTGACCTCGGCCGTGCTGCTGCTCTTCAGCAACTCGCCGCTGCTGAGCAACGACGAGGGCCGGTTCGACGCCATCGGGCGGCTGCTCATCTCGGTGCTGATCGCGATCGCCGTCTTCACGCGCGTCTGCTTCTCGGCGGCCATGGTGGCCGCGATGGCCGTGTCCGCGCAGAACGGCGCGCGCAGGGGGCTGCGCTCGCACCAGGCGTGCCTCGCGCTCGCGGCGCTGCTGTGGCTCGTGCAGGGCGTCGCGAGCGCGGGCTCGCTCGCGCTGCTCTTCGTCAACCCGGCGGCCACGCAGGTGGCGCGCTCGCAGACGGGGCACACCGACGGGATCAAGTACGCCATCTTCACGGGGCTGCTGTGCACGGCGCTGCCCACCTTCACCAAGGTGTCCCTCCTGGTGTTTGCGCACGAGTGTCAGCAGAATGAAAAGAAGGAGTGATTTTATTTTTGTAAACACACACACACACACACGCGCGCGCCACACGCGCCACGCTGGGCCACGCGCGCGCACATCGCTCGGCGGCTCACGACCACGTCGGCGAGTGGACGGGGGTGAAGGTGCCCCCCTCCCACGCCATGGCGTCCAGGTGGGCGTCGTCGTCCGACGCGTGCACGTCGGCCCAGTCGAAGGCGTTGCCCGACGGCGACGCGGGCAGGTAGCTCGGCGAGTAGGTTGGCGCGCTGGGCGAGTACGACGAGTGGGTGGGCGAGTACGCCGGCGAGGTCGGCGAGTACGCCGGCGGCGGCGAGTGGTAGCGGTACAGGCGGAAGGCGGGCTGCGTGGCCTCGTCCTCGGAGACGCCGCCGTCCAGCATGCGGCGCTTGGACGCGGGCCGCCGCCAGTCAAAGTCCCTGCGGTAGGCGCGCCGGTCGGCGGCGCGGCGCGCGCCCCCCGGCCCGCAGGTGCGCTCGACCATGCGGCCGAACCAGTAGAAGGCGGCGGAGCGCATCCGCGCCCACCGGCGGAGCGTGCGCCAGTGGTGCCGCGCGCTGTGCTTGGCCCACGCCCAGCGCAGCCCGCGCACGCCCTGGCGGAAGTCGTAGAGCGCCTCGAGGCACAGGCGCGAGTACGGCGCCCCCGAAGGGGGCGGCGGGGGCACCGGGAGGTAGGTGGGCGCGACCGAGGCGTCCGTGCCCGGCGCCAGCTGCGGGAGCAAGTCGGTGGTGCCGTGCGCGGCCAGGAAGCGGTGCGAGGCCACCTCCAGCGTGAAGCGCGGAGGCAGGTGGCGCAGCCAGCGCGCGAGCACCGGGTCGACGTCGACGTCGCCCCGCCACTCCAGCACCGCGCAGAGGATCTTGCCCTGCTCCTCGATGTCGCAATCGGGGAGACCGTGGTCCCGGAGGCTCTTCGGGCTGAAGAAGGAGGCGCCGTAGATGTAGAGCAGGCTGGCCACAAAGTCGTCCCCGTTCACGACCGCGTGGTAGAGGAGCGTGCCGTCAACGTCGTCCCACGTGTCGTGGTTCGGCGGAGGCACCCCCATCTGGAGCAGGTAGCTCACGTCCTCGTAGGCGCCATTGAGCACCGTGTAGCAGAGCATCCTCTGGAGCGTCTCGAGCGGCGCCGCGAGCAGCGCCTCGGCGCGGCTGATCGAGTCCTCGTAGGGCACCGGCTTGCGGCGGTGGAGGTGCGCGCGCCCCTCGGAGCGGCGGAGCATCGTGCGGCGGCGGCGGAGCATGCGTGCGTTCGCGTTCGGTGCAGGCCAACTGTGCAAGTCTTGGGAAAAAGCGAACACCGTGCCACGAAACGGCTCGTGGCACGACACGCGCGCGCTTTTTTTGAATTCGCGCGCAAACGCGGCGCTCACGCCGCGTTCACTGCAAACAGTGCCCCCATATTTGGGTGGCACTGGGTTTAGGGTCACTGGTTGCTGCGGGTTTGCCGTTTCCGCACGTTTGAAAGGGGAAGCCGTGTGGGATCGCGGCATCGGGTGGTTCCGCAACCAGCGGTAACAATTTTAGGTGGCACGCAAACCCAGCACACGTTCAACGAGGCGCACCCCTGGAGCCACGGCACGGGCCTTCCCCACGGTCGGCGCGCGCGCCCGCTCGCTCACTTGGCCACGTCCAGCTTGAAGAAGCGCCGCTTCTCCATCGCGCCCTCGCGCGCGTTCTGCTGCTGGCCGCGCGGCGAGCCGTAGTACATGCACCACGCGAGCCACGCGACGACGAGCAGCACGAGGAGCGCCGCCGGGATGACGGTGATCAGCAGCACCTGCAGCTCGACCGGCATCTGGTACGGCGGCGGCGGCGCGGGCGGCGACGGCGGCGACGGCGGGTCGCCCGGTGGTGGTACCGAGGGCGGCAAGGGCGGCGACGTGGGCGGCAGCGCGGTCGCGTGGTGCGGGCACGACGCGTCGACCTCGGCGTGCATCGCGCCGTCGAAGGCGTCGGGCATGTAGTACGTGACGCCGTAGAACTCGTGCGTGTGCGTCGCGTTCGCGGGCGAGACCGCGCGCGCCTCGGCCTCCGTGGGGTAGAGCGGCCAGTAGCCCCGGTTGCACATGGCGGTCACCGGCGGCGGCGGCGGCGCCGAGGGCGGGAAGGGGCACTCGTCGACGTAGATGCGGAAGACGGCCGCGCCGTTGCCGTGCGCGTACTGGCCGTACACGTCGCCGTTGCGGTTGGCGCCGATGCTGTAGTTGACCGCGCCCGCGTGCGGCTCGTTGGCCGGGTAGCCGGCGGGGTACGCGGCGTAGGACAGGTGCACGTACGCGTACATGGCCGCCGACACGGCCAGCAGCGTGCACCCGTTGCAGGTGGTGGTGTCGCAGTTGGCGTGCGCGGTGCACGTTTCCACGAAGACCACCTTGGTGGCGTACTGCGCGCACCCGGCCGGGGCGCCGTTGGAGTGCACCTGCACCGCAAACGTGAGGTTGAGCGCGTGCGCCTGCGCCTCGCACCACTCGACGGTGCCGATGGCCGCGGACGAGGCGCCCAGGTTGAGCGCGGCGTGGTCGGCGTCGAGGTGGTGCTCCCGCAGGGCGAGCGCCATGCCGTTGGAGATCAGGTACTCGGACGTGGGCAGCTCCAAGCCGGGCTGCGACCCGGGGGCCACCGTCACGTACGCGCCGCGCAGGCGCGCGCGCAGCGCCTCGTCGACGTCGTCCGACCACAGGTAGGAGCTGTCCTCCGCGCAGCACGAGGGGGCGTACCGGGGGATTTGAACCGTCTCTGTTAACCGACCCGACTCGCACTGGGACACGGCCAGCCCGAGGAGGGCGAGCATGCCGCCCGTTCCCTCCTCCCCCCCGTGCAACACGCCCCACGCGCTACTAGTACAGTGCGCGCCCACTCGGGCATATGTGTGCCGCGTCCCGCTCCGGCGAGCGCCGCCAAGGCGCCCGCCTTGGCGGCGAGCGCCGCCAAGGCGCCCGCCTCACACCAGGACCTCGATCTCGCACGAGTCGACGAGCATCTCCTCCGCGCGCTCGAGCTCGAGCGCGCGCCGCTTGGCCGACACCGAGCCGTAGCGCTCGACGTCCGGCTCCGGGTCGTCGCCGCGCGCGCGCTTGCGCCGCTCCTGCGCGCCGAACGACTTGGTCGTCGCCATCGTGCACCCCTCGAGCGCCGGGTCCGCGTCCTCGTGGCCCGACGCCGCGCGGTGGTTGCGCACGCGCAGGCGCAGGCACAGCCCCTGGTCGTTGACGCGCATCGCCTCCTCGGGCGTGTACATGCCGCGCGCCTCGAGCGCCGAGATGGTGAAGCGCTGCCAGGTGGAGCGCGCGAACAGGTTGCCCTTCATGCTGAAGCCCGTCTCGATGCCGCGCGCCATGGCCTCGTGCTCCGCCACCTCCGGGTCGTTGAACCCGATCGCGCGGCCGTGCGCGAACGAGTGCACGGCCTCCGTGAGCTCCTTGCCCGCGCGCGTGCTCTTGATCTCCGTCTGCATGTCGCAGAAGCGCGACTCGCGCAGCGGCAGGCCGCGGCTGAGCGGGAAGAGCGCCTTGCTCTTCTCCTTGAGCCCGGGGAAGCGCGTGCACACCTGCGGCAGCTCGGCCATCGTCGTGTCCGCGTCCTCGTCCTCGAAGACGTCGGGGAACTGCGCGCGCATCTTCTCGACGTACGGCCGGCTGTCGTTGTGCAGCGTGTCGATCGCCTTGAAGGTCGCGAACATGCCGAACTGGTCCCACTCGTACGGCAGCGTCTCCTGCATGGCGTGCGGGTCGACGGTGCACGCCGCCGCCGCCGCCGCCGCGCCCTCGGTCGGCTGGATGTTGACATCGTCCGAGCCCGGGTTGCTCACGCTGCGGTGCACGCTGCCGAGGTCGGCGTCGTCCTCGCTGTCCACGTCCAGCGGCTCCTCCGGCTCGGCGAACGCCTCGTCCGCGTCCTCCTGCCCCACCTCGAGCCAGTCGCAGTCGTCCTCGCCCACCTCGCCCCCCTCCTCGCTCGACGGGGCGGCGCCCGCCGCCGCCGCCGCCGCCGCCGCCGCCGCCGCCGCCGTCGCGCGCGCGCCCCGGTGCCTGTGCTCCTTGCGCGTCTCCTCCAGCTCGTGCTCGCGCTTGTCCGCCGCGTTGCCCGACTGCGTGCTGCGCTCGTCCATCGACTTGAACGTGTCCGGCACGGCGTGGTACTTGCCACCCGCGATGCCCGGCACGGCGGCCAGGTAGTGCGCGATCTCGACCACCATGTTGGCCGTCTCGCTCGCGACGTGCTTGTTGAAGTAGCAGCCGTTGAACTCCTCGCACTCCTCGAGCGGCGAGCCCCTCTTGTAGCTCTCGGGCGCGATGCACGCGGGCAGCGCGCGGCGCTGCGTCAGGTGGTCGAGCCGCTTCTGGTAGGCCGACGCGGCCACCGTCGAGCCGAGCGGCCGGTCGACGCCCGCCGGCGCCGCGAAGGACGGGTCGAGCGCGAGCGAGGTGCCGTCGGCCGGGTCGGGCACGAACATGCAGTGCGGGTGGATGGTGCGCGGGTCGGACGCCTCCGTGAAGATCTGGTTCTTGGAGAGCATGCGCGAGCTGCTCGCGAGCGCGAAGCGGCGCCCCGGGGTGGCCTGCGGGATGCGCCGCTTGTTGTCCGTGCCGTTCATGATGAAGAGCGTGTCGCGCATGCTCTCGAGCGACATGGACTCGGCGTCCATGAGCGAGAAGGCCTTCGAGTTGGAGTTCTTCGTCGCCGCCTTGATCACGCGCGCCGAGTTGGTCCAGATGCTCTTCTTGCTGATGCCGCCCGTCGCGCCGCCGTTGCCCGCCGCGCCCGAGTCGCCCGCGCCGCTCGACGACTTGGGCGCGAAGCCCCTGAGCCGCGCCCACGAGAAGTCGAAGTCGGCCGGCCCGGGCTGCGCCGCGCCCGAGAGCCGCTTGTACTCCCAGCCGTTGCACAGCGTGCCGATCTGCGCCGCGTCCTTCTCGAAGTCGACCTGCTTGGCCTCCATGCCCGAGACGATGTTCGTCAGGAAGCCCTCGGTCATGCCGCGGTTCATGACGTCCGACGCGTTGGGCATGCACGCGCCCGCCGCGCGCTTGGCGCTGATCACCTGGCCCGTGGCCGCGATGCGGTGCATCGGCTCCCTGTTCTTGTCGCGCCCGTCGGTGAACAGCTTGGTCAGCTGCGCGTGCGCGTCGCAGCTGACGTCGAGCCGCTGCTTGAGCGCGCGGTTGCTCATCTCGGAGCGGCACATGCGCTGCACCTCCATCTCCTGCGCAAACTCCATGCACTGCTGGCGCGTCTTGCCCTCCTTGCCCATCATCCCCCTGGTGTGCGCCGCCGGCATCGTGGGCGCGCCGTGCTCGTTGCGCGGCGGCCCGTCGTCGCTCGGCGGGCCGCCGCCGCCGCCGCCGCCGCCGCCGCCGTCGCCGCCGTCACTTGGTGGCACGCGCGGGCCGAGCGGCGCGCCCGTGGGCGGCGGCGGGCCGGGTGGCACCTGCGGCGCCTGCGCGTGCGCGCCGCCGCCGCCGCCGCCGCCGCCGCCGCCGCCGACCGGACCCTCAAACTGGTCCATCATCGCGCCCAGCGCCACGTCGTCCAGGTCGTCGTGGTCCTCGGGCGAGCGCGCCTGCGCGTCCGGCGCCCGCGGCGGCGGCGACGCCGCGCCGGCGGCGGCCGCGGGCGGCGGCTCGCTGCTGCGCGGCGGCTCGCTGCGCGGCATGTCGCCCTCGAGCGTGCGCCGGTCGAACTCGTTGCCCACGAGCGCCGAGAGCGTGGCCGTCATCTGGTGCACGTGCGCGCACGTCGAGGGCGAGTGGTCGAGGCTGTGCGACCAGGCGTTGACGATGGTCTCGTGGTCGACGCAGCGCTGCAGGCTGCGGATCACGTCGGCGAGCTGCTCGATGCAGAAGGCCGACAGGTGGCCGCCCTCGTCCGGCTTCATGTCCGCAAAGTCGATGCCCGACTCGGGCACCATGAACTTCTCGTACACGGCGCTCTCGATGGCGAAGAGCTCGAGCATCATGCGCAGCTTGAGCTTCTTGCGCTTGGTCGGCTTGGTGATGTTGTACTCGCGGTCGAGCATGTCGTACCAGTTGTTGCACAGCATGTTGGCGTAGGTCAGGTTGGGCTTGCACGAGGGGATGTACTTGATGAAGATGAGCACGTACGCGACGAGGCACGAGTGCACGCGCAGCTTGTTGACCATGGCCTTGACGTCGTCGGAGGCCGTCTGCAAGTCAAAGTCGACGTCGGCCGACTTGTCGTCGTCGGCGGCCGGGGGCACCAGGTGCGCCCACGAGCGGTCGGAGAGCGCCGCGCGGTTGGTGTTGGGCTCCACCTCGCCCTTGAGCCCGAGCGGGCCGCAGTTGGTGCAGATCAGGTGCGACTCAAAGTGCAGCGAGTCGATCACGCACGTGATCATGCTCTCCATGCCGCCCTCGCCCGCCACCTTGACCGTGCGCGTGTTCAGGACGCGCTGCTCCATCTGGTTGGCGACAGGATTAGGGTTAGGGTTAGGGTGATGGTCACGGGGTGACTGTGTGGCGCACGGTAATCGACTTGAGATACTCAATACGCTCCGAATCGTTGGAGGCAAAGTCGTTGGTGATCTCTGCGCACGCAGGAGGGGATCAGTGCACGAGCACCATCGTGCCGGTTCAAACGAGGCGCCAAACACCGTCATAGTAGACGAGACGGCCGCACAGGTAGTCGAAGCCGCCATTCATACCGGCTTTTGCGGACGAGGAGCCGGAACCGGTCACCCAGCCCTCGCACAGCAGCTCCATCAGCCGCTTGGCGCGCATGCTCTTGCCCGTGCCCGGGCCGCCGCACAGCAGCAGAAAAAAGGACTTGTCCTGAAAGGGCTCGAACTGTGCACCAAACGCGCGTGAGCATCCTGTGGAGGGCGTCTGGGGTTTGAACGCAGTTTTGCTTACCGCGTGGATGTACGCCTCGAGCATGAGCTTGACGTTGTCGCCGGCGATGCGCACGCCCGCGGAGAGCAGGTGCATCAGGTAGCCGCGCCACTGGCCAAACGTCGTGAAGTCGGTGGCGATGTACGACTGCCGGTGCGCCTGCCCCAGGTTGGCCGTGCCCATGGCCGCGTCCGGGTCCTCCGGGTTGACGATGCGCCCCAGGCCGCTCGCGGCGCGCCGCCCGGCGATCTCGCCCGCCTCCTTGAGCGCCTCGCGCAGGCCCACGTGCGCCACGTCGTACCACCCCGGCGGGATCATCTTGCGCGCCTTCTTGCGCTGGTAGGCGTGGTCGAAGCGCTGCAGCCCGAGGCGCACCGCCGCGTCCGTCGCCTCCGCGTGGTCGCGCTGCCGCTTGCGCGTCTCCGCCTTCAGGTCGAGCGCGTCGCTGCGTGGCACGTGGCGCGCGGCGTAGTCGGCGCTGCTCAGCTCGGCGCGCCGCCGCCGGTCGTGCTCGTTGACCATCGCGTGCACCTTCTCCTGGTCGGCGCCGTGCTCCTTGAAGATCTCGCGCACCGAGAGCACCCACATGTTGCCGTGCTTCTCGCTCGTCTTCTTGTCGCCGTACGCGCGGTACTCGATCTTGGCCTCCTCCGCCGCCGTCTTGTCGAGGCTGTCGTTGCTCAGCATGTCCGCGTCGTTGACCGCGCGGTTGAGCCGCGCCTGGTCCGGGTCCATCGAGTCCTGCTCGTGGTGGAAGAGCGCGAGCAGCGCGTCGCGGTTCTCCTCCCACGTGTGCTTGCCGCGCTCCTGCGCCTTCTTGAGGATCGGGCTCGTGTCCTTGTTCAGGTCCCAGAACTGGCGCAGCAGGATGTCCGCCGGCTCGACGCCGCCGTGCATCTTGTGCGGCAGCGGCGCGTCGAACAGGTTCTTGACCGAGGGCCGGTGGCAGATGTAGAACCAGCCGTTGTCCCTGACGTGCTGCGGCGGCTCGAAGTTGCCCTCCGCGTCGTACCAGTCGCGCGGGTCGCGCAGCGACGCGTGCACGCCCAGCGGCCGGCCCTTGGCGTCGAGCATGCCCGCGAGCGACGCGTTGATGCCCGGCTTGCCGTGGCCGGGCTCCTCGAAGCGCTTGTGGTTGTGCGAGACGCTCGGGCCGATCGGGTGCCGGCCGCCAAACTCGCTGTCGCCCATGAACGGCTTGATCGCGCAGTTGGGCGGCGTGTCCCGGCCGAGGTCGTCGTAAAAGGGCCGGCCGGGGTTGCCCTCCGTCTTGCCGCCCACGCTCCCCATCATGTTCAGGTAGTCGCCGTTGTCGCAGATGAGCTTCCACTTGAGCCGCGCCGACTTGGACAGGTCCTCGTCCGAGATCTGCGCGCGCTGCAGCTTGTTCTGCCGCTCCATGCGCTGGTTGCGCTGCTCCTCGGGCACGGCGCACATCAGCCCCTGCCGCTTGATCTCCGCGTTCTCCTCGATGAGCTTGCGCACGAGCTCGTCGTTGGAGAAGCCCTTGTCGAAGATGAGCATGTAGTAGTTGAAGCCGATGAACTTCTCGTGCTCGTCGTAGCAGTAGCACAGGCCCCAGCAGAACTGCATCGCCGTCTCCTCGCGCTCCGCCGGGTCGCTCGAGCGCCGGTTGGGGCAGTAGGTGTAGCTCTTGAGCTTGCCGTTGAGCTTCTGCTTGAGCTTCTTGAGCTCGTCGTCCTCCATCTCCGACGCGCGCGCGTTGGTCAGCTCCGAGTGGTTGTCGGAGCACAGGAAGCCCTTGGCCGTGCCCATGGTCTGGATGCCCATGAGCGCGCACGTCGCGACGGTGCGCGCCTGCGCCCCCTCGTCGGCCTGCGTCTCGAGGTCGCCCACGTACTCGGCGTCCTTCTGCATCTGCCAGGCGGCGATGAAGCCCACCTTGAGCACGCGCGCCGGGCGCAGCTTCTGGTCGACGCCAAAGGGGCCCTCGTTGGTCCACTGCGACCACGTGTCCGGCAGCGCCGTCGCGAAGACGGGCGGCAGCGGGTCGATGCCCGCGCCGTGGATCTCCTCCGACCAGCCGGGCAGCTGGTTGAGCCCCTGGTGCAGCAGGTGCGACGTCGAGCCGGGCCCGCCGCGCTCGCTCACGCTGTGCCCCGGCTCGCTCTGGTCGAAGCCATGCTCCTCCTCCTCGTGCTCCACGCGCCGCTGGTAGCCGCCGCCGCCGCCGCCGCGCGGCCGCCCGTCGTCGCTCTCCTCGTCCGACGCCAGGAACATGCCATCGTCGTCCTCGTTGGCGACGTCCTCCTCGTCGTCGGGGTTGGGCTCCGCCTCGCCCATCTCCCCGTCCTCCTCGTCGCCCTCCGCCTCGTCGTCGTCGTCGTCCTCGTCGTCCTCGTCGTCCTCGTCGTCCTCCTCCTCGTCCCGCGCGATCCGCCGCTTGCGACGCACCGGCGGCGCCGACGGCGCCGCCGGGCCGCCGTTGCGCGTGGCAGTCCCGTCCTCGTCCTGCAAGGGGCTCCCCGCTCGCTCGCGCTCGAGCTCCCGCTCCAGCTCCAACTCGCGCTCCAGCTCCGAGTCGCTCATTGCCGCGCGTGCGACGGGGAGGGGTCACGCGTGCCACGGGCGCGAAGCGGCGCACCCTAGCGCGCGAAGCTTCTTCCATTTAGGGAAATCAAAAGACACAAATTCTGGCGGTGGCACGCTTTTGGCGCCCTGAGCGCCGATGTCACCGCTGATGCCACGAGCGGGAGCGGGCGGGAGCGGGCGGCGGACCGACGGAAAACGTCCGCTAATTACTACCCTCACGCCACCACGATCTCGGACGGGAGATCCGTTTGCCCCGCCAAGAATGTGAGCACTCCCAAAGTGATCACATTGTGGGCGCGGCCAGCATTCTAGAAATGAAATAGTGGCTTTTGGGAGCAAAATAGTGAGTCGGACGCGAGCGCTCCTGAAGGGGGGGCATAACGTCCACGGCGCGCGGGAGGGGTGTGGCACGCGCGATGCCTTGGGCGCCCCACCTGCACGAGGTGCTGCGCGCCGCGCCCACCGGGTGCGGGCGCTACAACAGCATCGACTGGCCGTGCGGCGTCGTCGTCGCGCCGGTCGGGTGCTGGGCCACCCTGGGCAGCGCCTACGTGATCACCACGCGCATGGCCGGCGCCTTCGCGTCGGGCGCCGTGCGCGGCGCGGACGCGGCACCGGGCACGCCCTACCACGTGCTGGCGTTGCAGGCGGCTCTGAACAAGGGCTCCGGGAGTCCCAAGTACCTGCACATCCACCGCTTCGGCATCGCGCATCAGAGCGAGCCCGCAAACGAGGACGCGGCGACGCTCATGGGGTGGATGGGCGGCCGGCCGTTTACGGCCTCCTCGAAGATGCTGGACGCGCTAGGACCGGGGGCGCACGACCCCAAAAAGTACCGGTACGTGTTTTTTCGCATGTAGCAATAAGGCGTGGCGAAGGCGCCCCAACCAAGCACCGGCCGCGAATGGTGGACGCGCTCGAGCGCAAGCGGCGCAAGTGGCACGGCAAGCAGACGAAGAAGGGCATCCGAAAGGCCAAAGTTTACAAGGCGGCGGTCAAGAGGGCGACGCAGCGGCTGCGGAAGACGAGCAAGGAGACGATCGTGAAGGGGTTGTTTAAAGTTAAAAATGGGTCCAATTAACACCCACCCACGCACCCCCACACACCCCCACGCACACCCACACTCACACGACGCTCCACCCGTCGATCTGCACGGGCGCCGCCAGCGCGCTCCGCACGAGCGTGAGGGGCCGCGCAACCACGTCCGCGTCCTGCACCGCCTCCGCCGCCGTGAGCGCGGCCCAGCGCGCCTGCTCGGTCGCCCCCGCGTCGTCGAGGAAGCGCGGCGGCGACACGCGCGCCGTGTAGGCGCCCGCCGCCGCCACGAGGCGCGCGAGCGAGATGCGCGCCTGGCTCGCGTTGGTGCGGATGCTCAGGTGCGAGACGTACATGGCGCTCACGCCCGTGGACGAGCGCTTCTGCACGAGCAGGAAGCCACAGAAGTCGGCGAAGCGGTTGGTCAGCACCGTGCAGCCGCCCTCCACGAGCTCCCACAGCGCGAGCCGGCGGCCGCCGCCCTGCAGCACCAGCTCGACGTTGAGCTTCTCGTGCGCCTCGCGGATGGCCGCGGTGGAGTCGGGGCGCATCGCAACGAAGTAGCTGTTGGACGGGTGCGAGAGCTCGGCGAGCGTCGCCGCGCCCGCGCCCGGCTCGACCAGCCCCTTCTCGAGCGTGGCCTGCATCTGCGCGCCCGCCGTCGCGAGGCTCCGGAGCACGTCGGACAGCTTGGCGGGCGCCCGGTCGGCCTCCGTCAGGTTGCGCATCGCCACGTTGGCCTCGAAGAAGGGCTGGCCGCTCGTGCCCGCCGCGAGGTCCTTGAGCTTCTTGCGGGCCTCGGCGTCGATCACCGTCAGCTGGTTCTGGTCGTAGTCGAGCGTGAGCCCGCTGCTCTTGAGCATCGAGCCCACGACCGTCTCGACGATCTTGGTCTGCATGTCGCTCACGCGCTTGCCGATGTCGGCGCGCTGCTGCTGCGCGGCGCGGTTGGCGGCCAGCGTGGCCTCGTCGGCCATGGTGATCACCTCCGAGACGTCGCCGCCGATGCAGCCGCTCATGAGGCGCACGAAGATCCACAGCCGGTCCTGCGAGACGGCCAGGTGGCGCTGGAACTCGGTCCACAACCCCTCGCGGCGCGTCTGCGCCGTGACGGCGCCCGCGCCGCCGGTTTCGAGCGCCTCGGCGTCCAGGAAGGCGCCCACCGCGTCGAGGTCCGTGTGGGGCTCGTCGCCGGTGTACAGGCCGGCGACGAGCACGAGCGCGCGGTTGGTCACCTGCGACAGCTCGTCCACCGAGTGGAAGGCCGCGTCGAGGTCCTCGTGCACCTCGTCGGCCGACTGGGCGGCCGCGACCTCCGGGTTTGCTGCATCGCCGGCGCCGGTCACCCCCGTGGGCACCGTCTGGAAGGCGAGCTCGGGCGCGGGCGGCGCGACGTAAAAGTGCGAGGCCGCCTTCTCGCGCCGCAGCTGGTTGCGCAGCGCCGCCGTCGCCGCGGCCGTCTTGCCCATGGCCTGCTCGAGCCGCGCCGTGTCCGCGCCGGGCTGGCCGGTGCCCACCTGCGCGGGACGCGGCGCGACGCCCGCGTCCGTCGGGTACGACAGCACGCCGCGCACGACGGCGCACGGGCGCGTCACGAGCGGCGCCGCTGTGCCGAGCGGGTGCGGCGCGTCCTCGAAGGCCGCCGCCTCCTTGAGCGCGTACAGCGGCGCGAGCTGCTGCAGCTTGAGCGCCGCCGCCGCGCCGCGCAGCGCGCGTGCCACCGCCGGCGGCGTATCCGGCTGGGATGCCACCTGCGCGCAGCGCGCGCAGGCGTGCTCGAGCACCGCCACGCGCGCCATGGTGGCCGCGCGCGGGCCCCGCGGCATCCAGCGCACCTCGTGCGGCAGCTCGACGCCGCGGCGCGCGTCGTCGGCGCGCGCCGGCTCGGCGGCCGTGATCGCGTAGTTGCCCTCGAGCGCCGCGAGCGCCTCCGCCCCCGTCACGAGCGACTCGCCGTCGGGCGGCGCGAGGCGCGGCCGCTTGCGGCGCCCCACCCCGCCGCCGTCGTCCTCGTCGTCGTCGGCGCGGTGAGCCGGCGCGACGAGCAGCGCGCGGCACGTGCGCGTCGCGCGCACCACCTCGTCCTCCGTCGGCGCGGGGCTGTGCGCGAGCACGTGGCGCGCCGTCGCGGCCGCGCGCGCGAGCGCCTTGGCCGGCGGCAACGCGTACGGCAGCAGCGCGTCCTGCGGGCAGTGCGCGACGCTCGCCGGCTCCGTCGGCCCGCGCTGGCCCACGAGCCCGCGCAGCACGGCGGCGGCCACGTCCGGGTCCTCGTCGTACGGAGTCAATGTGGCAACTCCAGGTTTGTCCTGGAGTGCGGTTTCCAGCGCGGTTCCCGCCCTTCTTAAAAACTCGGTTGCTCCCTGTTGGAGTAGGGCGGTCAGGCCCTCGGTTTCCGGCACCGTCTCCTCGGTGTTCGCGTCGTTACGGACGGTGAGTGCCCAGGCCGCCATGCCCACCGTCGCCGCCAGCCCCAGCGCCGCCAGATACTTCTTGGCCTTTGCCGCGAATGTGCCTTGGTCTGGGTAGCGCTCGGCGAGTTTGGCCACGTCGTCGCGGAGTTGCTGCTCCTTTCGCACCGCTTCGGCGGCCGCGTCCAATTTGATTCGCTCCTCAGAGAAGGGGTTCGACTCGTCGCGAGTGTAGCCGGCGCCGCCCATGGGGATCTCTGGCCCCCCCTCGCTCTCCCCCTCGCTCTCCCCCTCGCTCTCCGCGGCGGGCTGCTTTTGGTCAGGGGTGGTCTCCCCCGCGTCCTGTTGGTCGGCACTGGCCTCTGCCTCAGCCAGCCATGCGAGGGTCGCCACTTGTGGGCCCGCCGCGCTCGCTTTTGGCCGCATCTCCATGAGTACGGCCCTGCTTCGGAGGCGCAGGCGCTCCTTGAAGTCGCCCTTGGCGTTCTCCAGGATGGCCGCCATCTGGCCGTCCGTCTCAGCGATGACCTCGTCCGCTCTCGCCACCTTTGCTTCAAGATCGCTCTTCCACGCCGGGTCCAGCGGGCCGGCTTGCACCCAGCCCACCTTCAGCGCCTCCTCCGCGTTTGCCTTACTCTGCTTGGCGCCCTCGTTGCGTTGCGTGAGGAAGGCGAACTCGTTCTCGCGCACCTCCTCTGCCTCCTCCTCCTCCTTCACCTCGGCAACTGCCTCGCGCACCTCTTCCGCTGCGAGGGCCGAAGCCTCGGCATCGACCTTCTCCTTGGCCTCGGACGTTCTCGCCGACGCCCCCAATGCTCGCGCCTCGCAATCCTTGATCTTCTCCTTCAGCTTTGCCCGCACGCGCAGGCTACGGCGCAGCTGGGCCCTGGCCTGGTTCTTCTGCGCCTTGTACGAGTTGCGCTGCATTCGCAGCGCGAGCACCGACCTCTTTACCTTTGCTGTCTCCTCTTTTGCCTTCTTCAGGTCTAGCTGCACCGCCTTTGCCGCCGCCTGGGCCACCGCCGCCTCGTTCTTCACCGCGTCGTGCGCCGCGCGCGCCTCGTTCGCTTCGTTCTGTGCCTTAATCGCCTCCTCTCGTTCCCTCTCCGCCTCGTTTTGCGCCTCCCTCAGCTTTGCGCGGCACTGTGCTCTGAACGAGACAATCTCTTCCGCGTACGCAATTGCTTGCGTCGCGGTTTTCTGGCACGCATCCCGCTCCTTCGTGACGGTAACGAGCTTTGCTTGCTCCGCGTCCAGTTGCTCTCGCGCAAGCGTGAGCTCTAGCTGGGTCACTTCGGCCCTTGCCTTCTCCTCCGTCGCCTTTGCCTCGGCCAATGCTTGCTTTGCGCCGAGCGCGTCCTGTTGCGTTTTTGCCCGCGCAAGCTCCTCCTGCAGCTTTTGGATCTCGGCGGTTAGGGTGGCCCGCAAGGCCTCCGTGGTCGTGCTCTTGTCCGCCTTGAGCGCATCCAGCTGTTCCGTGCACGTCTGCAGCTGCTTCTCGAGATCGTCGCGCTTCTCGTTGCACTGGCTCAGCATCGCTTTGATCGCGTCGCACGCGGCTATACTGGCCGCTTGCTTGCCGAGCTCCTCCTTGCACCTTTCGCTGCGCGCTTCCATCTCCGCCTTGACTTCTTCGACTTGAGCGGCGGCCTTGCGTTGCTCCCCCTCGGCCTTGACGAGCCGCGCGCGCGTCTCCACCAGCTCCTTCTCCTGCTGCGTCACCTTTGCATTCGCCGTGTCCAGCTCCGCTTGCGCCTTGGCGCGCCTTGCCTCCAACGCGCCCTCCGCACCGGCGCGCTCGCGCAGCTTCTGTTCCTTGGCTTCCACTTCCGTCTGGGCCGTCTCGAGCTTCGCCTCGATCACCCTGACCTGGCCTTCGAGGGCGCTCTTGGCCTCCTCGCACCTCTTCAGCTCCAGCGCCCTGGTTGCGAGCTCCGCCACTGCGTCGCGCACCTTCGTCTGGGCGTCCTTGCGCGCCGCCGCCTCCTTGTCGAAGGAGACCTTCAACGTGCTCAGCTCCGTCTCCACCTGCGCAAGCGCCACCCCCAACGCCTCGGCCTTCTTCGCCGCCGCCTGCTCCCGCCGCTTGGCCTCGTCGATCCGCCGCTGGGCGCCGTCGACCTGCTTCGCCTGCGCGTTCAGGATGGACGTGGCGAGGCTCTCGCCGGAGCTCCGCTGGAGCAGCGCCTTCCTCAGATCGAGCAGGCCCCTGGCGAGCGCGGGCAGCGCGGCCTTGACCGCGTCGTTGGTGGCATTGCTGTCACCGCCCAGGTCGTCGATCGCCTGGGCGAACGCGCCGCTCTCGTCGACCGCGCGCTTGATCTCCTCGACCTCCAGCAGCGGCTTCAGCCGCTTCAGAAACCCGCCGAGCGTCTCGCGCCTGTCGCCGCGCTGCTGCGTCGCGTGGCTCGCCTTGAGCGCGCGCAGCAGGCCCGCGCGGATGCCGTTGGTCGCCTCGGGCATGTAGAGCGCGGCGGGCGCGAGCGCGAGCTCGTCCGCGTCGGCGGCGCGCGCGCCGCACTCCTTGGCGCCCACCGTCGACCAGAGCAGCCCCAGCCCGCTCGCGAGGTAGGCCGCGTCGTCCGCGCCGAGCAGGAAGCGGCCCTCGAGCACGAGCTGCGCGGCGTTGCGCTTGAGGCCCTTGCGCGCCGCAAACGCCGCGGCGATCTTGCCCTTGCTGCTCGCCGCGTCGCCATTGTCGAGCGCGAGGCCGCACTGCAGCTCGGCCAGCGACCGCTCCACGAAGGCCTTGTAGCGCTCCGCCTCGTCGGCGCTCATGGTGTGCGTGCACACGCACACGCGCGCGCAACGCGAGCCACACACCCCTCCCTGCTAGGGGCCGCGCGTGGCGAGTGTTATCGTCCCTAGGCGGGCGCGCGCTTGCCAAAAGCGGGTGATAATGCTCCGAACGGGCGGCCTCTAGCAGGGTGGAGCGCGCGCGCATCATGAGCGCGGAGGAGGCCCTCTTCCGTGCGCAGGCGACGACCTCGGTGTACGACAACGAGGCGAGCGATCCCCTCGAGCGCCACCTGCTCACGCTGAGCGAGTCTCGTGCCGAGTACGCCGCGCTGCCGCCCTCACCGCCCCCACCGGCGCCAGGCACGGTCGCCGCCCCAACCACCGACGCGAACGCGCCGGAGATCGTGGTGCAAGTGCGCAAGCGGAAGGGTGGGGTGGAGCTCCTCCTCGACGGGTACGTGTCGCAAGGAGTGCGGAGCGATGCGCGCGACAACACGCGCGTGCACAACCTAACGTGGCACCGCGGGATGCACGAGGACGCCGAGACGGACACGCGCGTCTTCTCCCCGCTGGCGTTCGTGGCGGCCATCGAGGATGGCCAGCACCCCTTGCAAGGCGTCAAGGTCGGCGTGGTGCAGGTGTACGCAAACAACGGCGCGCCCGTGGGCGAAGCCGTGCTTCTGGCCGAGGCCACGCTGATCCCGCACCGCGTCTACGATGTTCGGTGCAACGTGCTGCGCACGCCCTACCCACTCAGCTACCCGCCGCAACTCAAGGTGATGATCATGGACAATGCGAAAAGGATCAAACAGCAAAGCAAGAGCTATCTCGACGAGTACTCAAGCACGCTCACAACGACCGCCGCAACTTTTGTGCAGGGCGTCGCGGTCGCGGGCATTGAGTGGCAATTGGCAGCAGCGTACGGCGTGCTGGCGGGTGGCGCGGGTTTGATCGCAACCTTGGCGACGGCGTACGGGTGGCGTTGGACGAGGGCTCTCATGACCCGCATGAAGCAAAAGACGGGCGAGCTCACCGAGCCCACCAATCCCCAAGCCGGAGGGCAATTTGTCGATACCGTCAACGCGGCCACCAAAGCGTACCTCACGGAAAAGCCGTTGCCAGACGATAGGAAGGTCGTCATGACACTCGAGGAGTTCACAAAGACACTCGAGTCGCTTTCGCTCGTCCAATCGGGGGACCCCAACAGCGGAACCATTCCCAACCCGTTTAGTGACGCGCAAAACGACTCCGATCATCGCAAAGAGCACGTGATGTGGAACTGGCTCGATGACCCAGAGTACACCAACATCGGCATGGCGGACATGGCAATCCGGGATTTTTTTACAACGACGATGCACATCCGGGTGTCGGTCGATGACTCAATGGCGTGCAGTCCCGGCACACAGTACCACGAGATCCACTGTGACCGCGAGGACGTGTGCGCGTTGGCGGCGGCCGCGGCCGGAGCGATTCGCACCATCGAGCGCGCGCGCAAGGCCGTGCTGAAGCTCTCCGAGATGCTCGACGAGGGCCTGAGGGACAGCAAGGGTGAGTACTACACCTGGTTCGACCGACGCGTGCTTGGGCCCGTGTGGTGGATGAGCCAGGCCGTGGCGTCAAACTTTGCAGAGAATCGCCTGCAGGGGGTATTCAACGGCACGACCAAGGTGGCGACCAAGTTTAAGCTGACCGATGCATCGATGAAGGCCAGGAATACCCAGTTCCTCGCGGTCAAAACGCTGCTCAAACGCAAACTCATCGACCCCTTCTTTGCCGATGACAGTCCCGTAAACGCGGTGCTCAGACAAATGGAGGTCGCTCTGCGCGACACGCGGCTTCCCCAAACCCCGTCGACGGCCACGTGGGTGCGCAAGCTGCCGCAGCGCGTGCGCGCGGTCCATTCGGGTCGCCTCTTTGCGAGCGGCGCGCCCCTCTCGACCGAGTACGCCGACACAATCACGGACGGCGTCACTGTGCGCGAGTTTTCCAGATACGAGAGCGCCACAAAGGCGTTCACCGAGAGCATGCGCGCAAGCACGATCGCGCTCGCCCGGTTCGTGCCGCAGTGGGAGGCGTCGCTCGACACGCGCATCGCTCTGGTGTGCCGGTGCACGAGCGTGACGGTCACCCAAACGAGCGCATGGCAGACGCCCCACGGCTACTCAACCCTCGTCCTGTTCACGCCGGCGGACATCCAGTTTGCTGCATCGATCGTTTCGATCCCCGAACGCACGCGGCGCCGCCTGCGCCTGGTGGCCAAGCGCGCGCAGTCGCGGGACGACAAGTCGGTGCTTGAGGCCCTCGGCCTGCGGCACGCCAACGCCGACTTGCTCGCGTGCCAGATCTTTGGCGACCTGTGGATCGCCGAGCTGCTCGCAATGTACGCGGCGGGCGGCGGCGCGCGCCAGGTGCAGATGCTGGAGCGGGCGTCCGCCAGGGCCGCGACGCGCCTCCGCGCCGCGGGGGAGCACCTGCTGCTGCTCGTCGGCGGCGGCGGCAACGCGTCGGGAGGCGAGGACGCGGCTACCGACTTTGCGCCCCACCGCCGCGACATCGCGCTGGTGGCCACGCAGGCGGGGCGGGACGCCGGGCTGCTGCTCGACCGCGTGCTCTTCAGCCAGAACTACTACCACGTGCGCGCGGCGATGGCGCCGCTCATCCGCAACTGCGCGCACACGGCCGTGCGCGCCGCGGCCGCGTTTGAGAAGTCCCCGCCCACGCGGCTGCCGCACGCCCCGACGGCGTCGCTCTTTGGCCACCCGCACGACGGCGCGGCCGCCTTTTTGCGCGCGCGGGCCGTCGAGGGCGACGGCGGGGCGCTCGCGCCGGCGATGACCGCCGCCTATCCGTCCGCGCGCCTCCTCGAGGCGGGGCAGATCTTCTCGGAGGACGAGCTGAACGCGCGCGCGCCGCTGCGCAAGACGCTCGCCCTGCCGCGCCGCCAGCTCGTCGCCGCCATGCGCTTCCGGATGGCGAGCCTGCAGCTCGAGCCCAACCCCGACGAGGCCGAGAACCTGAGCGTCGACGAGCTGGCCGAGGCGCTCGCCGCGGTCAAGCTCGAGCGCAACGACCGCACCTTCTACGTGCCGTTTGGGTTTGGCGACGCGCGCCCGGCGCCCACGCTGCCGCCGTGCGCCGCGCCGATGTTTGGCACCGTGCCCGTGTTCGGTGCCGACCTCGTGGAGGCGTTCGCCGACCTCGCGCGCTGCCTGCGCGCGAGGCCGGCGGACGGCGCGCCCTCCAAGCAGCCGCTGCACATCCTCCTCAAACCGACCCTCGACTGCCTGCGCGACCCCTTGGACGACCCGGAGATCGAGGGCGTGCATCCTAACATGGTCCACCTGAAGCGCGAGGAGAGCGGGCGCGTGGTCGCGACGTACGCGGCCAGCAGGGCGCCGCCAGAAGACGAGGAGGAGGAGGAGCTGCCGCCGCTCGAGGACGACCAGGGCAACGCGCAGACGACGCGCGCCCTGACCTCCGACGCGGTCGCGCGCGCGGCCGAGGCGCACGTGTGCAGCAAGGAGTCCGTGCGCGTGGCGTCGCAGGTGTCGTCTCTCGCGTGGAATGCGGAGCGCGTCGTGCAGGCCGTCGTGGCATCGCTGGCGAGCGCGGAGCTCGGCCAGGAGTTCGACGCCGTTGCGCTGACGCTCACGCTGCCGCCCGACAGCGACGAGCGGTCGTACTGGTACTCCGCAGAACCCAGCCCGTATGTGGCCACGCAGAGGAGGAACGTCTACAACCGCGAGGTGAACCGCCAGCTGGACCAGCTGCATCTGTTGACGCTGCAGTTCGTGGGCCTGCTCGAACAGCTGTACCTCAGCAAGCTCAGCAACTCGAGCGTGTCGTCGTGGTCATACGCGGGTGTGCGCCCGGCCGACATGAAGTGGAGCAGCTGGTGTAATCAGGAGCGGGAGGACGCCTTCAACTTGCCGGTGGAGAGACCCGATGTTGGTGTCGGCGTGCCCGCCGAGATCACACTTGGGGACCCGGACGTTGTCAAGGATGGCGACCTGACCGAGATCACCCAGACGTACGACGTCATCACAACGGCCGAAGTCGTGCTTTTGGAGTACCTGCAGGCCAACGAGGCGGTGGAGAGCGAGTACGAGCGCATCAAGGCCGCCAAGGCGCTGTTCAAGATCAACACCGTGCCGGCGGCCGCTGCCGCCCCGGCGAGCAACGAGGCGTCGCGGCGCGCGCTCGTGGGCGCGCTGGGCGTCGGCGTGGCGATGCTGCGCCCGCTGCTGGCCGAGCTGCCCGTGACGTGCGAGGCCGTGGATGGCGCGGGCGACGACGCCGAGTCGCTGGCGTTGGGCGCAGACGGCGCCACGAGCGCGTTTGCAAAGTGCGCGGCTGTGCGGCTCTCGGAGGCGTGTCTGGTAGTCGTCGGTCCATCGGCGTAGCGAAAAAGATAAAGACACCGTTACCACACGTTTAAGTAGAGGGGAACCGCGCAGTCATGGACGACCCCTTCCCGCTGCCGCTGTCCGAGCAGCAAAGCGTCGTGCTCTTCGAAGCGATGGTCGAGGCGCATGTAGCGACCATGCACCGCATCGAGCAAACCAGGCCCGACTGCGAGCAGCTCGCGATGATGGCGCAGATGCACGGCGAGGTGCTCTTCCTCAAAAAGATCGGGTGGCTCGACCCGGCCTTTGCCGACGACATGCAGGACGCGCTGGACCTGAACACGGGCGCGCTGCTCGGCATGACGCCGGAAGCGCGCCAGAAGCTCGCCCTTCCGCAGGAGCCGACCGGGATCACGATCGCCACCGCAGATCGCCAGGCGCGCCCGTTTGGGGACATCAAGGGCAAGGCCTACGTGCCGCCCCCGCCACCCAACGCGGACTACTGGGTGGAGCCCGTGGACACCTTTTTCAACTGCGCGCCAAACGTGGCGGACATCGGCGCGCAGACACGGTCCAGGGCGCGGTGGGACGCCGGCCCGGGGAGGTACCAGGACCTCACGCCGATGGCCGAGTGGATCACCTCGTCCGACGCCTACCCAGGACTCGTCGACAAGATCATTTCGGTGGACCGCCTCGCGAGCTTTGGCAGGTACCTGGCGCTGAGCGACATCGGCCAAGGCTCGGTGGCGCTCGGCACGGGCGCCGTGCTGATCGGCGTGAGCACCGCGCCCGCGTGGGCGACCGTCGCTGGTGCGTTCATGGTGGGTGGCGGCGTCGCGAGGCTGGGCCAGGGCCTGTACCGGATCGGCCTCGACGCGACGGCCGAAGACTCCGCGGTCCAGCAAGCGGTTGCCGGGGCCGCCGGCACGGTCGGCGGGGTCGGGGCGGCCGCGACCGGGACCCTCATCACGCAGCTGCTGACCATGCTGCGGGTGCCGGACAGCGTGGTGCAGCAAGCGGCCGTTGGGATGGCGCATGCGAGGGGATACGGAATGTCCCTTGAGCTGGCCAGGGCGCAAGCCGCCAGGAGGCACGGCGGAGCGATCGCTCGCACCGCGGCCAGCATCGTCTACTCCATTCCCGGTCTGGAGGCAGCGCTCGCGTCCGCCACGGCGGCCGCGAGCGCGGTGGGAGCAACCGTCTTTGGCTCGGGGCTTCTCTGGTACTTCACCGCCGACTACAGCCAGCGGTTCGTGCCGGCGCGGCAGGCGTACTACCTGGCGGAGAACGACGCGAATGCGGTCAACGAATTCTTAAGGAGGCAGGGCGCTCTGATCACGAGCATGGAAGAGGACATTCGGGACATACGGCAGCGCGCGCCTAACAACGTCGCAACCTTTGGCCCCCCCGGGGGAGGGTACAAGAGAGAGGTTACGAAACTCAAGCAAACGCTGCGGGGGCTCAAGGGACGACGGGAAGCCATCCAAGAGAATCGCAGCGATTTGGAGCTGGCCTGCGTGCGAGTGGGCGCGCTTGTGGGGGAGCTGCTGCAACTCGAGGCCAACGTTGCCAACATCAAGGAGGGATTGGGTCGCGTATTTCAGCGGGTGATGAACGGTGCGGGTGCAGCCATCGCGGTGGACAAGTCGCTCGCAGCGGCCGTGCCGGACCGGCGCATGCGCTACACGCCCAGCGTCGTGGACGCCGTCTTTGACGGGCTGTTTCGCGTGAAGCTCGAGTAGAGCGGGGGAGAGGGGAAGGGGGTAGGGGGTGTAACCAACCAACTCACTATTTTACCCTCAAAAAGTCACTATTCCAATTCTAGAATCTCGGCCGCCCCCACAATGTGATCACTTTCAGGGTGCTCACATTCTTGGTGGGGCAAATGGATCTCCCGGTGGGAGATCGCCCGGGTTCGTCGACGTGTCCGCTGGTGGCACCCCTTCTTCCTCCCCCTCCCTCCCCGCCCGCCGACCCAAAAAGCGGTGCCACCAACCGTGGCACCGCTTTTTTGGGCGGGTGTTTGCTTTTTTGCGAGTTTACGAACACCGCACGCTAGAAGTTTCCCGAGCGCACGCACGGAGACCCACGCGCCGCATGAGCGCCACGCTCGGCGCACTGCTCCACGATGAGCGCGCCTCGACCGACCTGTGCAGCATCCTCGCCCCACGCCTCGACACCGCCACGCTGAGCAAGCTGAGCACGCTCTGCAAGAGCACCAAGGACTGGCGCCGTGAGGCGACGCGGCACGTCACGCTCCAGCTGCACGATCCCGCGACCGGGCTCAGGCAGGCGCCGGTCCCGTACGTCACGTTCGACGCCCGGTCGGCGGCGCACGGGACCGGCCGGCTCGCCCCTCGGGCCATGCTCAGCGGGCCCATCCTCACCGTGTGCGGCAAGCGCCGTCAGCTCAAGTGCACGCCGGTGCTCACCAGCACGTACCAGGCGCTCGTGGAGCGCACGGTGGAGGAGCTCGCGGCGGCGGCCAAGTCCGCCGCCGAGCAGGCGACCGAGGCGGCGCTCAGCGACGAGGAGCGCACCGCGGACGTCGACGCGGCCGTGCGGCGCTCGGTGGACGCGGCGAACGCCGTGCTGCTCGCCGAGGGCAACTCGGGCCCGAGGACCCAGTGGGTCGAGGAGGAGCGGACGGAGGTGCTGCCCTTTGGCACCGGCGTCGACCTCGACAAGTCGAGCGTCTCCATCGACAGCGTCCACGCCGAGACGGGCCGCGTTGAGCAGACGCTCGTGCCCGAGACCTTCCTGTGCGGCTTGCCCGCCGCGCCGCCGCAGTTCAAGTTCTACATGACCAAGCTCTCGAGCGACGTCAACCCGCGCGCCGCCTTCCGCGTGCGCGTCACCGTGCGCCTCGCGCTGCACAGCCAGCCGGGCAAGCCGCGCCGCGCCTACGTCACCGAGTCCGAGCCGCTCGACGTCCTCTCGAGCATCCCCAACGCGCGCAGCATCGCCGCCTCGCGCGCCCGGAAGCGCGCGCGCGGCTAGTGGCGCAGCGGGGCGGCGCGTCACGCGCCGATCCCGCAGAGCCCGTTGGGCGTCAAGTAGTCGTTGGCGCGGAAGTTGCGGTACCGCGGCTCCTGGAAGAAGCGCTGGCAGCCGATGAGCGCCAGCTGGATGGCGATGCACAGATCGTCCTGCTTGCCGTACAGCTTCCCCGTGTAGGTGGTCCGTACCTGTGTCCGAGTGGGTGAGGGAGTGTGAGCGTGAGGGAGTGTGAGGGTTGACCGGTAAGAACGCGCATGATTCGGACGCGCGCGCCTTGCCAAAGGTGGTCTTGGGCGCCTCGGTGACCACGCAGTAGCTCGAGAGCTCGTCGCGGATGCGCATCTTGGCCTCGGTGAGGGCGAGCTCGGTCGAGAAGAAGTGCTCCGCGATGGCGATCTTGCCCACCGACAGCGCCTCGCGCACGAGCAGGCACATTTGTTGCTGCGCACACAAACGCGCAGCGCACAGTGAGCACGAGAGAGGAATGGGGGCACCGGAACGCGCGCGCCTTGCGCTCGGCCGTGGTCAGCCACCCGAGCGAGCCCTGCTGGCCCTCGGAGAGCGAGACCCAGTTCTTGATGCCCGCCTCCTGCACGGCGTGCAGCAGGTGCTGCGACTCGAAGGCGAGATTGGATCTGCCGTGGGCACGCGTCGGGGTTAGGGTTAGGGTTGGGGTTAGGGTGAGGGTTAGGGTGAGGGTGAGCATGCGCGTGCGCGCACTCAAAAATGAAGACGAGCTTGCAGCGCGAGAAGAGCGCGATCTCGCGGATGTGCGCTAGGTGCTGCACGAGCAGCCGGTGGGTCTGGCGCACGTCCTTGGTGTGCAGCGCGTCGACGCCCAGGACCTGCGCGCGCGGTGGGTGGGTGTGGGGCGAGGGGCGGGCGAGGAACGGGCGTGGCTGCTCGCGCGCTCGCATGCTCAGCACGCTGCTCTTTGGCGAGCCGCTCGGCACGCGCGGCGGCCTGTCGGTGGAGGCGCTGGGGGCGGAGCTGGACCGCGCGCTGCGCGCCGTGGTCGCGCTGCTGGGGCGCGAGGCGGGGCCCTCGGACGCGCACAACCAGGCCGCGCTCGAGTGGGGGCGCATCCTGCAGTCGCCGCGCGACTACCCGGGCATCGCGGCGCGGCGCGCGGCGCTGCTCTTCGCGCTGCACACGCTGCCGGCCGTACGGCGGCACTACGCGCAGGCGGAGCCGGAGCTCGTGGTCGACCTGGAGCGGCGCGTGCTGCCGGCCGTGGTGCCGGCGTTTCTGGCGGGCATGGCGCAGCGGCCCGAGGCGCTCGTGGTGCTGACGAGCACGCTCTCGACCATGTGGCGCGAGCCGCTGGGCGAGGCCGGCGTCGTGCCCGGGGCGCCGCCGCGGCCGCCGGGGGCGCCGGGGCAACAGGGGGAGGGGCAGGCGGGCAGGGGCGCACGTGCGTGAAGCCCGTGTGGTCCTGGACGATGGAGGCGATGGAGAAGGCGGAGGCGCCGCCGCCGCTCGGGTCGACGGCGACGAAGGCGTGACAGATGTTCTTCTCGGGCTCGCGCACGTTGAAGAGGATGGGCGGCGGCGGCCGCGCGATCATCGCGTGGATGTCCTTGGCGCTGAAGGCCTTCTCCGAACCGTCGGCGGAGATGCCCAGGGACTCGCGCAAACTGTGTGTAATAGCATGCCGGTGAGCGTTTGTGGCGCATTGTAACGGGTTGGAATGCTGGCTGCGCACAGCATGGCGGGGTCCTCTGCGCACGGGGCACGCGCACGCGATTAGAAGCGCATCAGATGGGGCGGGGAACGCCGCATGCGCACCGGCGAGGAGCGCGCGCACGGTCTCCACCTTTTTGGAGGAGAGCCAGCGCGGCATGGACGCGAGCTTGTGACGGCACCTGTCAGTGGAGCACGGGGGGG
>Ga0206131_10001431_pt1 | contig 30716 bp, 35 predicted proteins | sample Helgoland_Spring_FD_148636 | JGI IMG/M metagenome (GOLD analysis project Ga0206131, IMG submission 148636) | Pelagic subsurface seawater microbial communities from Kabeltonne, Helgoland, North Sea - Helgoland_Spring_Bloom_20160517_1 | ecosystem: Environmental > Aquatic > Marine > Epipelagic ...
TGTTTTGTGCACTTCGACTTTTACCTCTGTTGCGAGGTCCCATCAGTCTCCGAGGAAGATTTCCTGTTGTACTATTTCGCAATCTTTGAAGTGAGGTATCACTTGTTTCTCGAGCTACTGGTTGATGCGCTGGCAAGGCTGCCGCATTTCGTCTTGTATCAATACCGCCCAATCCAAACCATAGCTGAACTCCATTTTCATACATAGATATTATCAATAATGCTGCTATTGTTAAAAGTATAAATACCGCAATTGTTACTCCTAGTTGCCCGGCTCCTACTAACTCATTCAATAAATCAGCAAACCAAGCTAGAACAAGTCTCGATCTATGAGCGAACGCTTCCCCGCCACCCATAACCCAAGAAAACATCCATGACATATAACCTTGTGGTGGTGCTGGAAGTGCTGGCGCTGGCACTGGCGCTGGTCCTCGTCCTAATAAACCAAATCCATTAGCCCAACTTGTTGCCGGAGGAGATGGAGAAGGGGGAATTTGAATTGTATTTAATATGGCTCTTGATACACCTGATATATTATCAAATAAATCCCAAGTTGTATAAGTTCCCCATATAATCATACCAAGATTAAGTAATCTAACTAATAGACCTCCATAATTATGTATTTGTTGAGGTAATAATATTGCTCTTATAGCCGCATTTCTATCGACTTCATTACTTCCGAATAAAGCTATAGCAAGAGTTCTATCTACCCTTGCCAAATCTACATGTACATCTTGTCGATTAAGTACAAGTTGATTATTGCCTTGTGTTGCAGTATGTCTCATTTCATTGCTATATTCAACAACATCATTGGTTATATCTTCATTTGCAGCTCTACTTTGATTGCCTCCACCACCTTTCCATTTTGGTCTTAATTTTAATAACATTTTTGATGCAAATTTGCCTTTTAATCCACTATATTCCTGCATTTTTTTATGAAATCTGTTTAACTCTTCCCATTGTTTTTGTGTTATACTCATATATAATACGCGTATATTTAAAAATTCAATTCTATAACAATATTTTAATGGAATTAATTAATAATTTAGCTGAGAATTATCCTAAAAATAAAGAGCCTCTTATTTATAATATTATATTGGAAGGTGGTGCTTTTAATGGTATATATTCTGGTGGTGCATTAATATTAGTAAAACAACTTGAAAAAAAGCACTATTTAAAAGTTAATAAATTATCGGGTGCCAGCGTTGGTGCTTTAATTTCTTTTTTATATTTAATTGATAAATTAGATACATTACCTAAATGCTTTTCCAAATTAAGAAATTCATTTAGATACGATTTTAATTTTTCTGTTATAGATGATATTATCAAAGATTACATAAAGGATTTGGATGATGAAACATTTAATACATTTAAAGACGGTAGATTATATGTTACATATCATACTGATGCTGGTGAAAGAATTATACAGAGTAAATTCAACGATAAAAAAGATTTAGAACATGCTTTAATTAAATCTTCACATTTGCCTTTTATTACTACTAAAAATTGTTATAGAGAATTTGATAATATAAAATATTTAGATGGCGGAACACCGTATGTTTTTAGAGATATAGGAGAAGTCAATGGTAAAAAATACACCTTATATTTAAATAATACTATTTGGAACCAGTACCTTGTTGTAAAAAAAGAACATAATGCTTATGGTAGATTGTTAGAAGGTGCTTTAGACGCCCATAATTTTATCTTGAAAAATAAAACAGGATTTTTATGTAGTTATGTTGAAGATTGGAATTCACAAGATTACTTTATATTGCGGTCAAAAGAATTTATATTTACAACGGTTGTAATATTGATGAAATATTTTTTATTAATTAATAAACATTTGAATCCATATATAAAAGATATTACTCTATATAAGATAATACATTCGTTTATTAAAGAATGTATAACAGATTTTCTATTAATAAAATGTGTGTAATATTTATATGGATAGATTAGAAATAGAACGACAACTTCAAAGACATGAACAACAATTAAATTCAAATAATAATCAGAAAGTAAAAATATCATTTTGGAATTTTAACAACAATAATAATACACAAATTTTTATAAAAGCATTATTCTTATTACTATTATCAATTTCTGGTGGGTTTACATCAAAAACATTGGGATGTGGAACACAAAAAGCATTTCAAAATATGACTACGAAGCACATCATATTATTTGCTTTAATATATTTTACACTTGATATTTCAGAAAGTCAAGACCAAGCACCAATACATCCATACGAACAGTTTAAAAAAGCAATTCTTCTTTACGTTGGATTTATTTTATTTACAAAAATGAATTTATATTTTACTATGATTGCTTTTGGTTTATTATGTATTAGTTATGTAATTGGTAATTATGTTAAAAATCTAGATTGGCACATAAATAATATAAATAAAAAACAAAAAAGAACACAAGATGAAGATAAAACATTAAACGATTATGAAATATTAAAAAAACAATCAAGTAATTATCAACGGTATCTTAACTATGCTGTATCTGGTGTTTTAATAGTTGGTTCATTATCTTATTTGTTGAAAAAAAGGAAAGAATATGGTTCAAGATTTAGTTATATAACATTCTTTCAAGGAGTTAGTAAATGCGATTCATTATAATTATTACATTTAACTATAATAATTATAATTTAATACCAAATATATTTGATTTTCTTTTTCTTTTTATGGTTTTCTTTTTAGATTTTTTGTTGGTTTTCTTTTTATACTTTTTGTTGGTTTTCTTTTTAGATTTTTTGTTGGTTTTCTTTTTAGATTTTTTGTTGTTTTTCTTTTTAGATTTTTTCTCAAATTGTGCTTCATATTTTTCGTGTGGAACATATCTTAAAAAATACCAATCCCATTCCTTTGTTCCTCTTTTATTTTTTAATTTTTTAAAATTATTAGTTTTTTCTGCTTTAATATCTTCTTTTGTATGCTGTTTACCGTAACAATCTATGCTAAATCTTTTTAATAATCCTTTTTGTCTAAGTCTATTTTTTTCTTGAACTCTATATAAAAATTCACTCATACAAGTGATACGTTCAACATTATAATATTTTCTTCCACCATACAAAAATGCTAGATAGAAACTAAGCATAGTATCTAATGTAGCAATTCTAATCTTTTTATCTTTAATTAATATTTCATTATAACTATGACAAGCCAATGGTTTATAAATAAAAACAACACTTTCTGGACCAATTCTAACTTCTAGATGTTCTGATATAATTTCACCTATACCATCATGTTTTACTATTTTAATATCTTTTACACCAATAGAAGATAGTTGTTCTTTTAATATACGAGCAGTTGCTTCTGGTTCCTCTGAAAGAACATCAAAATCTGGTATTCTTGGTACTGAATTTTTACCGATGCTTTTTATATTTTTCAAATATAATCTATTAGCATACGCACCAAAAAATACACAGTTTTGATTTATTAAAGAATTTTTTACTGTTATAAATATTTTTTCTTCTATATTATCAATAAAAATATCTTCTTCCGAAACATCACCTCCTCTCATTATTGTTTTTTTAATTCCATATTCAAATAATCGCTGTATATCTTCAATACTACAATTTTTACCTCTTAATGGATAATGTTTATTAAAAAGTGATAATCTTTTTAATACTTTTTCCCATCTACTTACATCTCCATCTGGACGAGATAATTCAAGATACATTGACATTCGCAAATAATTTATAGCACAATAATATATTCCATTTACTTGGGATGAATCTTTCATTATTCTATCATATAAATCTTTTGGTAAATATGTAATATCTGCTACTGGAATATAATTTACAAATACTTTAAATGTACCCGCATGCATTCCAGACTTAGCTTCAACTTCTGTATACCCCTTATTATAATATATATCTGCTAAATTTTTTGCATCATTTAAAGGGTCTGGAGAATAAAAATCATAATCGGGTAATTCTATTTCTTTATTATAAAATTGGTCGTTCTTAGGTAATAAATTATTAATAGCAGTTCCACCATAACATATTCTTTTTGTGCTTCTTAAAAAATCTTCTACTATTTCTATTATATCTCTTACTTCTGGAGAATTCATTGTTTTTTTCCCTTGTTTTGAGGTTATTTCATCTACCGCATTTCTTAGTATTGATAATTCTTTTTCTTCAAACGTTAATTTATCATCGTTAGAATTCATATATATAATAAATATATATAAAAATTAAAATGTATAAGCTTTTCCGGTTGTTGGATCAACGCGTTTCTTTGTTTTGTTAAGCCCTTCACCTGCTTTATTCATTACACGCGGTTTCTTTCCGGTTACTCTCTTGCTTCTTAATTCCGGTGGTTTTAATACAATTTGCGTTCCGTTTTCTCTAAAAAATTTCATATGATCGTTTAAACTATCAGTTGGTAATCCATAGTTCATCATTACATATTGACAACCATACATTCTACACGCTTTAGATTCTAATTGTGTAGTTGGATGTTTATCATCTGGAACACATATCGCAAACATTTCTTTATTATCTTTTGATAATTTCTCTGGACTAACCCTGAATTTAATAGTATCATTTGTAAATTTACGTAAATTTCCAAGAACTGCCATATTAACTAATTGATGAAAATCGCCATTATCTTTATAATTTTGACAATAATCTTCTACCATTATTATTACTTTTCCTCTCAAGTCTTTTAATAATAATTTTTCTAATTTTTTTCTTTGTGGTTTTATTAATTTACCTTCTTTGGCATATTCTGTTGGTAATAATCTACTGCCGAATGCTCTTTTTATTTCTTTCTTTAATACATTAAATACTCGTGGTTCCTTAGTTTTTATTCTTAAATTTATAAATATTGGGTCTAGACTATTAGGTGCTACAGAAAATCCATACGAGTTTATCATATCAAATGCGCGACTTATATTAACGTGATTATAACTACCTTTTTGTGTTATTGTTACATCATTACATTCAGATGGATTTGATACTATTAATGGATTATGTCCACTGGCTATTACAACAGACCTATCTGGCAACATGTAAATTTCAAAATCTACAGCTCTTATTCCTCTCTTTAAAATCATTTTTAGTGGTTCTAAACTTACTTCATTGTCTTTTGTATTTGTGCTGCAACAACTGTTGTAACTACCTGCAACATAAAAATCTACTAAAGGGTAATTATTAATCTCTCTTGTTGTTACCGCCGATTGAACCTGGATTGGTTGTTTTTTTAAATGATTTTCCATTTCACGTAGCGCACCCTCCGCAGCATTCAATTTTGTTCTTGCTATATAAGTACATACTCCTATCAATGCTATTATAAATAAAGCCCACCCTATAAATGACAAATTCCTTTTTGATAATATATTTTTGAAAAAATCTTTAAAACTCATAATATATATATTAAAATATAAATAAATAATATTTATATTTTATATTATGACTGGTGGATTAATGAATTTAACTGCTGAAGGAAATGAAAATATTATATTAAATGGTAATCCAAAAAAAACTTTTTTTAAAGCTGTATACGCAAAACACACCAATTTTGGTCTTCAAAGATTTCGTATTGATTTTGAAGGAAACCGTGTTTTAAATTTTACTACACCTACTGTTTTAGATTTTAAAATTCCAAGATATGCTGAAATGCTGCACGATACATATGTTGTTGTTACGCTCCCCGATATTTATAGTCCATTGGTTTATGATGGAACTGCTGAAATTGGTAGAAATTTAGTTCCTTATGAATTCAGGTGGATTGATGAAATTGGAACCAATATGATTACCGAGGTAGAAATATATAGTGGTGGTGTCACTTTAGCAAGATACTCTGGTGAATATATTTCTTGTTTAAAAGAAAGAGATTTATCTACTGCTAAAAAAGATTTATTCAACCGAATGACTGGAAATGTTCCAGAAATTTATGACCCTGGTAATTCTAATGGTAATGTTAATGTTTATCCAAATTCTATGTATATTGATGAATCCGGCGTTGAGCCATCTATTCGTTCTAGAAAATTATATGTTCCATTAGATAGTTTTTTCTGTCAATCTAGTAAATTATCTTTACCTCTTGTTGCTCTACAATATTCTGAAATTTCTATTCGTTTAACTATTAGACCTACTTATGAATTATATACTATCAATAATGTTAATGATATTCAAAACGATACTTGTATTAGTTATAGAATACAACCAAATCCTAACGAAATAAATAATCAATTATGGAGATTTTTACAAGCACCACAAGATGTTGCCGCTTCTCCAGAATTTTATAATCAAACACGTAATGATTGGAATAGCGACGTTCATCTTATTTCTACTTATATTTTCTTAGGACAAGATGAAAGAAGAATGATGGCTCAACAACCACATAATATTTTGATTAAACAAGTTCATACCTTTGATTTCCTAGGACAATCTGGTTCTAAGGTTTTAAATTTAGAAAGTCGTGATTTAATTTCTGGTTTTATGTTTAGATATAGAAGAAGTGATGCTAAGTTTAGAAATGAATGGTCTAATTATTCCAATTGGGCTTATAATAATGTAGTTCCACAACAAATATCAGATGAACTACCACTGTTGCAAGGTAATGAAATCCCAAATCCTAATAATTTTCATATTACTGGTTCTATCGGCGATTATGCTTATAATCAAAAACATATTTTATCAGATTTTGCTTTAATTATGGGAGGTGTCTATAGAGAAAATCTACTTGATGCCGGTGTTTATAATTATATTGAAAAATATGTTCGTTCTGTTGGTGGTGCAAAAGATGGGTTATATTGTTATAATTTTTGTTTAAATAGCGAACGAAAATCTTATCAACCATCAGGTGCCATGAATGTAAATAAATTTGGTTCTATTGATATTGAATTTAATACTATTGAACCACCTTTTAATCCTGAAGGTGCTATTGTTGATTTTATTTGTGATACTAGTTCTAACCCGATTGGTTTCCGTAAGTCAACTGGTTCATTAAATACATATAACTATGATTTAAGAATATTTGAGGAACGATATAATGTTCTTGTTATTAAATCTGGAAGAATCGGATTGATGATGGCGCGTTAATATAATATTTAGTCTAACTATATTGGTCTAATAAATATACTAAAGTTTCTTTTTTTCCAAAAACTCCGAACGGCGAATGGTCTAGAAAAGAGGCTGCTGCTGCTGCCGAAAGGGCGAAATCAAAAAAGAAAGGTGGTAAAAAATCAAGAAAAAAGAAAAAGAAAACACGTAGAAAGAAAGGTGGGAAAAGAAAGAAAACTAAAAAAAGAAAATTGCGTAAAAAAAGGAAGACACGACGTTAATTATATAATAATATTTAGTTATTATATAATGGATAATTTAACACAAGGAATGGGCGCAATGAGTGTTTCGGCACCAACAACACCAAGAGGTCAAGGAACAACCGCATATAATGCTAACCCACGAAGACCTAAATCAAATAATCATGGTAAGGGTGGTCCCGGTAAAAAACTGCATTTTGGCTACCAAACAAACGTACCAGGTGGAAGAAAGAGAAGAAGAAGAAGTAGCAAACGTCGTAAATCTAGAAGAAAATCTCGTAAAAGAAGACGACGCACAAAGAAAAGAAGAAGACGGAGCCGTAAAAGAAGACGATAAATAAAAATGTATATTTTTAATTTTAATATATATTTTTAGATTTAGATGATTGGGGAGAGAAAAAACCTATATTTTAAAAATAACTTTAAAAGAAATACAACTTATATATTATCAATGACAAGTTCAAATACTAATGCTATGATTGCGTTAGGTTTTTTTATTTTTACAATGTTTGGGGTTTTTATTGGTATTAGATATTGCGTTTATAAATTAATTTCAAGACCAAAAGAGGCAAGATACTTACTCGCTAGTTGATTTTATAAGCGTCCAGTTTAAATTTTGTCTACAAATAGGGCAATCCATAGTATATTTCTTTTTGTCTATCCAATCCAATATACAATCACTATGAAAATAATGACCACAAGGCATTTTTGCTTTGTTAAATTTATTCATTTTATCTAAACATATTGAACATTCGTCTGTATTATATCTTTTTGAACCTTCTGGATCTAGGAAAACAATAGGAACCACCTTATAACTCTTGGAAACAAATAATTTTTTTACAAGAAACATGATATATAAATTGAATTTATTTTATTTTTATATTCAAAGTATAAAGTAATAAAGAAACAAACAAGATGAGTCAAAATAAACCAATACAACTAGGTTTGGTATGTTTAAACACTATTCTAAGAAAACAAAAACCATTTCCGGTGTTTGCATCTCGCAAGATGATTATCAGGACTGTAAAAGAAAAGGGAATTGTGTGTTTAAAGGCAAAAATAATACAAAATTTGAATGATGTTCTTACCATGATGGATTGGAACGAAGCAAATGGTATAAAGGTATTTCGTCTTAGCAGTGAAATGTTTCCACATAAATCTAATCCAAAAGTAGTAGATTATGACTTTGATTTTGCGAAAGATTTATTAAAACAAATTGGAGAAAAATCAAAAAAATATAACCAACGATTGACATTTCATCCAGGGCAATATAATGTTATTGGAAGTCCAAATGAAAAGGCATTTCAGCATACTATTGATGATTTATCATATCACGCCGAGGTTCTTGATTTAATGGGACTAGGTAAAAATTCTGTTATGGTAATACACGGAGGAGGTATTTATGGAGATAAAAAGAAAACAAAACAAAGATGGTGCGAACAATATCAGCTACTACCAGAAAAAATTAAAAAGAGATTGGTATTAGAAAACTGTGAGAAATGCTTTTCAATTGTAGATTGTTTACAGGTTTCACAGAAAGTAAATATACCAGTAGTATTTGATACACATCATTTTGAGTGTTATAAAATATTACATCCCGAAGAAAAATTTAAAGAACCAGCATTTTATATGCCGCATATATTAAAAACTTGGAATAAAAGACATATAAAACCAAAGTTTCATGTAAGCGAACAAGGTTCTGGTAGATGTGGACATCACAGTGATTATATTGAAATTATACCTGATTATTTATTAAACATACCAAAAATATATTACCAAGCCATTGACATTATGATAGAAGCAAAAATGAAAGAACAAGCTATATTTAAATTATATGAAAAATATCCATTCTTAAATTGTAAAAATTAATTAATATAATAATATAAAACTTTTTTTATATTATTAATTAATGAGTATAAACTTAGGAGCACCTAAAAGCAACGATGATGAATATTATACACCACAATATGCTATCGAAATGCTGAAAGATTACTTACCTGATAAAAATAAAGTTTGTTGGGAATGTTTTACATCAGGAAATCATGAATATATAGAAAGTCCAAATTATATAAAATCTCTTGGATATAAAGTAATTGCTGATGGCGAAGATTTCTGGAAATCAAATAAAGGAGATTGGGTATGTAGTAACCCACCTTATTATACACCAAGAGGACAGAAAAATATAAAAACTAGAATAATAGAAAGATTATGTGAGCTTGATAAACCATTTTGTTTATTATTACCAACATTATATTTGCATACTAAAACATTTAAAGGAGTAAAAGATAGATTTGGAAACTTCCAAATTATAATGCCAGCAAAAAAAATACAATTTTATAAAGTAATTGATGGTAAAAAAGTACAACCTAAAAAGGGTTGTAATTTTTATACATTATGGGTGTGTTATAAAATGAATTTACCTAGTGATTGGATCCTTATTTAGCACTGAAATCCCAAATAGCATCATAATTAATTGGTCCTTGTCTTGGGTTTGGATCTTGTGGTTTGTAATCTGTTTTATATGCTGTTTTTGAACCACCTAATCTATTATCTTTCATGCCAAATAAACCGGTTGTATCTTTTGTAGCAAATAATCTAGATTTCATATATTTTTCTGTTTCGGTTGTTCTAGTATAATTATTAGCAAGAGCATTTAAATCTCTACCAGATTCATCTACTTCAACCAATACTTTATTACAATTGGATACACAATGCGCTTGTGTATATCTACAACCATCTCTTTTTACTTTATATGGCATTCCAGGACCACTCTTGTCATAATTAACATAATCCTTTTCAAAACGGTCTTTACATCTATAACCACATTTTCTGTAAAATTTATCTTCTCCATTTACAACCATACGAATAATATCTTTTTCACAATTTCCATCAATCATACTTGGTTTTACACAATTCTTAGGACAAAATAAATCTTTTTGTGTATTTGCGTTTACTATTTCGGCTTGTGGAACTCTTTTATTTGGTTTTCTTTTCATTTTTTGAGGTTCTATTTTATATGGAACTTTTTCAGATACTTTTTTGAAATTATTATCTTCACGTTGTCCTTCTTTTATTGGTTCAGTTGTAAATGTAATAGATTTTATTTTTGCTGTAGCGTGTTCCATCATTTTTGATAATTCTCTTGGTTTTTTATATCCAAGAGCATTTGCTATTTCTTTTGCTAGTTTTCCGTCCATTTTTTTATTGAAATATGGATCACCTTGTGTTCTTCCTATATCATGTTTATAATTTTCTATAATTTCACTTGCTTCAATACCAGAAGCTATTTCTTTATTCATCAAATAATAAGTAAAACTAGCACCATAATCATATCCTTTCCATTTATTATCAAATAAATCTTTAATAATCATTTCATGTTCTTCTACCATTGCATCTTTATCAAAATTTTCTGGTCTTAAATTTTTTATGTCTTCTAAGTACATTTTAATTTTATTTGCATAATATTCTTGTTTTTGAGATGGTCTTGCTGATGTAAAATTTTCTTGTGTATTTGCTTGTTTTGGTATAAATTTAATATAATCCAATTTTCTTCTTCCACGTGCTTTTGTTGTTGTTAAATCATTGTAATTTGCGTAATTCGTTCCTAATACTTTAAGTTTATCGGATGATACACCTTCATTTTGTAAATTATGAACCATTTTCTCATTTATAAAAATTTTAACATCGTGTCCTTCTTCTCCTTTTCTAAATTCATATTTAATAACATAAGGTCCTTGTTCTAACATTCTTTTATATCTTTTTCCACTTTTACCTTTAAATATAGAACCATCTGCCGAATAACCATCTCTATATACACCCACGGCTACACCTTCACCATTAGCATCAGTTGCAAATCCCCAATTACCCTGAACGGTGCTGTGTAGTAGTTGACCAGGCGGAATAGCTAATTCTACATCATAATCGTCCATTTTAGGTAATACAATTTGTTGAAATTTATTATCATTAAATATTTTTTCTCTATTTGAAACAAATGTATCTGGAAATTCACCCGTCATATGATAGGTCATTAATGCTTTTCCAAAATGATATGCTACAAAGAAAAAACTTATTAAACATACAAAAACATATATTTGGCTCCATAACGACATTATTTGATCTTTTAGTGCTGTAAATATACTATCAGACATTATATATATATTTATGAATATTTTATATGTTACAAATTTAATATTTAACAAAGATTAAATTTGTTTATCCAAGAGCATCCGGTCGTAAATGTGGTAAGGTAGAATCTTTATCGCATCCTACTTCAAATGTTTCCGATACATTATAATTTTCTGTATAATATCGTTTAAAATCTCCAAAAGCATGTGACATTACCCATAAAATCGCTATAATAGTTATAACTGTCATTATTGTTTTCCAATTATTTAAAATACCTTCTTTTATTTCGTTAAAAAGTGCCATATATATATCAGAATTATTTTTATTTAGCTCCTAAAATACTTTATTTTTTCAATTTTATAATATTTGTTTTTATTATATGTCAAATGATACTGAAAAACCTAATTTGGAAAAAGATCATAAAGAATTTTTAAAAATGAAAGAACAACAAATAAATAATAAAGATGAGTTTGTTTCAGATAATGACCCTATAGGCAAAGAAATGAAAAATGGTTCTGAAAAACCAGATAGAGAAAGTATTAAAAAGGGAGGAGCTCAGGAAAGTTTTTCTAGTAGAGAAGGTTTTGCTGGTATGGGGAAAAAGAAAAAGGGGCCTAAAGGAAAACAACGTGCATGGGTGCCACTTGTTGTTTTTATAGGCACTTTTTTTGCTTTTGGTTTTGTAACTTATACAAGTGCAACATTCTTATCATTATTAAGAGGTTTTAAAGAAGATAGAATGGCACCTAGTTTAGATAGAACAAAGACACCGTATACTAAATTAGGAGCTAGACCCGATGATCTTGCTTATGAAGAAGCAATGTGGTCACAAAAAAGACACGGATTTCCATATAATTGGTATGATAAAGATTATCCAAATTCAGTTCTCTCTATTTTTAGTAGATTGAATATTAACACTTGGGTCGGCGCAAGAGATTGGACTGATAAAGCATTTGAAGTTGTTAGAAATTTTTCAGTTCATGATGTTCCTCCAAAATATGTGGCAGAAGAAAAAGAAAGTTGGTGGTTTAATACTCAAGAATTCTTAAATATTTATATATGGACACCATTTCTTTTATTTACTACTTTGAGTATTGGTTTAATGTTTGGACCTTTTACTACTGCAGCAAAAGGATTTTGGAAAACAGCTCATTTATATGATAATTTCCCCTGGATGGATATGAAAACATTATTCTTTGGTGGAATTTATTTTTGGTTATGTCTTCCATTTTATTATTTATTGATGCCTTTGTATTTACTATGGTTTTCATTAATTAGACCATTTTCAAGCATTCATGCTAGTGGAAACGCCGATTGGATACAGCATTTATTACAGAAATTTTATATACCAATATTCTCTTTTGCTTGTTTGGCTTGTATGGCCGCGATATATGGAGAATTTAAAAATACAGAAAAAGTGAAATGGGCTGTTTTACCCGGTTTCTTAACTGTATTTTTCGTTCTTTCTGCTTTATTAAAAGTAATTCCTTGGACTATGCCTATTAGAAAAAATGGAGTAGAATGGAATTTTTCACCACCACCATTATCTAAATTAAATTCATTATTATATCCTGCCAAGAGCTCAGAGCCGACGGTAAAAGATATATATAGAGATGCACTCCATAATATTTTCTGGTACTTAAGACCGCTTGGTATTTTCGGTTTCTTAAAAGAAAATGCAGACATTGGTCCCGGACGTGAAACACACAATCCCGCTTTTAAACGAACCTCTAAATCAAGAACTGGCGGACTAGCAGGTTCATTAGCTAAAAAAGCAGTCAAAACAGCAATTAAATCAACACCACAAGGTAGATTAGCTATGATGGCAGCTAAAGAAGCAGCAAATATGGCTAAAAAAAGAAAGTAAATTATAATTAGTAATTAAAGATTAATTATAATTAGTAATTAAAGATTAATTATAATTTAATTTAATGGGAAAAAAAAGAAAAAAACCAATTACTCGCGAAATTCCTTTTGTAAGTTTATGTACTCCAACTTACAATAGACGTGTTTTTATATCGCAAATGGTAAAAAATGTTGAAAAACAAGATTATCCAAAAAATAAATTTGAATGGATTATTATTGATGATGGTACTGATCCTATTAAAGATTTACTACCAAAAGATTCTGAAACAGAATTGAATATTAAATATTACCGATATGAAGAAAAAATAAAATTGGGTAGAAAAAGAAATTTAATGCATGAAAAATCATCTGGTGAAATTTTAGTCTATATGGATGATGATGATTATTATCCTCCAAATAGAATTTCTCACGCTGTTAAAAAATTACAAAATAATCCAAAAGCTTTATGTGCTGGAAGTAGCATTGTATACATATATTTTAATGACCTTAAAAAGATATATCAATTTGGACCTTATGGACCAACACACGCAACTGCTGGAACATTCGCTTTTAGGAGAAAATTACTTGATATAACATCGTATGAAGATGATGTTGATATGGCAGAAGAAAAACATTTTTTAAAAAATTATACTATTCCTTTCGTACAATTAGACCCTGTTAAAACTATTTTAGTATTCGCCCACCAATACAATACATTTGATAAAAGAACATTATTAAAAAATCCACATCCACGATTTGTAAGAGAAACAAAATTAACCGTTCAAAATTTTATCAAAAAACATAAAGAAGCTATAAATTTTTATATAAATGTATAATATAATGTTAGCAAAAACATTAAAAAATGTCGTAAAACTTATTGAAAAGCAACCAACAATATTAAAATTTGTTATGTATGTTGCTATTATTTACGGGTTATATCATTTATTTCTTTTGGTTCAATGGAAATTAGCAGAACAAGGATTATTCGTCCAAGAAGGATTTACCGGAAAAGGTAAAGAATTTACTTTGTTTTACTGGAAAGATTGTGGACACTGTAAAAAAATGATGCCTGAATGGGATAAATTCCAAAAAACATTTAAAAAACCAGGTCTCACTGTTAATAAAATTGAAAAAGACCAAAATCCAAAAGCAATGCAAGCATTAGATATTCAAGGATTTCCTAGTATTATGTTATTAAATAATGGGAAAAAAGTAAAAGATTATGAAGGCGAAAGAACGGTTGCTGCTTTTACTGCTTTTGCTAATGCTGCTTAAGTAATATAATCAATGAATCTATAAAATCTAGCAATGTCTAATTTATTTATTTCATAATTTTCATTATCAAAAAATTCATTTATTTCTTCTAATGTATATTTATTTTTTAAGTAAATAAAATATGAAAATAAATCTTTTTTATCCATATTTAATTGTTTACATAGATGTTGAATAAATAAACTATTATTATATTCTGTTGAATATTTTGTTAATACCTTTGTAAATCTAACTTCTGTTGGATTAAATACTATTTTTTTATCTTTTTTATATTTTTTATGAAATAGATAGTTGTTATAAAATGTTTTTATTAATGAACTCATTTCATTGAAAATCCATATTTGTTTTTGAAATGTTATCCGATCTATATAATCAGAAAAACATATATTATTCAGCACATTTATGTAAAAATCAATTATTTTATACTTATCTTTATCTTTAAAAGTATCTATAATATTTTCATGAAATAACAATGCCACACTTGTTCTATCTGTTTCATTCATAATTAGTGAATGTTCTGATATTTCATAAAAATTGTTTAAGAGTTTTTTTGTAATTTCCTTTGTATCTTCATTATAATTTTTCTTTTGGAACATATTTTGTATAATTTTATTTTTTAATATAGATTGATGATTTTGATATATTTCATATGTTGATTTCAATTTACGCAAATCACCTTCTATAAAATTTACTATATTTGACAACAATGTTGGATCCATTGTAGGCATCAGTAAATTTATAATTTTTTTTATTTCTTCGGCGGTTGGTTTTTTTATTTCAAATGTATTACATATTTTCATCATTTCTTTTATTTTTTTATCGATATGATAATTTCCTATACATATTATTGGTATCATTGTTATTTGTTCTTTCTTTTGTTTCTTTGTTTTTTTTGGACGAATCAATTTTATTAATGAATTTATACCTCCTTTATCTCCACTATTCATTCCATCTATCTCATCCATTACAACTACTATTTTCTTTTTTTCACCCGCAAATAAACTTATTATATTATTATCCGATATGTTATGTTTTGTTATGGTTTCTATAATGGATTTATTTCTTATATCACCCGCATCAAATGTTATTATATCATAATTTAATTTTTTTAAACACTCTTTAACAAAATGTGTTTTCCCTACACCTGGAGCACCATATATATAACACCCCCTTCTTGTTAATAAATTTGTTTTATTTGCTTCAAAATATGTTAATGAATTTATAAATTCTTTTTCTATTTCTTCTCTATCTAACAGAGCATTTAAATTAAGTTCATCCATGGTTTTATAATATTCTTAATTATCTTTTATATATTAACAATTGAATATTCTTAACAATTCTTTCAAACATTTCCCTGAATTTTGGTTTCTACAATACCATTTTAAAAACAAACTATAATCCACCCATTTTTTCCCTTTGTATATAAATTTCTTGAAATAATTGAAATATATTTTACCTTCAATTACTACATATTTGAACGGATAATCTAATTTATTTCTTATCAAATATCGTATATATGTGTTAAATGTATTATAATTTATTAATCCTAAATCAGACATTATAATCGATGAAACCCTTATTTTTATATATTTTTTCCAATTTTTTTTAGAAGTTAAATACATCTGTTTTATTACCAAATATTTTTGAATTTCTCTCTTCAAGTCTCTTGGTAATTCATCTAACAATTTGTAATTTAATTCATTCATTTATACTAAATTATTATTTAAATTTATAATAATTTAATTTAACATAATCCTTGAACGTTTGTGATTCCGTCCCATTCTACACCACAACCTTTCGCCCATTTACATTTTTCCTTACGTCCATCTATTCCTTGATATTTCTTAGCTGAGAAATTTGCTGGATCAGTACATACTCCTGTTCCTAAACCTTTTACATTTTTACAAGACCCATCATCTAATATTTCAAAATAATCAGGGCATGGTGGTACATTAGCAGGAAATACTTGATCTGCTTTAGCTCTCATCAGCATCATTGCTACTAAAGCCATAAATATAATAAAAATTACAATTGCTGCATAGGTAACTCCCGATTGGAAACTTTGCGCCATCTTATATAAAATAAATAAAGATTTTTTTTATATTTAATAAATATATAATGAGTAATGGCAGAATAAATATCATGGGTCCTAATACAGGTGAGATATATCAATTATACGACCAGCCACCAATGGTAAATCAATCAACACCATATAGAAACGCTATGAATGGAAATTGGGAAACTACCAAATTATCCAACGCATTTTTTTCAGCTGAAAATATTCAAATTATTCAAAATGCTATTAAAGCCGGTGTTTATCACGGTTCTAAATCACAATTTGTTATTGGAAATCAGGACGAAGATACATTAAAAATTATTATGAGAAGCACGTTTTTACAATATTCTTCCAATAATCCCGTTAATATCCCACAGCAAATACAATCTTTAAATGACCTAGTTGTTGGATATGCTGTACCACAAATTATTAGCGAAGCCGAAGGTTATATTAAATACAAAAAAGATGTCAGCACTTTAGCAGTTCCACATGCTAGACCTAAATCTACTTATCATTCAAATACTTTATTTTTTAAAGGATTTTTTTAGTTAAATATATAATGTTTTATTTATACATTATGTATCAAAGATATTATCATGTTATGAATAAGCATTGGCAGAAAAAATTAGTTCCAGATGAAAAAATGTATTTTTTTTTTAATACGGCTTATTTTACTGGTTTTTTATTGGTTTTCTTAGTTTTAGATTTTTTATTCTCAACACCATAAACTCTTTTTTCTCTTTCTTTTTGATACTTCTTAAATTCTTCTTCTAATTCTTCTAACTCTTCAGTCCACATTTTTTGTATACTCTTCTTTTTCAATTTAATATATTGTGTCTCACAATCTTTTAAATCTTTTAATAATTTCTTCCAATTTTCTTCTTCCATACTATCAACAGGCAAACTTCTTAAATATCCATAATCTTTATCTTCATCTACAATTTTATAATTCTTATTTTTTAATATTTCAATTACTTCTTTCTTTTTCTTTTTTACTAAAACTATCGTTCCATCCATTACCTCTTTGATAAATCTAGCTTTCATATTTAATATATTCATTTTCCTTTCTAATATTTTCAATTGATATTTCTTCCTATTTTCATATCCTTCAAATCTTACTGGATAATATCTATCTATAATTGCTTCTACTGTTGAATACTTTTTCAATTGTTGTTTTTCATCAAATAGATACATATTTGTTGTACCTTTTGTTGTTGTTAATTTCAATGTTTTCTCCAACATATTTTGATATTTATCTACTTTCTTTGTAGCTAGATTTGAAAGTTGACCTGGTTGAAATCTTATTGTAAAATCTATTAATGAATCGGTACAATCATCTTTAAATGATTTTATCAATGGCTTTTTCTTTTTACCTTTTGGTGTTTTTTCATCCATCAAATATTCTAAATGTTCTTTAAAATTTGTAGTCCACAATCCAATCGGCAATTCTGTCACTTTTATTGTATCGTGACTTAAGGTTTGATATTTACCTTTTACCATAAATTTACCTGAATCTATTTTTGTAATTGTTCCTTTGAAATTTTCATAATACGGCGTCCAGTCTACTTCTTCTTTTACACCATTTAATCTATTTTTTAAATATTTACATATTGTTAATACATTATATTGTAATACCTCATAACTAAATCCAGTTCCAATCCCTTTCCCACCATTTACCAATATCATTGGTATAGTCGGTAAATAATATTCAGGTTCAACTAATACGCCGTCTTCGTCTAAATAATTTAATATTTTATCATCCGCCTCTGGAAATATACATCTTGTTATTTTGTTTAACATCGTTCTAATATATCTTGGACTAGCCGCATCACTTCCTCCTTCCAATCTCGTTCCAAATTGACCCCCCGGATATAATGGGTTCAAATTATTTGAACCAACATATTCTTGTGCCAATTTTATAATTGCTCCTACTAAAGACATTTCACCGTGATGATATTCTGATATTTCAGATACAGAACCTGCTAATTGAGCCACTTTTACTTCTTTTACTAACTTTCTCTTAAAGCACGTATAAATAATCTTGCGCTGACTTGTTTTTAATCCATCCATTAAATTTGCTATAGACCTTTCACAATCATATTTTGAAAAATGTATCATTTCTCCATCAATAAATTCTCTTACCAATACACTCTTTTTCGTTGTATCCAATCTTTTATCTTTATCATATTTTCCTAACCATTCTTTACGGTCATCTGCTCTTGTTTTATTAAATACTTTATCAATCGAATCTAAATCTTCTTCATCACGACAATTAAATGATATTACTTTTTTATTAGCCATATACTCTTTAAATTCGTTCGCTGTGCTTGTTCCTAGACCTTTATAATATTTTATCTTCCATCCTTTCCCTTTATTATGGGTTTTCTTCCATTCATGATACGCATTTTCATTATAAAACTGTTCCACCGTAGAACCCTTAGTTGCTTTTATAATTGGCGTATTCATATATCCAATGAACCCTTCCATTTCAAATAATTCTCTCCATTGTGAGTTAAAGAAGTTTAAACACAACGCTTTGATATGAGAACCATCCAAATCCTGATCTGTCATTATTAAAATTTTTCCATATCTTAAACTATTTTCCATCTCTTTTTTACTTTTATATGTTTTACCCGATTGTAATCCCATTATCTTTTTTATATTTGCTATTTCAGCATTGTTATTAATTTTTGTTTGGTGAGCATCTAACGTATTTAACAACTTACCTTTCAATGGAAATATACCATACCAATCTCTGTCTTTTTTAGATAGACCTGACATTACACCCGACTTTGCCGAATCCCCTTCACATAATATCAAAGAACATTTATGACTATCCGGACCACCCGCTTTATTCGCATCTATCAGTTTTGGAATTCCTTTAATTACTCTACTTTTTCTACCATCTGTCTTTCTAGCCGCCTTGTTTTCTTTTACTTCGTTTAATGATATAGCAGCATCCATTACTCCCATTTTAGCAAGTTTATCTATGGTTTTATCTGTAATTTCAAATTTTGAACCAAATTTACTTACAGGCGTATTCATATAATCTTTTGTTTGACTATCAAATGCTGGATTTTCAATCATACAGTTTACAAATACTATCAATTGTTCTTTTATTGTTGTATGTTTTACTGTTACTTTCCTTTTCTTTTTTATATATTCAATCATTTTCTTACATATTTGATTTACAATATAATCAACATGCTTTCCACCTTTACCAGTATTAATACCATTCACAAATGATACTTGACTAAATTCATCCAATGGTGATAAAGCAATAACACATTCCCATCGTTCATTATTTTGATAAAGTCGTTTAACTTCTTCTTTTTCTCCAATATACATATCAACATATTGTTCAAATGATTTTATTGGTATGATTTCATCTTGCAACTTCACCTTCATTGATTTATTAGTCACACCAGCAATATCATACGCTCGTTTTTGTAAATGGTTCCATATATCATCTGTCATTCCATCTAAACCAAACCTTTTATAGTCTGGAAACCAAGTAACCTTTGTATATGGTTTTCCTGTATATTTTTCTATTTTTGGTTTATGTATCAAACTTAAGTTTTTTTCTACTCGTTGCGTATATCTTAGCTTTCGCACATGATCTACTGTCTCAACAATTCCCCATTCCGCAAAGATAAACACTAATTTAATCCCAAATCCATTCTTACCTCCTACTAATTTCTTTTCTTCATCATCATAATTAGTGGATGTTCTTAAATTCATAAATATCATTTCTGGAATCCATTTTTTATCTTTAGGATGAATAGCAATGTCTATCCCATTTCCATCGTTCATTACTGTTATTGCCCCATCAATACAACTTACTTCAATATTTTTTACTAGATTTTTATTTTTTTCTTTTGATAAAGACATTCTTACTTGATGATCTCTTGCGTTTACAAGTGCTTCATCAAAACATTTATAAAAACCTGGAACCCAATTAAATGATTTATAAACTATCTTCTTTTCTTTATCATCATAAGTCCACGTAGTTGTACTATCTTGTTCCACCGCACCTATATACGTATCCGGTTTCTTAGATATATGTTCTAACGCAGTCATAGACTGGTATTGCTTCGCTAATTTGGCATTATCTTTTATCATATTCGTTAATATAATAAATTGTTTTTAAATTAAATCAATTTATTTAAAAATTAGGTAACCCAATATAATACCAAATATATTCCCACCAAGACATTTGTCTTTCTTCTATTTGTAATTCTCTATCTAATCTTCTTTGTGCGTCTTTTAATAAAGTTTGTATTTGTTGCACTTCTTCTTTTAATACCCAAATCCCCTTTCTATAAATATGATAATCTTTTAATTCAGCTTTCGTCCAATCTTTATCTTCTTCCATATAATAATTTTAGTATATATTTTTATTATATAATTATTATTACAAATTTAGACAGTTTGCGTTTATTTTTTTCTGTATCAAATATATAATGGTAAATAGACCTCAATTTCAGAATGGTGGATACACCGTTGGCGGTAAAAAATACAAAATGCTTGTTGGTTCAAGAGCACAAGTTTGGAACGGAACTGCACAAAAAACAAGTTATGGTAGAGCTGGTTTGAAAAAATCCGATTTACTTATGAACAAATGGGGACGTATTGTTTCCAAAAGAAAACACAAAACTGGTAAAAAATCCGGTTTGAAACGCCTACACGCTAAAGGATATTTTACTAAAAAAGGTAAATTTGGTGTTTTCAAAAAGAAAGGAAAAACAGCAAAAAAATCTAGAAAAAGCAAAAAAGGCAAAAGATGCAGACATAAATCTGGTTCTAAAAAAGGTAAATACAAGAAGTGTAAAACCAAGAAAAGACGTTAAATAGTTTAATCCCAATACTTTTTTAATATTGATTTATTTTTTATGTAATCGGTAGGAATAATATTTTTAATATATTTTTCAAAATATTTTTTACTACAGCAATTAATTTTTTGATGTTTATCACTATATGACACATATGATAAATATGCTTGAACCAATGATATATTCTCATTTATTTCTTTATCAAATTTAGCATCTATTGCTTCTCGTATATCTTCTTGTTTATTCCAATAACTACAATATATATTTTGTATAACTTTATCTTTTATCTCTATTTTTGGATAAAAATATAATATCAATTCTTTCATATCTTTTTCTGTTATTAGAATATTCAATTTTGTATTTTCTTCTTCTTTTAACCATATATTATACAATTCACCTAATTCACTCATTTCATATTCATCTTCTATTAACATATTTTCTTCTTTATCAATATCATAAAATTGTATTGATTCTTCCCAAAATTTTTTAAAATTTATTGCTGGTTTTAAATACTCACTCGTTATATTTTCGTACATATTATTTTTGTATGGTAATTGTTCCTTTAATTGATCTATAAATGTCTGTTTATACATTATCAAAGGCATATCCTTACTATCACAAAACATTTTCCATAAAAAATACATATCATTCTGACTTATTGTCGAACACATCATCGTCTTTGTTTTTGTTCTCAAAAATTCGTGCACTATATTTTTTTTATTACGATTTGTAAGATATAATACTTTATCTTTCATTTTTTTATTTTGCTTCATTAAATAATTTTGACCGTCTTTGTATCTTTTTGAATAATGACAAGCTACTACACACAAGTTAAATATATTTTTCTTTATATATTCGCTCAAAAATGTCATACTTGTTATTGTTTTTTTTATTGGTATAATCATACTATGTTCGTAATCATGGCCTCTGTATTTAAATTTAAACATTGAAAAATTTATATCACTTCCAAAATAATCTTTATAAAATAAGTTTATTGTTACTAGAAATTCCCTTGATAATTCCGGAACATAAAATACCAATTCTGTATTTTTATTAAGCATACAATCTCCTAATATCGTTAAGAAATATTTTAATTCTTCTTTAGTTTCAAAAAAAGCAGGACAAAAAAAGTTTATCAAATTTTGTATAGTTGATGATTCTGGCAACGAATGTAAAAATATTTGTTCTCCCCCTATACAATTTATTATTTCGTCTGCTATTTCTCTTTTCATATTACTCAATATTGAAGGCGGATTCAAATCTTGAATTATTTTATGATATATGTCATCTCGTTTTGCATATTCATACGAACTACCATCATATTTTATAAATACTTCCGTATTTAATGAGTTATTATAAAATGAATAATACTTTATATCTTTATCATTTAAAAAATCATCTATATATTCATTTCTTTTCAACATTTTTTCCATTTTTGTTATTTTTTCTTCTTTATAATCATTTATTTCTTTTGTCAGTTGTTCTGTTAAATAATTATAAATTAATTCAATGCCTTTTACATCACCATTATTATTGGTTAATATTGTTCTCAAAGCGTAAATACATTTTCCTTCGGAAATACTCATATTATATATATATTATTCTTCTGTTTTATATAATTTTAAATAATAATTAAAATAACTAGTTAAATACTAATTCATAATCTTGATTATATGACATCAGTTGCAGATAGTACAAATAAAGGTAAAGTTTTGATACTAAAAACCGTACAAATAGCACCATTTAGAACACTTATGACTGCTTTAAAAGATATATTACTCGAAACTAATATTACTTTCAAAAAAGATGGTATTAGAATTATTAATATGGATAAATCTCATACTATCTTAGCTCATTTATTCTTAGATGCCAATAAGTTCGAACATTATTATTGCAAATATGATAAAATTATTATAGGTGTAAATATGTTCCACCTTTTCAAACTTATTAATTCAATTGATAATGACGACACTTTAACTATTGAAATTGATGAAACAGAATATACTGATGGTATTGTCGACCATCTTGGATTAAAATTTGAAAACGGAGATATTAAACAATGTAAAGAACAAAAATTAAAATTAATTGAACCTGATGAAGAAGAACTTGAACTACCCGATGTCACTTTCTCTTCTATTATTAATCTTCCTTCAAGTGATTTCCAAAAAATCATTCGCGATTTATCTAATATTTCCGAACGACTTGAAATTAAATCCGTCGGTGAAGAACTCATCTTCGAATGCTCCGGTTCTTGGGCTGTCGCCAAAATCACCCGTTCCGAATGCGACGGCAATATGGAATTCACCCAAAAACCCGATAATACAAAGGTTATTCAAGGAGAATTTAGCTTGAAGAACCTAGGGTACTTCATCAAGTGTACAAACCTTTGTAACAGCATAGAGATGTATTTAGAAAATGACCTACCTTTGATAGTCAGATACGCTGTTGCAAGCCTTGGGGAGATTAAGCTGTGCTTAGCTCCATTACCTTCTATGTGAGCGTATTATTGTTTCTCGCTTTTTTACATTTTTTTGATTTTTCGTGTCTATTTATTTTAGATTTACAAGTTAATAATAATTCCTCGCCACAATATTTACAAATTGATTTTTCTTTTAAATATGCGTATGTTTTTTGTGCTTCAGGTGTTGCGCGATATATTTTTTGTTTTTTTGCAAATTTTTCTTTATTTTCAGGATAATATACATTTTTATGCCAGTCTGAAAACGATCTTCCAGCTTTCTTTATATTAACACAATTAACGCCGATTTGCTGAAATGTACCTTCATATTCTCGCAATTCTTTTTTTGAATTACAAGGATAATTTTTTACAAGTTCTATTCTAGCATCATCATATTGTAATATTCCAGCCGAAGAACAGTATTCGCCAGATGTTCTTTTTTTCCCATTATTAATCCATTTTTTATACCATCTTTGATGTTCATCAAGTCTATCTTCAAGAGAGTCAATAGTAGATCCAATATAAGGCAACTCGCAATGGTCGCTAATAATCTTGTAAATTTTACCTTTGGAATAATCTTCCATTATAATTAAATTAAAAAAAATTTATTTTTAATTCAATTTAACTTCAATGATAAATATATAATTTTACCATACTTGCTACTCCTAATAATGGAAATATTATATCCCAATTAAACATTTTTGTAAAACTATTTTGTGTAATCGCATCTTTTCGTTCTCCTTTTCTTACTATACAACCATTAAATACTTTCCTGCTTGCTAAAGTAAATATTATAAATAATAAATGCCAATTCAGTAATTCTTTATTTTTTGATATAATTGGTATTAATCCAAATATCACTGCAAGCATATAGTGGTATATTTCTACCATTATTGATTTTTTCATTATTCTTCCCGTGCTGTAAATAGTTATTCCTATTATTAAATATAAAACTATATACAAATCATGCCTTTTTACTTTTTCTAAAAATAATATTAATGATAATAATGTCATTCCAATACTATTTGCCATATCACAAGCCATTAATGCTTTACTTTTTACACTCATTGATATTAGTTAATATATTTATTTGGTATAACATACTTATATGTTTTAAAACAAGGATAAAGTCTTTCATATAATTTTGCTCTTGAATAATCTTCTGGTTTTATCCATATGCTATATATATTATACATTGGCATTCTGGTAATCATGTATATTGTATTCCTAGGTCTAACTGGTTTTGGTTTTATTAAACATAATTCTAATAACTTTGAAGGGTATATTGTCAAATCTTTTCTTACAAATCCCAATGGTATTTTATGTATTTTTGATTTTTGTATTTCTCCCACTCTCATTCTTGGTCTATATTGTTTAATACTGTTACTTAAATTTACTATCATTGGTGTTCTTGGTGAATAACTCCATTTTACTAATCTATAATATACTATTATTGGATTTTCTAAAAAACTCTTTCTTTTTTTTTCTATTATATCATAATTATATTTATTTGTTAAATGTAGTTTAGATTTTGTAAATGAAAAAATATGTATTATCAGCTCGTTTGGTAATTCATTCATATGTTTCTTTTATGTATTCCTCTATTATTATTTTTATAATTTGTATCAATCCAAAATAAACTATAGCTATAATTGCCGATTGTTTCGTTCCAACAATATCTATATATTCTAATTCATCGCAATCATTAAATAAATCCATTATATTTAATGATTTTTAAAATTTAAATACTTTTGTCAAATAACTTACTATTGGTGTTTTCATATTGAAACCTATTGAACCAAACAATATTCCAAATAATCCTCCTATGATAACTTGTTGAACTGTATGACAATTTAAATATACTCTACTATACATTATAAATACAGCTAAACCTGATAATATAATATTTCTTATATCATATAAAGCATATCCGTATGACAAGTTTTTTAATATCATATATGTAGCAAACCCCCACGCTTCTTGTGAATGTCCTGAAGGCATTCCATATGATTTCGTTTTATGTCCTGGTGGATCTTTCCATATTCCACAATTAGCCGCTCCCTTTGGTCTTGTCCCTTTTCCTAATATTGGATAATTTTTATCTCCCATTATTGGTTTGGCTATTTTATATTTTAATACTCCATTCACCGAGTTTGATAATACCATAAAGATAAACAAGTAAATATCATTTATTATTAACGCGTATATTAGAGTAGCCGCTGGATAAAATCTAGCAAAATCATCTATAATTTCCATATATAAATTGATTATATTTAATTATTATATAATATGTTATAAATAAATTTACAATGGCAAATATATTCGTATTAGTCTTTATGGGTTTGGTGGGACTTGTATTAATGGCGCTTGCTTGTTTGATTGTTACTAGAGTACTCGTTATTTTGTGTGAATTCATCGAAGCTGTATATAAATGTATATTTCCCGACGGAAGACCTAATATTTTGAACGTCGGATGTTGTTGTTGTGATATTCGCATTGATTGTTCTTGGCATCGCGGGTTGCAGACCCCGTCAAGTTGTCGTCCTGTATATATAATTAGATGTTTCACAAGATTATGTAATAAAATTAATTTCCATTGCTGTAATCAATGGGGATGTATGGCAAAACATTTCAATTGTCGTTGTTTTAGAAAATCTATTCAAAAAATTGTCCCTGTAAAAAAAAATTATACAGACCGACATATTATTGTTATTAACCCATTCGATAATCAGTATAAAATAGGAACCCTTTCAAAAGTAACACCACTTTAAATTTCCATAACTCTCCTTCTTCTTGGTGTTCCTGGTTTTATTTCTAATTTAATATTTTCACGAATCTCTTGTAACTCTGCCTCCTTATCATTTTTTTTATATATCGAACTTTCTAATAAATTTTTATGATATGTATCGCGCGGTCTTATAGCATTTTCACACATGTCTTCCCATACTAAATCGGTTGCCGCAATTAATCTGGCTTTATTCTTTTGAACTTGTCCAATAACGACTTCTCTTTCTTTGTCGCTTAAACCAAGTAAATATGGTTCCAATTCTTTTTTTTCCCGTCTTTTTTCCCATCCATCTTTTATACACCCTATAATTTCTAAAAGTTCCATAACTTGTTCTCCGTAACCACAAAAACAATAATCAATGATAAGGTCTTCTATTTTATCTCTTAACCAACATCTCCAAGATATATAAAATAGGATACTTAAAACTAACAACCCGCCAAAAGATAGACCCCCTAATACCAAAATATTATTAAAATCCCATTTAATGTTTGTTCTATTTTCTTTATTTTCATTTTTAACTATTGCTGTAGATTCATTTCTTTTTTTTTCATATATCCACCGTGTTTTATATATCCATCGTGTTTTATTATTCCATCTGGTTTGGTCAATCCAATTTATTTTATCAATAATATTTGTTTTATTAATCCATCGTGTAGTATTAATCCATCGTGTAGTATTAATCCACCGTGTAGTATTAATCCACCTGGTTTGGTTAATCCACCGTGTAGTATTAATCCACCGTGTAGTATTAATCCACCTGGTTTGGTTAATCCACCTGGTTTGGTTAATCCAATTTATTTTATTTTCACGAGTAGCTTTACAAATGGGAGTCATATGATTATGGCCTATTCCGTGTGTATCAGGAGGCATATAAACACGATTATGAAGGGTATCATAATAACAACCGGATACGGGATGTTCCGGATGTGGTATACCTTGAAAACTTTTATCTGAAGCGACTTCTTCCTGAGCGGTTTTACATTCACAGACATTTTTAATTTGTGAAAATCCTATAGGACAGCTATTTGTTCCAGGCTCTTTAATTTGATATTGAGTATATTTTATAGTATCTATCCATCGTGTTTCATTTATATAATTTGTAACATTAATATCAATTATATTGTATTCTCCCGGTGAGAAATAAAGATTACAAGCTTTTTTACAGATACTTTTGCTTGCGGCACAACATCCGCCACCACTACACGCATTGCTAGCACATGTGGTACCACAACATCCTTGTGGAGAATCACAAGCTGCTTCACAATCTACAAGAGTATGTTTTTTTTTCTCACACCCTGAGTTCCACGAGAGAATTTGAAATTCTCTATTTTTTGATTTTTCTAGACTATTCTTTGGCGGAAGTGAATTAATACATAAATCAATAAAAGGTTGCGCGTCAGATAAAAGACAATCATCATTACAAAATGCCTGATAAGAAGGTTGTCCTGCATTTTGATCATTTGGATGTTCTCCATGACAATTAACTGAATATCTTGAAGTCTCCGAACAAGTAATTTCGTATTGCACAACATTATTATCATACCATTTATAAGTTATACCAGTATCGCCTTTTCCCAAAACATCATATGCGCAAGTTTGACACATTAATGTAAATGGGTCATCCCATTCGGCCGAATGTGAGCAACAATCATTTGGTCCATTATTCAACTCTGGAATATAACCTTGTAGTGTTGCATAAATATTTGAAAATATGAATAACAAAAATAATAATATTCTAAATAACTGCATATTATTATATGAAGTTATTAAAAATTTGGGTTATGTTTCTTAAATAAGCATCCATGTAAAGCTAGTCCATCTATTGGAATTATTGCTTTCGGATTTTGATTTTCTAAATCTCTCATCCATATTTTCAATATACAAAATGTTTTTTTTGGTGATATTGTCATACCGTTTACTTTTTCTATAAAATTCTTTTCTTTTGATATACTTTCTCCTGTCAATGCATACATACAATTATTCCATACATCGCTTACTTGTTTATTCATTACTTTAAAAGAAAAACATCCACCTTTACAATTTTTTTCGTCTTCCCACGTTGGATTAATATCTTTTCTCATTAAAAATAACATACAATTTTTAATCATTTTATCTGGTATCGCATTTGTTAAAGATATTATTTCTTCCATCGTAGAAAGTTCCATTATTTTTATGTAACTTTTTAAAGACCAATCAGTATCGTGTGGTAAATGCGCCCACAGAACCCATTTATCACTTAAATTATGTTGTTCTGTTTTTGTGCAATGATGTCCCTCCATTATAAATAATATTAATAGTTTTTTTTTATATTATTTTTTTATATTATATCGTAATTATCATCTTCTTTTAAATAAATCATTTCATTTGATTTTAATTCAAACATTCTAACATTTTTATCCATTATTTTTATTTTATAATTTTTGTTTTCTAATTTATAATTATGAAATATATTCATAAACCATTTTAAAAAATTATAGCTTAATATTTTATTTTCTACAACATAAAATGACTTTAAGTTATGATTTATATCTATTTCATCGCCTTCTTCCGGTGAATATATTACTTGTAAAAATATTTTATTCGGTTTTTCTATATTAATATTCTTTAATGTAAATATCGGTGTTGTCGCTGAAACTATTTTTATTCTATCTTCATCTTTTATTGCTATAAAATCCAATTCTTCTTTTTTTGGTGAATCTTTTTCATTCATATCTTGTTTCTCACCATCTTTTATATACAGGTATTTCCTTTCTTTTTCTTCATTTTCTTCTTCCGTATTTATACCATAATAGTCTTTTATTGTATGATATAATTTCACCAATTGAAATGTCCCTTCAATTATTAACATATCTACCTTTGGTTTGTATTTGTTATATCCATAATACCCTATAACTGCTAATGCTAAATAATAATACATTATGTATTTAATACAATATATTATTTTTAAATTATATTTCTACTTTTTAATCTATCAACAAATTCTTTTTTCTTTTCACCCCCCAATTGGTCAGCAACATCGATGCATAATATTTTCAAACAATTTTCAAAATCATCATTGCTTGTTCTATTTATACAAGATTCTGCTTGATTAGCAAATGCTGCTGCCATATCCATTTTACCCATATCCATCAATATATTTCTAGCTATTTTCACATATTCTCTTCTACGTCCAAATTTATTTTCGCCAGAATATAATCTTGAAAACCATCTAAAACTGTAATCTTTGCCTTTACCATCATGTTGTATCATTGCTTTATCATAATCTTTTTCATCTTGTCTTACTTCTTCGTCTTCTGTTTCTTTTGTTTGTAAATCACTTGTTACTCTTGGTGGGTCTGGTGTTACAGCATTGTCCGATTCTCCTGGTTTATGAGTATGTGTATAACCTTGCGAATGAGTTCTTTTTTCATTTGATATTAATGGTGGTTGGTCGTATATCTGTACTTTACCACTTTTTGGGTCTAATCCAAATACTGTTAACAACATTATAGTAATTACAGTCATCAACATAAATGGAATAAAAACTATTATCCACGATATTATTCCTAAACCGGAATTACATAAAAATTGTAATAATATTGTAAATATTACAGTTTGCCATACTTTCATTAATGCTGTATTAAAATAACCTTTTACGACATCGATTCCTATTTGTGTAACTGTAAAAATTAAATAAATTAATGCTGGAGGACACAAGCTTTCCAATATCATTTATATTACACTACGAAAAAAATACCATTTTTTATTTCACCTAATATATCACCTACTTCTTCTTCTTCTTCAATTTTATATACATTGCCTTCTTCATCTGTATAACAAGTCACATAAAATTTCTTGTTTTTTGTTTGGGATATTTCCAAGTTATTTTTGGTAATAAATCCCAATTCCATTTCAATATCTTCTTCATTTAATTCTAATTCTTCTTCTTCCTCCTCCTCCTCGTCCACTTCTTCTTCCTCCTCGTCCTCTTCCTCGTCCACTTCTTCTTCCTCCTCGTCCTCTTCCTCTTCCTCTTCCTCGTCCACTTCTTCTTCCTCTTCCTCTTCTCCTTCTTCTTCCTCTT
>Ga0206131_10001432_pt1 | contig 30689 bp, 29 predicted proteins | sample Helgoland_Spring_FD_148636 | JGI IMG/M metagenome (GOLD analysis project Ga0206131, IMG submission 148636) | Pelagic subsurface seawater microbial communities from Kabeltonne, Helgoland, North Sea - Helgoland_Spring_Bloom_20160517_1 | ecosystem: Environmental > Aquatic > Marine > Epipelagic ...
GCTTTGTCTCTTCTTTTTTTTTTTTTTCAATAGCAATTCTTCTTTGTTCTTCACGTTTTTTTCGTTTGTCTTCCATTAATTGACGTTGTTTATCTTCTTTTTCTTTTAGCTTTTTATTATGATTTTCTATCGATTTTTTTAAAGTTGGCAACTGTAATATATTTTTTATGTTTTGTTGTTCCCATGTATTTATTTGTACGGGCGTTAATATTGTGCCTGATTGATGAGGTATAACTTCACTAGTCATATAATTTTTACCATATTGAGCATCATTGCCATGATTTAATTTATAACTTGTTCCGTCAAATTTATATCTTAAAAATTTGTTATCAGTGTTTTTTGATGAATGTTGGACAGCGATAAATTTTTTTGATGGTGAAGAAGAACGTGTTGGAGCTCTTTTTCTGGTTCTATTTTTCGAAGGTGGAGTCCGACCTCTATGTCGAGTTTTCTGTGGGATTCTCCGAGGCATATCTTGTTGTTCTCGTTGTGCTTTTTCTCGTTTTAATTTAGCTTGTTGTTCTCGTTGTGCTTTTTCTCTTTGTGCTTTTTCTCTTTGTGCTTTTTCTCTTTGTGCTTGTTCTCGTTTTAATTTGGCTTCTTGTTCTCGTTGTGCTTGTTCTCGTTTTAATTTGGCTTCTTGTTCTCGTTGTGCTTGTTGTTGTGCTTTTTGTGCTTTTGCTAATACGCCTGATGTTGTTGTTCTTTTTGGAACTTGTTTAGAAGTAGGACTCTTAGATTTGGTTTGTTTTGTAGACTTTGGTTTTTTCATTTGTTCTAATTTTCTTTCTTCAATTTTTATCATACCTTCAAATTCGCCTCTTTTTATAGTACCTGTCCCACGGAAAGAGTTATCTTTTAATTGTTGTTTCATTTTTTTTATTGTTTCTTCTTGATTCTTAATTCGGTTTGCAGCATATGACATAGTATATAATATTATAACATAAAATCATAATATTAAATTACATAAAAATTAAAATGGTGATACAATTGATTTGTTATTTCCTCTTCTGGAGAGAAATTTACATTGCTCACTAGTCATACAAGCACAACCCCCATTTCCACTAATTGTGGATCCACACGGGTTTTTTTTAGGATTACAACATTCTTGAGAAAATTTATTGTTTCCTAGAAAAAATAATTGTCCTTCTGCTAAAGGAACACTAGGTTCTAGTATTTTTTCGTGTATAGGGTCTATTTTTTTATATGTATTTGAATGAACACCATCTTTCATAGTATATCCTAATGCGGCAAATCCTTCATGTGTTAATGAAGAACCCAATAAATGGGAACCCATTATAAACCCCAACACAACAGCTACTAATAGACATTCCAATCGACATTTACATCCTAGAATTTTCATTATACATATTTGATAGAAAATAATTAAAATTTATTCAAAAATTCATCGCGTTTATCAATTATATTTTCGATTGCACTATTATAATCTTGTATTTTAATACCATTAGCAACAAAAGTTCCTTTATCAGTAATTAAGTGATATAGATATTTATTCTTATATTTTTTTGTATCTATTACACTTGCTGGTATATTTAACGTCTTTAATTTACCTAAATCAATATCATCTAGTAAAATATTTGGTGCACCTATTAATATTTTATCATTAAATTTATATTTTTTTATAAAACTAATGTCATCTGCATTAATTTTAACGACAGCCAATACTTTTCCTCCAAATTTCAAATGATCATTTACTTTTATTTTTTTAAGAGAAATACTGTGTCCGTCTATAAGTTCTATTTTTGTATCCGCATCTAATCCCGAATCTAAATTTTTATGAATGTTTCTTAAAGAACAATTATGTGTAAGGTAATTTAAATTTTTCAATTTTATAATATCAATTGGTTCTAGATCATCCCAGTCTAGAAATTTAATACCATTTATTTCTATTCTTTTTGTGTCAGTATTTAAACAATATATGTAGGGTTCTGTATAATCTTTTACTTGTATGGCTTCGGGATGTTCACTTGTGTAAATCCAGCCCAATTTATCATGAAATACTTTGTGTGTTTCAGAAACGATAACATTATTTATTTTATACATTTTTTGCCCATTTAAAGCACATTTAAAAGTTGCATTCACTTTAATACCATTATTTAAGGTCATACCTGGTTTGAGATTTTTAATCATAATCTCTCCACTTATTGTTTTTACAAGTGTATTTTTATCAAAACAAGCTGGTTTACCTGGTTTACCGGGAACCGACCTAGATGTAAGATTTAAAATGTGAATCATCCAACCAGCAATAATTGATGTTGGTATAGAAATCAATAAAAAGAAAACCGTACCTGATGCGGCTAATGGCCAAGTAAATGGTAGTATCCATAAAGCAATAATAGCAACAACTGCTAATATTAAAACCGCTATTAAAATAGATAAAAATGAACCTATAAATGATTTCAGAGCCAAATACCCAGACATCACGGTATATAGTCCAGCAGTCATTACACCTACCGTTTTTGCCAAAGCGTCTTTGAATTTAATGATTATTTTTTGAACAGGAATAAATACATTAACTATTTTATTCATTAAATGGGTAATAATTTTTTTAAATTTATTTCTAATATATGCCATTAATTTTCTAAATACTTGCAAAACCCCAACTAATTTATTAAAGAATCCTATTACTTTATCCCCGAGATAATATATTGGTTTTACAAATTGTCCAACTATTGTGGCTAAAATTTGATTAACACATCTTCCAAAATTTTGTGTTGTGAATTCCAAAGGGGTTTGGTCTGGTGGGTTAATAATGTGTCCAGCAAAAGGAATTATTCCTGGATGACATTTATTAGCATCCCAATTGTTTCTAATAGGTTCGACTTTACTCATTACATAAAAATATGAAATAGCTATAAAAAATATGAAAAAGGCGATAGATGTTATAAATACATCTATTCCATATTTATCTAAATATCCTCGCTCCTCATATATTTTTTTAAAATATTCAGTAAAATTAGAAGCTTTTATGTTATCCATATATAGTGTTTGGATAATATAAAAGAAATTTAATCTTCCCAATCCCAAAACGTGTATTCTCCTATTGGGATATTGTGGTTTGAAGTAATTAAACAAGCCAATTCTTTATCATAATTTTTTGTCAATTCAGCACCGGGATAATCTTTAACATCAATATAATTTTTTAATTCAAGGTTATCAAATTGTTCATTGTTTAAAAGTATTTTATGTGAACCAGTGACATAAATATAATCGTTTAAAACTTTACTCCATATTTTATAATAAGGGTTTTTATCATCTCCTTTTAATTGTAATAATCCATAAACTTCTGATCCATTTTCTAAAACGTCTCCTAATTTGATATTTTTCATGTGAACTAGTTGACCCGATTTTAATTTTAAAGGTGTATTTTTTGAAAAACAAATACTGCGTAATGTTCCTCCGATAGGTCCACGATTAATACTTTCACCGGTATACATTGCTCCTTGTAATGTATAAATAATTACTGTAGTAGTTCCAATTAATTTCATAATTAAATCTTTTAATTTCAATATTAATTTTTGAAATTTGATTAATATATTCATAAAAATCCCAAAAATATCACCGACGATATTTCGAATCATACCCCTTAATGATGCGAACATTGTTCTCATTTTGTTCATCGATTTCATAATAGATTTTCCTAAAGTTCCAGTTAATGAAATTATATAATATATTGGCTTTAAGAAGTATCCCATCATATTTTTTTGAATGTTTCCTATACAAAATACGAAATTTTCCATAGGGTTATGTCCTAAATATCCGGCGAATGGCATGGATGCCGGATTACATCTAATTTCAGGCCATTTATCTTTTAGATTTTTTAATCCTACAGAAATCATACTGATGAAATATAGTGCAACAAATATTAATACAATAGATATGGCTTGAGCTATGTCTTTTAAATGAACCATTACTAATATTAATTGCTATTATTATTTTCTAGTTTTTTTTCTCTTTCTTTTTCTCATTCTTTTGTGTGTTTTACGTAGTTTTCCACCTTTTGGTGGGTGAAAAACTGTTGGTAAGCGTTGTAATTTTTTTTGCATTCTTAGAAAATCTGCTTTCTGTTTTGCTCCAGGCGATGTGGGTACGTGTCTAGGAGGACCTCTACTTGTAGAAAGTAACTCACCCGGATTCGTTTGTTCTGTTGTTGCATAAGTTTCAATTATTTTTTTTAGTCGTTGTTTGTGTTTTGGTTGTGTCCATGGTTTTCTAGGTGGACTTATAGGTTGTTTTACTGTGTTTTTCTTTCTAGGTGGTGTATTTTTTCCTCTGCCTCGTCTAGTGCGTTTTTTTCGGTTTTTTTTACGACGTGATTTGCGGCGTTTACCACCTCGTTTTGGTGTATAACATTTTCTAGTGCATTTTTTCACACATATTTTAGTTAATCGTCTCCCCTTTTTATGTTTTTTTTTCTTGCGCTTTGTTTTTCTTCGTCCGCCTTCTATTGGTGGTGGTGTATCTCCTTCAGCCGCAAATTTCGCTTCAACTAAAGATTGAATCCCTGTTTTTATACCAGCATTACCGTCTTTCCCTCCACTACTCATTGTTGGTACTGTGATGTCTCCACCTGCTGTTTGTAATATTTTACTGTTTGCTTTATTTTCTATCTGTTGTTGTTTGTTTAAACTGTCTAAAGCTTGTCCTGCTCCGGAGAACTCTGATTCGGGTTTATCAAAAGAAAAATCTGGTTTTGCTCCTCCTTTTTTATTACGCAATCTACAGTATCTCATGTATATATATATATTTGGATAAATTAAATTTAAAAATAAAAATAAATTATATTGTATATGGATGATAAATCACGTTTGCATTTACAAAAAATGGTGAAAGAATATGAAACAGAAGAAACTACGGATAAAATCAGAGATGTGAAGCATAGTAAATTGATAAAACAAGATGTTGAAACAATGATACATTTGAAACGCAAATATACAAGAATGGATACATCAACATTATTAACAATGGCGCAAAATCAATGTGGATTCCTATGGAAAAATTATACGAATATATTTAATAAATTATTCAATGATTACCTGGATTTAAATATTTTAAATAAATTTATTATGATATTATCGAAAATAGAAAATGGTAAATATGACCAACACGAAGCATCTGCTCTGGTTGGACAGATTTTAAAAGAAATATATATAGATAGTGCTATAAAAGAAGGTGATGTAAAAGAAAAGAAAAGAAATGGGGCTAAAAAAAAAAAGAAACAAAAGAAAGATAATGTTAAAAAAATATCTTGGAAAGAATTTAAAAATATGAATATGGAATGATTATATAAATTGAAATAATATAAAAATAAAATATTATTTCAATAAAATGAAATTAGTAATTGTTGAATCACCCGCAAAATGCAAAAAGATAGAAAGTTATTTAGGACCAGGATATAAATGTGTAGCTAGTTTTGGACATATAAGACAATTGGGTGATAAATCAGATGGTTTGAAATGTATTGATATACAAAATAATTTTACACCTACTTACAAAAATTTACCCAATAAATCTAAAAATATAAAATTATTGCGCGATAATATTAAAAAGGCGTCTGAAATTATATTGGCTACGGATGATGATAGGGAAGGTGAAGCTATAGCTTGGCATATATGTAAATTATTTAATTTACCTGTTGCAACAACAAAAAGAATTATATTTCATGAGATAACAAAAACGGCTTTACAAAAAGCCGTAAAACAAAGCACAGTAGTGGATATGAATAAAGTTCATGCACAACAAGCTCGCCAAATTTTAGATAAATTGGTAGGTTTTACATTAAGTCCAATATTGTATGAAAATATATCTCGTAATGTTCAAGGTGGATTGAGTGCGGGAAGATGTCAAACTCCTGCTTTAAGGTTAGTTTATGAACAAGAATTAGAAATACAAAAATCTCCTGGAGATAAAATGTATGAAACAGAGGGTGATTTTGGTGAAAAAAATATAACATTTAAATTAAATTATAATTTTAAAAAAGAAGAAGTTATGGTTGATTTTTTGGAAGAAAACAGTGTTCATGAACACATATATTCTGTTAAAAAACCAAAAGAGGTGAAAAAAAAACCACCTATACCTTTTACTACAAGTGGTTTACAGCAAAAATCAAGTAATGAACTAGGTTATTCTCCCAAACAAACCATGAGATTAGCTCAGACATTATATGAAGCTGGTTATATTACTTATATGAGAACCGATAGTAAAACGTATAGTGCTGAATTTATAAAAAAAACAAAAACATTTATAACAAATACTTATGATAAAGATTATGTAGGAAATAATTTAAATAGTATTACAACGGGTAAAAAGAGTAAATCAAAAAAAAAGGATGATACAGCACAAGAAGCTCACGAAGCAATAAGACCTACGGATATAAATCGTATAGATATAGAAATTGGTGGAAAAATAAAAAATCAAGAAAAAAGATTATATAAATTAATATGGAAAAACACAATACAAAGTTGTATGAGTGATGCAATTTATAATTCTATAACTGCTGAAATTACGGCACCTCGAGTGATTATTGAAGGTAAAACGGTTTCTAGTGTGTATAGATGTTCAGAAGAAAAATGTTTATTTCCAGGTTGGAAAGTTATTGATGGTGTTTCATCAAATGATGATTTTGAAATGTATGAATATTTAAAAAAACAAAAACAAAATAGTAGGATGACATATAATGAAATTAGAAGTCGTGTTATATTAAAGAATTTAAAATCTCATTATACTGAAGCGAAATTGGTTAATCAACTTGAAAAAATGGGTATTGGTAGACCTTCAACATTTTCAAGTTTAGTATCAAAAATCCAAGAAAGAAATTATGTGAAGAAAGGAAATGTCGAAGGAAAGAAATTAAATTGTACGGATTTTAGATTGCGAGGAGAAGAATTGGATGAATTTGAGAATTATCGTCAATTTGGCAATGAGAAAAACAAGTTAATTTTAGAACCACTTGGGTTGCTTGTTATAGAATTTTTGTTGAAATGGTTTGATCAAATGTTTATATACGATTATACAAAAGTTATGGAAGACGATTTAGACAAAATAGCAAATGGTAATAAGATTTGGTATACATTATGTGATGGTTGCTATGGTGATATGATTGCTTTAAAAAAAAATATGCCAAAAAAAACTTCTGGAAAATCTGGAACTCGAAACAGTAAAAAGGGTATATATATTGATGATAAGCATACATATATGATTGGTAAATATGGACCTTGTTTAAAATATGATGATAATGGTGAGGTATCTTTTAAAAAGGTGAACAAGGATTTAGATATGAATAAATTAAAAAATGGTGAATATAGTTTACAGGATGTTTTAGATACAAATAAATATGGTGGAAACAATATAGGTATATATAAACAACAAGAAATTGTTTTAAAAAATGGTAAATTTGGTAAATATTTATCTCATAACGGAAAAAATTATTCTGTGAAAGGGATTGATATCGATGCGATAACTTTAGAAGAGGCGATAAGAATTATCAATACTCCAAAAACTAGTGGTATTTTGAAGGAATTTAAATCTAGTAGAGAAGGTGAATCAATATCTATACGAACCGGTAAATATGGACCATATATTTATTTTAAAAACAAACATATGACACGCCCTAGATTTATAAATTTGGGGAAAAAGAAATGGAAAGAAATGACCTTATCGGATGTCGAAGAATTAATGGATTAGGTATTGAAAAAAAATAGTAATATATATTATATGGCTCCAACGGATTTAAAAGTTCTAAATTTTGGTAGAAAATCATTATTTTTTACTAGTATTTTATTGGCTATTCTTAGACAATTTTTTAAATGGAAATATAGTGAATTTTTAATTTATTTTTTACTACTTATAATTGTTTTATTAATAAATGGATTTTTTTTAATTTTTGCATTTAAAAATATGGATAAACTTAAAATTTTGAATACATTATCCGTATTATTTGGTGGACTAATAATAATTATTCAGTTATCTATTATATTATATTTAATGTATAGTTTTGGAAATTATTTGTTTAAAGTGTCCGATTACCCTGGTTATTTGAATGCGAGTATAATATTTTCATTTTTAATGATTATTGTGCAAATAAAGATTTTTGGTAAAAATACTTTAAAATATATTAATAATGAAAACACAAATAAAATGTTTACAATATTATCGTTATTGATGTTAGCTGGTATAAATATAATACCTATACAAGAAATGTATAATATTTTAATAAATTATAAAACGGATGGTTAATTAACATATATAGAATCTGAATGTAATTCCGTAAGTTTTTGTATTTTCGTTGCACCATATTCCTGAAATTTTTAATATAAAAATAATATTATCGTGGTTTCCGAGTTTGATGTGATTTTCATTAAAGATTTTTATAAAATAATGTTCTAATTGTTCTTTCATTCTATAGTTTGGTGTATAATTTTTTAATTGGCTTTGCATTTTTTCTAATGTAATTTTTTCGATATTTATAATGTCATTTATTATTTTGTTATTATAAATATTATTGTTGAAACAACATTTTACTTTATTGAAATATTTTTCAATATTTAAATTTTGCAATATAAAATGTATATAAACACCATTGAATGTGATGTGTTCGTCTGAATATAAAATTCTATAGAAATTGCTATTATTCATAATATTATTTTTTGTTTTATTATTAATTAATATAAAATATGGATTAAATTTCGATGTTTCTATAGTTAAATACATGTCTAAAATATTATATATTATTGTCTCTAAGTTTATTATCTATTTCAGGTATTTGAAAGTAATTAAACTTAAGTTTAAGTTTAAATATAAAATTATAATGAATTGTATATGAAATATTATGAAACAAAATTTGAAGATTATATACAATCTATAAATAAATATAATTTGCATCCAAAAATAACAAAAACATTATATGATTTGCCAGAATTTTCGAATATTATTTTGTATGGTCCGTGTGGAGTCGGCAAATATAGTCAGGCTTTAAACTATTTAAAAAATATAAGTCCAAGTGAGTTAAAATATGAAAGAAAAATGAATTTTATTTTTAATAATAAAAAAGAGCATTTTTTTAAAATAAGTGATGTTCATTTTGAAATAGATTTTTCTTTATTGGGTTGTAATGCGAAGGTTCTATTTAATGATTTATATTATCATATATTAGATGTTTTTTCGACAAAGAAAAATAAAAGTGGAATAATATTGTGTAAAAATTTCCATAATATTCATGATGAATTAATAGACAATTTTTATAGTTATATGCAAAATATAAAATATAAAAATATCAATTTGTCATATATTTTGCTAACCGAACAATTGAGTTTTATACCAAAAAATATTATTAATAAATGTTATCTTATTTCTGTACCTAGACCGAGTAAAACAAAATATAACAAATGTGTAAAGAAAAAAATATATATTGAGGATATTAACAATATAAAAAATATTAAAAACTTGAAATCTCAAATAACGTGTTTAGATACGGATATAATAAAAATTTCAGACAAGATAATAGAAAATATAGATAATTATAGGTCGATACATTTTTTAGAGTTTAGAGATTTGTGTTATGATATTTTAATTTATAATCTTGATTTGAATGATTGTATAAATTATATAATAAATTATTTTATCGAGAAAAAAAAAATTGACGAAGAAGGACTGTGTATTATTTATAAAAAAATGATAGATTTTTTCGTTTATTATAATAATAATTATCGTCCGATATATCATTTAGAGAGTTTTTTTTATACTATATGTAAAGTAGTTAATGGATTATAATGAAGCGTGTAGAATATTAGAAATAAGTGAAAAGCATACAGAAGAATGTATTAAACGTGGATATCATAGGATGGCGCTTAAACATCATCCTGATAAAGGTGGAGATCCTGAAAAATTTAAAAAGATATTAGAAGCCAAAAATAAATTAATGAATCAATATAGGAAAGTTCCCTTGCAAAAAGATATAAATTATAATATAACTTTTTCAGAGTTATTATCAAAATTGTTAAGGCAAATTGCACCTGATGTTGAATGGGATAGTATATTTATTGATACTACGTTTAATGAAATTTTGAAGGGTTGTCATGATATATCATTAAAGGTTTTCACTAGATTAAAAAAGGATCGTGCCATTAAAATATATGAAATTCTCTCCAAATATAATGAAATCTTTTGTTTGAAAGTAGAAACTTTAAATAGCATGAAAGAAATAATTAAAGAAAAGATGAAAGATGATAATATAATTATTTTGCAACCAAAAATAAAAGATTTAATGAATGATAAAATATATAAATTAGAGTTAGGTGAAACTATCCATTATGTTCCATTATGGCATAATGAATTATATTTTGACGTTTCTGATAATGATCTTATTGTCCAAATAATACCAGATATTGACAGTAATATAGTTATAGGACCAAATAATGATATAGCTATGGATTATGAATTACATTTACTCGATGCTTATAGAAATGAAACTCGAGATATTTATATGGGTGGGTCAAAATTTACAATTAATACAAATGAATTAAAACTTACCGAACAAAAACAAGTGTTTACTTTTAAAAATCGCGGACTCTTGCGTATAGATACAAATGATATTTTCGACAGTTCAAAACGTGGTGATGTATATATTGCTATAAAGTTGATTCCGGGGAAATATGTTTAATATTTAGAAATAACGATAAATTATTTTTTTTGATTTATTATTATATATGAGTGAAAATAAAGTAAAAAGCAGTGATTGGCACGCACAACAAGAAGATATTTTAAAAGATTGGAGTGAACAAAGTTCGTGCTATCGTTGGATGCATGAAAGATCCTATCAAATATATAAAAAATCTAACATGCGTTATAGTATACCAGTCATTGTTATTAGTACTATAACTGGTACTGCTAATTTTGCTCAAGGTAGTTTTCCAGCTGGTGCGCAAGTATGGGCACCCTTAATTATTGGAACATTAAATTTAGCAGCAGGACTTATAACTACGGTCGCTCAATTTTTAAGGGTTTCTGAGCTTCTTGAAGGACATAGGGCAGCAAGTATTGCTTATGCAAAATTGGGTAGAAGTATAGCGGTAGAATTAAGTTTACCTGCTAATGAAAGGTCGATGAAAGGTATAGAATATATAAAACAATGTAGAACGGATATTGATAGGTTAATTGAGCAAAGTCCATCGATCCCTCCAGAAATATTATCAGATTTTAATAGATCAATATTGTTTGTCGATAAAAAGAATCCTGTTGGTGAAACTCCTGAATTTTCGGTGCCACCTATTTTAAAATTAGAAGCAATTAATGTATTTAGAGCAGAAAAACATTTGGAAGATTTAAAAAATAAAGAATTCGAATTAAAAGAAAAGGAAAGACAATATAGAAATAGTATTATAGAAGAAGAAAATCAAAGAATTCAAAATATTATTGAGAAACACGAAAAAACAAAAAATGATTTAATGGGTAATTTCGATATACAAAATAAATTAAAAATGATAGAGGATAAAGAAAATGAAATAAAGAAAATGGATGACAAAAGAAATAGTTTATCTATATCTAGTATTACAAAACGCATGACAAAATTTGCAAATATATTGGATGCGGATTCATCTTCTGACGAATCAGAACATTCACCAAAAATGTTTGATATGAAAAATATGGGTTTGGATGCTTCGGTAAATTTAAGTAGTGTAGAACAACCACACCTTGAATTGTCTATTAGAGACATATCAAACAATGTATAATAGTTATATCTGGTATTTAAATATATTATAAAATAAAAAAATTTTATAATATAAAATATTATTTGTTTAATTATTTATTTGAATTATTCACCTACTTTTTTCTTACGCCTTACTACCTTCTTCTTTTTCTTAGGCACTTCTACAACTGGTTGTGGGACTTCTTCTTCTTCTTCTTCTTCTTCTTCTTCGTCCGATTCTTCGACTGTAAACGATGGTGCCTGATATGAATCTTCTTCTTCTTCGTCTTCTTCCAATGCTTTTGCTTCAGTAGCCTTCAAATTACTTTCCATCTCTTCATCATCACTATCCATTACAATAGCACACTTACCCATACCAACTAGGCGTTGTGGTGGACGCACACAACATTGCTTCAATGCCCACGTTACACCACACTTGCCTCCTGCAAACCACAATCCAGTGCATTGAAGAATACCCACTACGTGAGAAGCCTTAGGAATAAACTCCATTGGTCCACTATCTTCTCTTTGGTCTTGTGCATTATTACCTGTAGCTCCTTGCTTAGGAGGCACATACAATGCTTTTTGTTCCATATCATATACTTCTACATTATACCTACCTTCCCAAAAAGGAACCTTCAACTTTAGTGTAGGATTCCTATCATAATCTGGTTCACCACTACCATCTTTAAGCTTAGGAAATTTAAGAATTGGATAAAACAATGCATCAATAACATCTCTACTCTTCTGTTGCTTACCCAACCACGCTTTTGAATTTATCATAATATCATTTTTTACCTTTTCTTCCATTGATTTCATTTCACCCAACCATCTAGCCTGTGTAGTGCTCTTTTCTGGTTCGAATTGTAGTGCCATATCATAACTTACGCGACCACTTGCTTCATCCACACGCTCATTTACACCCCACGTAAGCATAAGCGGAAATTGGATACGAAGTGCATCACCTTCATATGATACTTGAACACTTTTACCACCGCGTTTATTAACGGTAGGTGGCTTATATGAAACCTTACTGGATTCGAATGATTTTGCGGAAACGATACTTTGACTTTGACTTGACATCTTTATGATTTATATATATCAAACACCTTTTTAAATCAATTTAATTTAGTGTTATTTTTCATGTCAATTTTTTAAATACTTATTTAATCCGATACTCGTTAGATTATAAATAAAAAAATTTATTTTTATACTTCCATTGCATTAACACGTTTTGAAACGGTTGCTATTTGATAATTATCATAAGGATTTACTACAATTATATGAACATCATCATAAATGATTGGTTTTACTCTAATTTTATCAAATCTTTTATTCGCACGTATTTTACATAACTTAAGTTTTGTTTTACATCTCGTTAGTTTTCTACTGATATTACTGCACCATAAACCACACCATTTGAACAATGTATTATCAATGCAAATAATCGATATTATTAATATATTACATAATTCTGCTGGCCATGGTTCTCTACATCTATTGGGACACATTAAAGGTGCAAAACAAGCATATATAGCCATCCAAAATAATTCTATTAGTCTACAACTAATAGCAGCTAATAGACATATAAATGCAAATATCATAAGGACTACAAAGATTTCAGCGAAGAACGACATTTTGAATTTTGTTTGTTGTTTTATAATTATAAAAAGTATTAACCCATTTCAATTTAATTATTTATTTTTTTGAACTATTCTTTGTATTTTTGGAGAGATTTTACTGTTAGTCATTCTATCTAATTTATTAGCCAATGATTTTGATGCATATTCTGGAGCTGGTGGTGGTGGTGCGCGTTGTGGTGGAGTAGGTAATCTTCTTCTTGGACTACCTGGAACAAAAGAACCGTGTGTTTTGTTGTGAATTTCTCTTATATTAAAGCGTTGTGTTGGGACTTCTGGTTTAACATCCAAAGTTAATCCGGGTTTTTTATTTTTATAAGTATTAACACTTACTTTCATGCTTGGTTCTGGTAATTTTGGAGGAAGAGATTTTTTTTCGGGTTGGATCCTGTTATCCTTACTCCATGAATTTCTGTTTTTAAAAACTTTATCTCTAACATTTCTATTTCCTATCTTATTTCGAAGTTTATTGGAATAATATACCGCATTTGCTAGTTGTCCTGCTTTTAATTTCTCTCCACTTTCAATATCTTGTGTGGGTTTTTCTAATTTTTTATTTTTAGATCTTATATGCGCTTTGTGGACAAAATAAGCTAGTGTCCCACAGCAACACAATGACGATATACATACAATTATTATGATATTTTCAGTTCTGATGATTGAATTATTAGAATTATTATTTTGTAATGATTGTTTATTGGAAAAAAATGTGTTTGAGTTGTTTGAGTTGTTTGATTGTTTTATATCTGTTATAATAGGTGTTTGTGTAGGTGTTTGTGTAGGCGTTTGTGTCGCTGTAGGTGTTTGTGTCGCTGTAGGTGTTTGTGTATTGGAATTATTTTGTATATCTGTAAAATTATTTTGTGTGTTATAATTAATATGTTCCGAATTTGTCTCTGAATGTATATTAGTGGAGAGATTTTGAGATACATTTAAAATTGTAATATTTGGTGTTTGTAATGAGGGAAGTGATTGTCTCAAATTAGTAGAAGGACCTTCTATGCAAGCATACAATCCCATCTTGTATATTTCAACTCCATTAATTCTGTTATTCATATCCCATAATTTTTGACAATTGGAAACTTCGGATTTACAGCCATTGAATAAAAATAAAATTATTATTAATAAACTCTTTATCATAATATTAATTATAAGTATCATGAGATACTTAAATAGTTTTTTCAAATACTAATAAAATATTTACATTATTGAATTAAAAAAAAAGTTATAATTTAATATACATGACATCATATATTGCGAAATTTAAAGAAGAAAATTTGAAAATCTCTCCAAAAAGTGCAAAAAGATTATCACCCACGACATTTTTAAAATTGTTTGTTTACGAAAAAGTACCTTGTTCTGAAAATAAACAAAAAATGTGCAAATTATCCGAAACAGATTTTAATATACCTGGGTATAAACATTATGAAAAAATAAAAAATTTTAATTACAATTGTTCTCAACTAAAAAGCATATGTAGATATTATAAATTAAAAATTTCAGGCAATAAAAAAGAATTGCGTTATAGAGTTTGGAATTATTTAAAATTTTCATTTTATAGTAAAAAAATCCAAAAGTGTTATAAAAAATATTTGATTAAATGTTTTAATAAATACAAAGGTGGCAAATATAAAAATTATACCAATGATACTGATTTTATGACATTAGAACCAATACATTCGATCCCTTATTATCAACTTATTTCTTATAAAGATAAAGACGATTTCACGTATGCATTTGATATTTGTTCATTATATAATTTATATTTAAATTCGATAAAAAATATGGATGATGTTGCGAATGTATATAATCCTTATAATAGAAATAAACTACCGAAGTTTCTTTATATAAATATGAAAAAAATGATTATATTAAGTAAAATTTTAAAGTTTAAAATTGAATTCATAATACCCCAAGTTGAAAACGACGATATATCTGAAAAAAAAAAAATAGAATTAAGATTACAGAATTTATTTCATCAAATAGATTTATTGGGTTTTATAACCGACGTGGATTGGTTTTTAAATTTATCTGAACATAGATTAATTCGATATTTAAGAGAATTAATTGACATTTGGGAATATAGAGCACAATTAGCGCCTAGTATGAAAAAAAAGATATGCCCCCCATTAGGACAACCATTTACTAGTGTTAGTTGGTCTTTTTTAAATAATACAAATTTATTAGGACGACGTAAAATACTTTTAAATATAATGGAAATATTTATAAATAATGGTGTCGATGAATCATCGCGTTATTCTGGCGCGGTATATGTATTAGGAGCACTTACTATAGTTAGTAATAATGCAGCCAATTCATTACCATGGTTGTACGAAAGTTTTATGACTAATAATAATAACTGAATTTGATTTAGAGAGCATATAAGCATTCAATAAATAAATAATATATTATTAAACGAACTTAAAAAGATATATATATATCTTATCATAAAATGCCAAAAGCAAAGCAAAGCAAAAAAACCAAAACCAAAACCACATCCGCGCCAGCCGCGCCAGCCGCGTCAGTAAAAGCTGCCGCACCAGTAGAGACAAAAGCTACTGTCGAACCCGTATCTACCCTAGGAGATCAGTTTACCCAATTGTTAGCTCAACTAACCTCATTGAGAAGCCAATTGACCGCTGTCACTACCCAAGTTAGACAACTCCAAAAACGTTCTGACCGCGAATTGAAAGCTGCTCTAAAACAAAAGGGAAAGAATCGTAAATCTGGAAACCGTCAACCAAGTGGATTTGTTAAGCCAACCAAAATCAGTTTGGAACTAGCAACCTTTCTAGGAAAGCCAAAGGGCAGTGAAATGGCTAGAACTGAAGTGACTCGTGAAATTAACACGTATATTCGAGCACATAAGTTGCAAGACCCAAAGAACGGTAGACGTATTCTTGCAGATGACAAACTTCGAAAATTGTTGAAATTGAAGAAGGATGACGAATTGACATATTTTAATCTCCAACGTTATATGTCCCCTCATTTCCAAAAACAAGTTAAGAAAACCTCTGCGTAAATATGCCCAATTATAAATAAATAATATTAAAAAATATTATTTATTTCGAATTATTTAAATACTTTTATTCAAATATGAAATCCGCTTCAGTCAAAATAGAATTTATAATGTGTTTATTTTTTCTATGTGTATTAAATTTTATTCTTCCTTTATCGTTTTGCAAATGATACATTTTTTTATTTTTATTAAAATCTTCTATTAAAGCATCATTTATAATCCTTTTTTTTTTTAAAAATTCGATAAATGTATCATTATCATCATCATTAACGTTATTACATATTTTCTTATATTTCATAATCATTTTATAATAATAATAAATATTTTTATTACCATTATAATAATCATTGCCAGACAAAACACAAATAGACACAAATTCACTCCTTGTAAGGTTCAAATTAATTAAAATCTTTTTCAAATCATATAACAAAACCTTATGATTTGATAGACTTATATAACGAAGTGTATAGGGCGACAAATAAACAAACATATCAGTATCCTCACTCAAACAATAATGCACTTGTTTTTTATACAATAATTTCGCACATAATGTTTCTGCCTCAGAATCAGCAACAACATAAGTCATACCAAAACCATCTATTAATCTTTTTATTTTATCAAATTCATCGTTTGTAATTTTAACACTTTGTTTTTTCAAAGCCCTTATTTTATTTTTATAGTTTAATACATACGTATCCGCATCAACATTATTTTTTCGCAAATCATCCATTATTTTATTCAACTCATCCTTTGCATAATTTCTTTCCTCACGCCTTGTAATCAACGTATGTTTCTTTTCCTCAGGAGGTTTACCATCGAACACAAATATTGGAATAATATTATAATAATCAAATATACAACACATCAAATATATTTTTTCTATTAATTGTTCTTCTGATTTATACTTATACATATATATACTAATATCAATCGCTATTTTTTTACCATAGAAATTAGACAAATGTTTCTCTGTAATACCATTGGTACAATAATTCTTCAAAAACGAATTTAATAGTTTTATTCCCATGATTCTATTTAATTTATTTTCCAATGAATCATAATTCAATTTAATTCACATATACTCATTCGTAAAGTTTTTATTATTTTATCCTTATATGGAAATTTATATCCATTCTTTAAATTTTTATACAATTTCATCAATTCTTCATCACAAACAACAGTTCTAACCAAACCCGATTTTTTATATTTTGAAACAATATAATCATAATAACCCATGACATTTTTTGGAGTTTTTTTAAATTTTAACATCAAATTATTATTAGTACAACACCAGTTCAAAAAATCATCATAATCATATAATAATACCATTTTTAAAACATAATAAGTAAACACATTTGTCTTTTCTCTATATAACGTCGATTTCAAATATATATTTTCATCATTATTAGATATCAATTCTCCATAATTTAATCCCATAAAATCTAAAATCTTTATCACTTGAAAAAAAGAAAAAGTCCGTTCAAATTCAATACAAAATTCAGAATAAAGCAAAAAACTTTTTTTATCACACGGATTATCTAATAAATAATAAGCACAAATACAACAATTCATGATTTCTCCCCAAAATTCAGAATATGCTTCAGATATTTCCATCTCCGATTTAATTTTAAATAAATTCAACAACCTAGCCTTTATATTATCGTGGTTAATACCATTCAAATCTAAACAAAAATTGTGAAATATCTCGTGAATTAAAACCTTTAACCATTCCTCCTTTCTAAAAATTAGTATTGAACCCGTATTATCACACGCCGTAGTTACAGCACTATTACAATTTTTTTTATCTAATATGCTAAGTGGATTACTTGGTAAATATTTTTTTTCTTCAGATAAATAAAGATAAATACTTAAAGATCCAGACTTTTCATTCGAATATAATAATAATATTCTAACAACTATCAATATTTTTTTTATATATAAATCATAGATATTCATATCTTCATCATTATAAATAAATAAGTAAATAGTTATCTTTTTATTAAATATTTTACACCTAATTTCAATATATTTTTTTATATTATACACACCACTTTTTATAGTTTCAGGAACAAAAGCAGAAGTAAACAAACTAGTTGAGGGTAATACAGTATTGTTATTTACATTATATATTTTTTTTATAAAACTATCATCATTTATTACCATGTCTATCATTCTTGAAGAAACAGTTATATCATCATAAATCATTAATAATAAATTGTCAGTAGTTCTTTGCTTATTCGCACCCTTATTTGAAGCAACTTTATGAAAACTATTAAAAAAAAATCCCATCAAATCAGTTGACTCTTTCGAGAAATTCATTATATATATTATAAATATTGTTTTTATAATATATTCAGCAGTTATTCTTTGATTTTAATTTTCAATTCTGTTTTTTTTAATTTTTTATTGGTTCCCATCAATTCTTTCCGTATACGCATAGTATCATAAAAAGGTATTAATTTGCTAGAACTCCCCCTTATTGTTTGTAAATGAATAAGTTTCGCATTTTTAGTAGCTAACAAAACTTTTTTAGATAATTCATCTTGTTCGTATTTAAATTTTTGACCCTTTTCCATAACCTTTTCCGCTTTACTCATTTCACCATCGTTTGATTCATAAAAACCTTCTTCCATAACAACATCTTTTGGTCTTATTTGAATATATTTTTTTTTCGTTTCTATTTTTTTTAGATATTTTCCCGTTTTTCCTCCAGCACTCTTTGCACTTACAGGATCTCTACATATATCACTCCCAGATTTTAATGAAAACAACTCTGCAAATTCACGGTTGTTTTTCATAAATTTATGGGCATGAAAATAATGTTCTACTGTTTGCCATTGCAATCCTTCGTCATCCGTAAATGGCGCAACCCAGAAATTTGATAATACCTTTCTCCAATTTTTAATTGTAGATAACTCATCATATTCACCACGCTGTTCCATTGGTAGTTTCTCACTCCATTCATTTTTGGAACCCTTTGAACTAGCATATTTACCAGGTTTAACATCTGGTGAATTACTTTTAAAAATAAATTGGATATTTTCATCAAACAAAACTTCATCTTTTGGTGATGGAGTAGGAACAACCGACACTTCATTAGTCATTTCTTCTTCTATTTCTTCATGCTCAGCATCTTCTTCATTTTTCTCCAACTCTTCCTGTATTGTTTTTGGTTTTTCTTGTTCTAATTTTTCTTCACTTTTACCAATCAACTTATTGAATTTTGGAATATAATTATAAATAGTTTTTCCCTTTGATAACATGCACTCGTTTACTATTTCGTTTTTTAAATCATACGGTATTTCGTGAAATCTAAATATTTTTTTCTCTTTATAAGTAATTAATTTATAATGTCCCCCCGTATGATCAACAACAACGTAATATTTTGGTTTAAATTCTTTCTTTGTAATAATTTTATTAGACACCAAATCACCACATTGAACAACATTTTTTTTTCCCTTTTTATAAAACAGACTCGACAATATTATTATTTTTATATTCAAAGCCAATTCTAACTGGTTTATAGCATAAGTATCTGCCCAAAAATTACACGTCCGTATAATATCCTTTAATTTATCCAAATTTTTAACACCTTTCATAAAATTAAAATCAGATAACATAGTTTCACTATTTTCATTCTCTGTTTCAGAATCTTTTATTAATTTTTTATTTTTTCTGTTTTCCAAAGCCATTGTTTTAGCACGCCTTCTCAATTCTTTTTTTAATTTACCATCTTTTTTAACTTGTTTAGTTTCTAATTTTTTTAATACGGTATCATACTCGTCTTTCAATGTTTTATTTATTTTTTTCAATTTCAATACATTTTTTTCATTTTCTATAATAGATTTATTAATATCTTCATATAACGATTTGTAATGATTAAATTGTTCTTTATCTATATTTTCAGCAATAATATTTCTTTGTTTATCCACTGGCATATCAATATTTATTGATTCAAATGCATCTCTTACTGTATAAAATAAACAATCACCAGCACCATCATTATCTTGTAAATCATAATTATTATTATGATAATATGTTTTTACCCAACTATCCCCTACCTTTTTTACATAATTCTTTTTTATATTATTTATGTCTTTTTCAGTTTCTCCCACAACTTCATCATCATCATCTTGTTCTAATACAAATTTTTTTAAACCACTATCACTATCACTATCACTATCACTATCACTATCACTATCACTATCATCATAACCCAAATCATCTACCATTTCATTTTCACTAATAATCTTATGTATATATTCCTCGTTTACAAAACTAAATAATACCGGGTCCTCCAATAATCCTATATCTATTTCATCGCTGTCATCTAAATAATTTTTATATTTATTCGATTTTATTTCAAAAACACCAATTTTAATTATATTATCGATATCTTTAAAAACTAAATACACCGGTAAAAAAAGTATATTATTTTCCACATATCTATAATCCATCTTGCCTAAAGCAATAATTACCTCAATACCTAAAATTTTTAATGAAAATAAATTAACCTGAGAACCTTTATCTGTTGGATTTATTTCTTTTTCTTCCGAATACTTAATTTGTGAATTAATTTTAGATTGAACCATATTGTTATATTAATCTAATATTAAAAATTTTCTTAAGTAGTTATCGCTTTTAATTTCTTCTAGATAAAACCATAACGTTTTTCTTCTATTTACTATTTCATCATTGTTATTATCAATTTCATATAATATAATGTCTTGTATTAATTCGCCTTTATTTTTTTTTCTTTTTGATATACCATAATATTCACATATGCGTTCTAATTCTTTTTTTTTACACTCATCATATTGATAATTCAATAACATATATTGTTGCATAGATTCTTCTTCATAATCTATAGGACTTTCTGTTTCAGTAGCCATAATTTCGGATTTTAATTTTTCATAGTCCATTTTTTTTTTATTTCTTTTTGGTAGTCCTTCAAATAAAGTGTAAGACAAATTATTCTTCATGAATATATATAAAATTAATTATTTATATATATTTATATTTTTATTATTTTACTCATCTATCTCCTCCAGTATATCCACACATTTAAAAATAGTCTTATTAGATAGACCTTGAAAATCTTTACTATTAAATTCTGATACTTCTTCAATGTAATCTATGATATCACGGTAATCAGACGACACATGTAAACTAGTATTACCATTGATAATAAATATAGATAAAATCTCTATCAATTCTTCTATCTCTCCCTTTTTTTCCAATATATTGATATTTGACTTTACTTGCGTGATTATATCATTTAATAAATTAATTATAATTTTAGGTTGCAATACACCTTTATTTGCTAAATTTATCAAAAAGCTACTCATAGAACGCCGTTTTTCTATTTTTTTATTACAATCACAAAATTTATCATAATCACTATCATCAATGATTATATTAATATTTTCAAATAATTCCAAATACGAATTAAAATTTTTTTCACATATAATTTTCATACAAGGAAAAGAATCAATCAAATCTTTATATAAACAAGAATATAATTCTGATAAAAACTTATTTGAACCACCAATGTCAAATATACAATTACCAATTCTTAATAATGTTTCTTCAATATTTTCCGTTTCAAATTTAATTATAAACTGTATATTATTTATAACACGCTTACTAACATCATTATAACTTTTTTTTGTTATTTTATTCAATAAACAGCGTAATTTATCTATTTCGGCTTCAATACCTTCTTCATTTTTTTCCAATTCTGTCTTTTTAAAATTATCATCATCACCCACATAATTATTTTCGGTTTTTTTATGGAATTGTCGCCTATCTTTTTTTTTAAATATTGGCGTTTTTTGATAATTTGGTGCTCCTACTCTAGTTGCTATTTGATTAATAATATTGATTACAGATTTATCCAATTCTTGAATTGTATATTCATTTTTTATATTTTCAAAATCTAATAATGTAAATTGATGGTCTGCTAAAATCGATGCCATATATAATATATAAATTATAATTACCATTTATATCAATTTAATTTATATTAAATTGAAAGACAACTTAAAAAATAAAAACAATATTATAAGTAATGAATTATAATCAAACAAAAGAAGAACATTATATTAAAGATTGGGAAGATTCAAATTTAAATTTGAAAAAAGGGGTTTTAAGGGGTATATACGCCTTTGGTTTCGAAAAACCAAGCAGTATACAACAAAAAGCCATTTTACCATTCGTTAAAAAAAATAGTAAAGGTGAGAGAAAAGATATTGTAGCACAAGCACAATCCGGCACCGGGAAAACAGGGTGTTTTGTTGTAAGCATGTTGCAAATTATAAATGAAAACCTAAATAAAACACAAGCAATGATTTTAGCCCCAACACACGAATTAGCTGAACAAATCGCATTTGTAGTAAATGGTTTAGGACATTATTTAAAAATTAAAACACAATTATTAATTGGAGGTAAACCTGTAGAAAAAGATAAAAAAGATTTGGAAGATAATCAACCTCACGTTGTCGTAGGAACGCCGGGTAGAGTTCAGGATTTAATACGAAGAAAATGGTTAAATGTTAATACGTTGCAGTTATTGGTTATTGATGAAGCAGATGAAATGTTGTCAACAGGCTTTCAAGAGCAAATGTATAAAATATTTCAATTTATGCCGGAAAATATACAAATTGGACTTTTTAGCGCAACAATGCCAGTAGAACTTGAAGAACTAACCAAAGCATTTTTAAGAAAACCAACAAAAATTTTAGTAAAATCAGAAGAATTAACATTACAAGGTATCGCACAGTATTACATCAGTCTAATCGATGATCAACAAAAATATGAATGCATTAAAGATTTATTTAGTAATTTATCAATCACGCAAGCCATCATCTATTGCAATAGCACAAGAAGAGTAGATGATTTAACCGAAGCAATGAAAACAGACGAATTTCCTGTTGAAAAAATACACGGAAAAATGGCACAATCGGAGCGAAGAGAAATTCATAAGGAATTTAAAAACGGAAGGTGTAGGGTATTGATCACGTCTGATTTATTTGCAAGAGGCATCGATGTACAACAGGTAAGCATCGTTATTAATTTTGATATACCAAAAAATGAACATACATACCTACATAGAATCGGTCGGTCTGGTAGATGGGGAAGAAAAGGTATTGCTATTAATTTTCAAACAAAATACGATATACAACGAATTAAAAAATTTGAAGAATATTACGAAACAAAAATTATGGAAATGCCAGGAAATTATGCTGAACATTTACAAACTGTATAATTGCGTAAATAAAAAATAATCTTTTTTCTTTATTTTATTAATGTTAGATAAAGAAAAAATATTTGAAAAATTTAAACTACCAATAGAATATTTAGACAAAAAACACAAATTAACAAATGAAATAAAACAAGACTTAGAATTGATAAAACCTAATGATAATTCCACAAATTCTACATATAATGTTGTATTCAAAACAAATAATGATTTTGATAACATGAGCTTCGATGCATGGGGTAAATATTTTTCATCTGATAAATCATTTCTAAAAGATTCACAACATTTTTATAAAAATATTAACGACTTACACAATGAACCACACAAAATTAAAAAAATGGTCGATATATGGAATAAAATAAACAACGAATCCGATTTTATTGAAAAATATCAATATATCGATTGGGAAAGATTGTATTTTTTAAATAATTCCAAAATGTTTCTCTCAATATTAAGTTTTTATAATATTACATCACCAATTTTACAATTAATAGCACCATTATTCGTATTTATAACACCTTTCTTATTAATGAAAAGTTTAGGAACACCCATTACAGCAGAAATATATATTAAAATATTACTAGAAAACTTAAAAAATCAACCATTTATAAAATTATTTATTTCATTTAATTCAATGAGTTTAGGACAACAAATTTATGGTTTGTTAATGCTCGGATTATATATATATAATATCTATTCAAACGTTTTATCATGTTATAAATTTTATACACAAATGAAAATACTTACAGCAGAATTTGAAGATATTAGAAAATATTTAGAATGCACCATCGAAAACATGACATTCGTGTTAAACAAAACAAATAAATTAAATAGTTATCAACCTTTTAATAACACATTATTGTCATACAAAAATAGATTATCTCAATTTTTAAATGATATAAGACATATACCAAAATCCATATTTAACAAATTCAATATATTTTATATTGGAACATTAATGAAATATTATTTCACATTATGGGATTCCAAAGATATTGATGACATATTTTCTTATTCATTCGGATTCAACTGTTATTATAATAATTTAATTGGACTCAATCAAAATATACAACACAATAATATGAATATATGCTTATTCAAAAAAAACAAATCTATAAAATTAATCGATACATATCATCCAAATCTTACAAAAAAGGTTATTAAAAATACAATAACATTAAACAAAAATAAAATAATTACAGGACCCAATGCTTCCGGAAAAACTACACTTTTAAAAGCAATAACAATCAATATAATATTATCACAACAATTCGGTTATGGTTTTTATAGAAAATGTTATATTACACCATATCATCACCTTCATTGTTATATAAATATACCAGATACCAACGATAGAGATAGCTTATTTCAATCAGAAGCAAGAAGATGCAAAACGATTTTAGATTCAATATTGGTTAACAAAAAAGACAATCATTTTTGCATTTTTGACGAATTATATTCTGGAACAAACCCATATGAAGCAATTGCTACAGCACATTCTTACTTAAATTATATTTCCAATAAAAAAAATGTCGATTTCATATTGACAACACATTATATTAAATTGTGCGAATTATTTGATAAAAATAAACATATAGACAACATTCATATGAAAACTCTTATTACAAACAATAAACCTAATTATTTTTATAAAATAAAAACCGGCATTTCTAAGGTAAAAGGGGGAGTTCACGTTTTAAAACAATTAAAGTATCCAGAAATAATTACCAAAGAAGCATCTAATATACTTAAAAAATTATAAACTCATAATTTCGTTTGAATTCAAATTTTTAAATATTCATTGAAATTAATGATAAGTAGAGGACTTTTAATTAGTTTAGGAGTAACCACATTAAGTGCAGCATTATTGTTTGTTTATTTTAAAAACAAGATTAATGATGTAGAAAATAAAGTGCAAATAATTTTTGATTTAGTTCAAAGCCATTCGCAAAACCAAATGAATCAACAACACCATAACGATATAGATGTTAAATTTCATTCACAAGAACAATCTAATTTAATACAAGTATCTGATGACGATAACGATAAAAACGATTATAATACAGTAAGTGAGGGCGAAGATAGTGAAGATGAAGATAGTGAAGATGAAGACATTGAAGGTGAAGACAGTGAAGATGAAGGTAGTGAAGATGAAGGTAGTGAAGATGAAGGTAGTGAAGGTGAAGACAGTGAAGGTGAAGAAGTGGTAGAAGAAGCAAAAATAAATAAATTAAATAATACAGATTTGTTCGAAAATAACAATGATTTACAAAATAATAATCAACAATCTTTAGAAATTCCCAACATAAAAGAATTGGAAGTATCTGAGTTAAACGTATTAAATAATGAAATGATACAACTAAATACTAAGAAAGATGATGAACAAGAAGAAACAGATAGTTTAGACGAATTAAGTGATATTGATGACCAAGATAAAGCGGAAACGGAAAAAAACGATATTCCACAAGATTTAAAAAAATTTACAGTGGCTGTTTTAAAAAATTTAGCAGAAAAAAAAGGACTTTCAAATTATAAATCCCTCAAAAAAGCTGCATTGATTAAATTAATCGAAGAGAATTAAATATAATATTATAATATAAATGAGTTGGGCTACGGCATATTCCGGATCTAATAATATTCATTTTGAACAACCAGCCATAATGAGTGATAGTAGACTTTTTACATATTATAATTCTTCTTGCGATTCTAATGAAAGTCTCAAAAAAAATAAGGGTATTGAATCAAATTATGATTATAGACAATATTTAATCAAACACGGCAATTCTATTATCGAACAAAATAAAAACAAACACATCAATAGTATCGGATATGTTCCAGCATATAATATATCCAACGCAAATAGGAATAATAAGTATTTGTATAAAAATATTGGTGATAATACTCAAACATACGGATATGCAACATCCGATTTAAAAAATATGTATCTTTCTAGACAACAATTACAATCTAAAAAAACAGATAAAATATTAACCCAGGAAGAATTGTTAAAATTAAGATCTATCTAAATCAACAACAAATAATTCATACAAATAAATAACTTATATGAATTATTTAAAATTAAAAAAATTTATTATATAAATGAAAATTATTAGTATTGATGTTGGTATGAAAAATTGTGCTTTTTGTTTATTAAATTGTGATATTAGCAATAATTATATTATTGAAAAATGGGATATAATTGATTTATGCGAAACATCAAAAGAAACTTGTCAAGGTATTATGAAAAATGGTAAAAAATGTTCAAAACACGCAAGATATACAAAAAAAAATACATTTTATTGCAAAACACACGCAAAAGAATATAAAATACCACCATCCTCTTTTTCAAAAAAAAAAATTAAAAAATTAAAAAAAGAGAAACTTATTTCCATTGCCAATACACACGACATATCATTTAATTGTAAAGAGAAAAAAGAAACAATTTTAAATCAAATATGTCTAGACCTATCTAATAATTACTACAACTTTGTAAACAGCATATTAACTACAGAAATGAATATGGTATCTTATGGTATTGTTTTAAAAAAATTATTTCATAAAAATTTTCAAAATGATAAAATAGATTTAGTAATAATTGAAAATCAAATAGGACCTTTAGCATTGAGAATGAAAACTTTGCAAGGAATGATAATGCAACATTTTATAGAAAACGATATTGTTAATATTATACCTGTAAACTCAAATAATAAATTAAAAGATTTTTTAGGAAATAAAAAAACAACATACGATGAACGAAAACGTGAAAGTATTAAAATAACAAGACAATTAATGGAAAATTCGAAATGGAATAATCATTTTGAAAAACATAAAAAGAAAGATGATTTAGCAGATTGTTTTTTACAAGCAAAATGGTACATATCACATAAATTAAATAAATAATATATTATGCGTATCACTTAAAATTAAAATTTCTATTTAAGACATAAGTACCATGAGCGAAAAAATATCTGTAAATTTTTCGAAACCGAATTTAACAGTTGTAGATAATAGTGATCCTGGAACAATTAATATAGGTTCATCATTGAGTGGCGGCGCCAAATCAGTTAATTTTGGACCAGGTGTAGAAATGTTGATGAATCCAAATAGACAAAAATCACCAAGTAATAGACCTAAATCTGATATTGCATTATCCGATTTACAAGAATTAGATTCTTTAGATTTAAATGAAGGCAAAAAATCATTAAAAGAAACAAGAAATAATATTTTTAATATAGGGGGAGGTTTTGATAAACCCGGCGATAATACACCTAACAAGGATATAACAAGTAATTTATCAAAACCAAATGTCTCATTTGACATAAAAGAGAATTCTACATCTAATTTAGGTAGTAATGCAAGAAAAGCAGCTACAACAGCAACTGAAGATGGATTTCAAACATTCAATGAAATACCTATAAATCCTACAGCAAATCCTAAACAAGAAACGCCGCTTAGTGGAAAAGATTTATTAAGAGAAAAATTCCAATACTTAAGAAAATTACAAGCATTGGAAAAACGAGGTGTGGAATTAAGTAAAAAATATACAATGGAAGATAACCTTGATGAAATGAAAGGAGAATATTCATTTTTAGTTAAACAAAAAGAAAAAAACAATAGTGTAAAATTTCAAGGTAAAATGTTAATGGCATGTGTTAGTGGTTTAGAATTTTTAAATAGTAAATTCGATCCCTTTGATTTAAAATTGGATGGGTGGGCAGAAGCGGTAAATGAAAATATCGAAGAATATGATGATGTATTTGGAGAATTGCACGAAAAATATGGGGAAAAAGCAAAAATGGCTCCCGAACTTAAATTATTATTTATGTTAGGTGGTAGCGCAGCAATGCTTCACATGACCAATACAATGTTTAAATCCGCTATGCCTGGTATGGACGATATTATGCGCCAAAATCCCGAATTAATGCAACAATTTACGCAAGCAGCGGTTAATACAATGGGAGACCAAAATCCAGGATTTCAAGGATTCATGCAAGGTGTAATGCCACAAGCACCAGCATCGGAAATACCAACAAGACCACCTCAAGGTTCACCACCTAGACCACCAGAACACTTCAGAAATAATCCACCAAAAATGCCAAAAAGATCGGCTAGACCAGATGTTGCCGTTGGAAGGGGGGCTGATTTTAATGATGCTGTAAACATGGATAACAGTTATGAAAACATTAAAACAAAGCGTGTCGAAATGAAAGGACCGTCTGATATAGGAGATTTATTATCCGGATTAAAAACCAAAAAAGTTAAAATGAATGAAGGTGGTGGTAGCACAATCAGTATTTCTGAATTAAATGAAATGCACAGCATGGATTTAAATTCAAAACAACCTAAAAAAAGCAAGCGGAGAAAATTCTCAGATAAAAACACAATTTCATTGAATTTAAATTAATATTATATAGTTCAAAATAAACTATATAATAAATATATATATATATATATGGTTCTTGGATTCGTTTTATATGAAACCGTTGATGTAGGGTATAATCTTATAAAAATGACTTATAATGGCGCGGCTTATACATACAATTGGTATTATGGAATAACACCAGAAACTTTAGAAACTAAATTAAAACACGATGAAAATGAATTAAAACAAACCAAAGAAAGAATAGCCGTTTTGGAGAGAAGATTATTAGCATTAGAAGACAGTAAAAAAAATATTTAATGTTGGTTTTCTAGCCGCTTCGATGTTTCCAATTCTTCTTTGTCCAAATTATGTTCTAATTCTCCTAATTCAAACGCCAATCCTCGTTTTCTACTTATTCTTTTACAAGGCGTATTTTCACAACAATGTATAAAAATATAATATGAAAAAAATACAGTTTGGACAAACATTAAAACTGTAAAAATAATAATAGTAGCATAAAATAATACCTTATCTCTCTCATCGTTCAATGCGGATTTCATGTCCATTGAATAATTCGTATTGTGATGATGATGAGCTGTATGGTGTACACCGTGATCTATATATACTTCACTCATTAAATAAATTTAGATAGATAGCTTTAAATTTATTTACGATATTTTCTACGACGTGTTTTACGTTTTTTACGACGTTTTCTCGTTCGTTTTCGTTTGGATTTACGGCGAGATTTACGACGGGATTTCTTTTTTCGATTTTTACCACCCATAGTGGTGCTTTTTTTTTTTGTCCCTCTTTTTTTAGGAGCACCCGGTTGAACTAATTCACTTCTAGAACGACCTCTTGGTGTAGTTGGCGGTGATCCTTCGGTTGATACAGAATCAGCACTGAGACCAGTTTCCTGTCTCATCAATCGTGCAGGTATTTTTTCATCATCAAAAATTAAAGGTGAACCACTTTTTATTCGAGGTAGCCTAGCTCTAGCAGCTTTTCTAGCCGCTTTTCGTTGTGCCATTGGTGTTGCCGGCATTTTTTTCCCTGTTAATAAAGACGTGTAAAAATTGGGATTTTCTTTTAATTGTTTGTCTCGTATATTATACATTAATTTAGCATCTTTTTCCATCCGTTCCAATTTTGCTAATTCAGCTTTATCATTTCTAGCCTTTGCTTCTCGTATACGTTTACTTAATGCTCGTAAGTTTTCTCTAAAAAAATCACCATCTTTTTCCCATTGGTTTTCACATTTATTGTTATTAAAGTTATAGATACACGTGCCTTTTGGTCCACAATTTTCCCCTTTTTTCCCACTGTGTTTAATTTTTTGATTACAAATTGGCATACAATTATGAGCTTCTCCCGTATCATCGTATGCCCACTGACACTTTTTTTTTGTTTTACATTTTCTTCTTGTTTCATTTATTAATTTCATTCTTTCTTCTGTATCATATTTTTTATAAACAAATAAATCGAAAGGTTCACAATTTTCATCTCCACCGCGTCTTTTACGTGTTCGTTTTCTGCGTTTTCCACCTTTTATTATATCACCTAACTTTTTTCTTGTATTATGTCCACGCCAAACTTTTTGTATTTTTTTTAATTTAGCTAATTTATTTCTTTTTCTTTCACTTTTTCTTTCATTTTCTTTTCTACGTTTTTCAATTTTTTTTCGCGTTTTTCTTCTCCTTACA